>Ga0209700_100392_pt1 | contig 79134 bp, 40 predicted proteins | sample SiratroredBW_FD_187528 | JGI IMG/M metagenome (GOLD analysis project Ga0209700, IMG submission 187528) | Root nodule microbial communities of legume samples collected from California, USA - Siratro red BW (SPAdes) (version 2) | ecosystem: Host-associated > Plants > Roots > Nodule | place: USA... | reverse complement strand
AAAGATTTTTTTTTTTTTTTTGTTATTTTATTATCTGTTTGCACTGTTTGTAAAAATTAGGTATATTTGGATTAGGTGATTTGTGAGAAGAAATATTTTAAAAAATAAAATGAAAGTGTGAGATAAGAATAAAGTTATAGATTTCTGAGAATTATTTGATAAATTATTAATTTAGTTGTATATTTAATGCTTAGTTTTTATAAAATAATTTCATTTATTGTTTTTTAACTGTTTTATAAATATTATTGAATATTAATAAATTATATTTTAATTTCCAGACAATTTTTTATAACAAAAAATGTTTATATTTAAAAAATATATTTAAGAACAATTTTTACATTACATCAAGAATAATTTATTAATTTTGATTAATTCAAACAATCACGTAATGAGTAAACTTTCTATTAATCATCAAGTATACAAGCAAAGTTTTACTATTTAACCAAATTATCCCATTTTTTTGTTCAAATAACTGCAGATCAATTATATACTCTCTCTTTTTTCACTAACAGAAAAATCCTATATATTGATGGCACCATGGAAAAATTGGTTAAAAAATGAAAAAAAAAAAACGTGGAGATAATGATAATGATGATAATACTTAGGTTGATAGAGGTGGTGGGAGAGTGATATAATATTTATGTGGCTTTGGTAGAGGGATTATGTGTGTGGTTAAGTTTAAAATGGACAAAATTATGGAAGGCGAGAGATAAGGGCCTTAAGATAAATGTGTGACTCTGCGTTATTTTACGTGTACCCCCAATCAATGAATCTTAGTTTGGTCCTACTCCTATTGTCTCTCACTCTCCACCATCCATTCCATGCTTCTCATTCCCACCACAACATTTTCTCAAATTCATAGCTAAGGTTTTACGATATTTTCCTTCCCAATCTCAAGTTTCTTTTTATTTTATGATTGTCAAGGCCCAGCCCAAAGCCCATATGCACTTGAACTTGCTATAACCTTTCTATTCTTATCTTACTTTTGGCACCATCTTCATTCTCGTATTTCATGCCAATATGCTGTATTATACTCCAATGGAAAGGCATGTCCAAATAACCAAGGTATATTGGACGAAAAATCTTTTGAGTCAAATTGAACTTTCCTTCTTTCTAAATTTTGCTCATTTTTAATTCAATTTCATATTTTTATTCACTCTTTTATAATTTTACGTTATTAAAGTATTGTGAGAAAATAATTGCTCGTATTTGATTGCTTAAACTAAATTAAACTTTATCTTTTCATATGACAATACTGAATTTGGTTTCTGCATAGGAAAAAATAGTCACCTTTTTTTTTCTTTTCTCAATTTACTCTTTACCATAAAACTGTCGTGCATCATTTATTTATCTTATATATATTAAGATGCAATAACAACTTTTGTTATGTACGGTATTATTCATTAAGTTGTGTTTATAATTAGTGGTATTACTTCTTACGTAGTGACTCTATTATTTCAATTGTAAATTTTTTTATATAGGGATAAGAGGACAAATGAATGTCTCGACACTGTAAGAAAGTACTTTAATCTTAAATGGAGCTTTGAAAAAAAAAAATAGTTGTCGGTGTAAAGATTAGCTTTTACGATTCACAAATCATATAAAATAGCGTGGTGGAGTCTCTTGTACATTTAAGTTTGTCATTTTGTATACTTCCATCTAATATAATTCATACTTAGTGGGGTTAAAGTAACAGCTGATCTACGCAGTTTAGCAATCTACACTATTTTTTTTTTATATTTTATAGTATTATTTATGTGTTGAATATAGTTAAATATTTATGTCCATTATTTTATTAAATATTATATATTTATAAATATAAATATAACTTTATTTCATTATTTACTTTAATATTGTTTTAGTATATTTTTTTATTTGTAATAAGTAATAAACTATTAGTCTTTAATTTTTTATATAATTATTATACTTGTATTTATTGTTCTAAAGTACTCAATTTAAGATTAAAAACAGAGAATATTTTTTCTGTTTAGATCAGTTAACTCAATTCTACAATTATGTAAGGTTGAGAGTTCATTTTATTCTGTTTTTTCACATATTAAATTGCCATTTTTTATTTTATCACTTAATTTTTACATCCTATTACTTAAATAACTTAATTAGTAATTTGATGACCATTAAAATTATGTAAATGGATTTTGTTGGATAACTCACGTACTAAAAATAAGATTATGGATATAAATTTTATCAGTTTTTAAAGTTGAATTAAACTTAAAATTATTTTTTAATGTTATATCAAAACTTATTTTATTTGATGAGGTTATTATATCAACGTTATTAAACTATTTATAAATATATAGTTAAGTATATAATATAAACATATCTCAACGTAAGAAAAATATTTTAAAAATATCACATTAACCAAAAATAAAATTATGTAATATATATAACTCCGAATAACTTAAACTTTACAATCAGAGCTATAAATTTGAAGTATAATTAAGTCTAATTCTGAATAAATTTAAATATGTTAAAATTAATAAAAGAAATCATAAATAGTAGAGTTTAAGAAGGAGTATTAATAAGATAATGTTTTATTAAGACAAATTGCATCACTCCTATGCAAGTATATTCTTGCATTAATACATCCTAACCTTGTTAGGCTTTAGTTAATAAAGGTTCATGCACACTTGCACCTCCCTATTCTATAGAATGTTTATAGGAATATTTTTCTTGGAAAGAATTAAAAAAATATATTGAAGGATAATATTTTCAACATATAAAAAAAGAAGTAAAACTAAGATGTTATGATCCCAATGGCTTTGTGTGACACAGGAGCAATGTCACGGACCAAATAGACAAAAGAAGGATGGTCCCGTGAAATGAAGGCATCTTCTAATATTTGATTTCTTAGTAAAACTATGATAATTTTAGAAAAAATTATCCTTATCCAAAAGTGCTTCAAGTCCAAAAATATTGTGCCACTTTTTCTTCAGTTCCAACTAAAATTTCAACTAATCATCCCTTAAGATCTGAAACTGATATAATTCAATATTTTTTTTAACATATCATTTTTGTCTCTTTGCATTAAACCATTCCTTTCTCTTTTATTACAAACCGAAAGAGAATTTGGATTAATATAAGCAAATTGTAAAAAGAGCTATACAATGGAGAGGGGAAAAGACGACTTTTAAGTTTTTCCAAATATGATTATCTTTAGCTTTAGTATTCCTAATTTTTTAATTTTTAAATTTCTGATATTTTCTTTAAACAACTTCTAAAAAGTTATTTGTACATGTGGAAACAAGAGAAATAAAGAAAAAAAAAAGTGAAAAATTTACAAATGTGAAATACTATAATTTGACATTGTACACATATATAACCTTAGATTAAGGTAAGTAATTTTACAACAATGTTGTTCTTTAAAACAAATTATAAAATAAGATTGAATTGTTTATATATTTAGAAGATTTACAAAATCCAGAGTTACTTATAATTTAAATAATTATTATCGTTTGAATGAAGAAAATAAAAGAAAATGAGTGTACGGAGGAATGAAAAAAAAAACTAATATGAGTAATGATATTTTGACATTTTTAAGTGTCAATATGAGTATATTTATTTGATATTCTTATTTGTCAAAAAAATAATATTTTATTGTGAGATATTTTTATATTATTTATTTTTATTTTCTCTCCTCTCTTTTTTTTTCTCTCTTATCTCTTTCTTCTCTCTCTTTCTTTTCATTTAATGAAGAATTTTTCTTTAGTTTCTTTTTATCATTTGTCTTTAACATTTACATTTATTGCATCTCAATATTAATATAAAATAAATAACATAAACATGATAGTGAATGGTGGTGTCTTATTTTCTTCTTATCAACCCTAATATTTACCACAGCTCAACTCTAAGTTTATACACATAAATTTAAAACATTATTGTGATGTTTCTTCTTTGCATTAACCATAGTATTTCTGTTTTTTTTTTTTGTTCTCTTCTGTTGTTCACTTCTATTATTTGCCTTTAACTTTCACATGTATTGTTTGTTATTATGTTGTCATATTTTGAAATAAATATATTAATTATCTTATTTTTATCTTAAAATAAAAAATAGAAAAACTTAAGTTTTAATTCATATTATTAAATTTTCATTTTAAAAGTATTTTTACACAAGATTTCAACCTTAGAAACCAAATTAGTTTTAAAAAAAAACATTGTAACTAAATAAAATAAAAATAACAATGATTGCAATAAACAAAAAAAATAATAATAGTAATATATTGATATTATAAATAAAACATATTTATGAATATACAAAATTATATATGATTATTTAAAAAGAAAATAACAATATTAATAAAAACAAAAAATAATTAACTAATTATTATATATATTGTTAAAAATAAAATTTTAATTGATAAAAAAAGAAAAAAGATAAGAAGATAATATTGTATTTAATTTAATGTAAATATTACTTTTAAAAAAAAAAAGAAAGAAAGAAGAAGATAAGAATAATAAATTTTTCATTAAATGAAAAGAAAGAGATAAGAGAAAGAAAAAGAGATAAAGAGAAAAGAGAATAAAAATAAATGGACACTTTACAATAAAATATTATTTTTTGTACATATAAGCATATCAAATAAATGTATTATGTGTAAAAATATCATTACTCTATTTATATTTATATTTGATGTAAAAGATAGTCAATCATCACATATTATGTCAATAAATTAACATTATGTTATTTTTAATAATAATTTATGTAATATGTATGCAAAGTTTAATTTAATTAGTTAAAATTATACTCTTTTATCACTTATATTAAATTATACTCTGTTATAACTTATGCAATATATAAATTTTTTATTTTTAAATATTATTTAAAAAATGGGTCTATTTTAGAAATATGTTTGTTAATTTCAAAGAGTTTTCTTTTTGCAATTTTTCCTGTAAATGGGCTTTTGGGGTGACAATCTTTTTTTAAAAATTAATTAAAACGTAATTATAAATATATATTACTAATTTCATATAAATAGAATTGAACGTTTATTTACTAAATACTATTTACAATTAAAAATGTTAGAATATGACTTCTCGAATTCTGATCTGTTTAACTGTTTTTGTGATTAAATTTGAAATAATATTGTTTATGTAATTCTTACAACAAATGCGTTTTTTTTAGAATAATTCGTGAACAGTAGATCTGAACAAAAGAATAATATAATTAATCTTACAAAAATGATGGTACAAAGTAATGTAACAAAAGTGGCACAGAAGTTAAGGATGTTTTTTCTTCTTTTCTTACTCTGGGACGTTTAACTGTGTTTGGATTTTTGTAAAATAATTAAAGTGAGTTAAACTTATTAATGAGTAACCGTGTTTGGATTTTAGTTAAAAAAATAAAATTGAGTTAAACGTAATGATAGGAAAAACAATGTAACTTACGAAATGAATGTGTAGAAGGAACAGCAGAGAGACAGATACAGAGCCTCTGGAGCGGATATTTGAAATAAATCTGCTTCTGAACTGTTTGATTCTGAGTTGTATTATATTTGAGAATCTCCTCTTACTCTGTTCTTTTCCCTTTGGATGGGTCGTCACACATATCACAATTCTCATGGCAGTTCCCAACGGTCCAATTTCACATGCGCGCCGCTAAGATAATTACACCAATAAAAATAAACAAAGTCCAAATAAGACAGTAACGTGGGGGTGACACTATAAGGACAAGTTTTTCACACACCATTTTGCAAACTTAAATATATGAGCTTGGAGTGGAGAATCATTGAACATTGAACTTGAACCACCACAAAGTTGAAACCTTCACTGAAATCAAGCAAATGGGGAATTGTTCCATGAAGGGTACCACTGGAGAGTGTCACCACACTATTCGGGTTATGTGTGACAGTGGTGACATTTTGCAGTTCAAAGCTCCCAAAACTGTGGCTCAAGTGCTTCAGCATTACCCTGGTTATGGTGTTTTCCGCCAAGGTCATGCTTCGGAGCCTTTGCCGGAGAAAGAGAGGTTAAGCTATGGTCTTTTTTATTATCTGCTTCCGTTGAAGGAGGAGAAAAGAAGTTGCCGTGACAAGGTTGGAGTCGGAGAACCGGTGGAAGGTCTTCGGAGATCAGAGGAAGTGTGTAAGTCAGCAGCGTGTGATTATGTTGAGAATTTGTCAAATGGGTCAGCGCTTGAAGTGCTGCCATCGGCTAAGAACGGCGTGTGGAGAGTGAAGTTGGTGATTGAGCAGAGGCAACTGGAGGAGATTTTGTCAGAGCAGGGGAATACTGAAGCTCTGATTGAGAAGATGAGGATGGCTGCAAATGGATGCTCTACCACTAGTCCTTCAAGGAGTCCAACCATGAACACTTGGAAAGCGGGTTGGAAGACAACACTCTTCAGTGGGAAAATTGGCAAAGACACTGCCAATGTCAATGCGGGGTCTAATTTGTATTTGGGGTCTTGTTAGGGAAAGGGTTTCTAGATAGAAGTGTAAGCTATGCAGAAAGCACTTGGGTAGGGTGTTAGGTTTTCCATGGCAAATAGGTCCATGAATTACATATTTGGACAACCTGTCCAAATTTAGTGAATGATATGGATGTAAGGATTATTAAACATTTTCCAGTTTGATAGTGTTTTCAGATTTCTGTTTCAGCATCATATTTACCAGAAGACACTGATTAATCATCCTCAGGACTAAAACACCAGAAACAAATTTGGGTGATGATTAGAGAGTTATGTCATTGAGGTTTGAGTGAATTTAATGTATTTTAAGGAATCAGATAGATGCTATGGTTTACCCACAGTATTCGCATCCATGGTTTTCTGAGCATGGCCTGAAAAAGTGGTTAAAGTTTGATCCTAAATGCAGTGGTACATCCAATTGTTTCACAAGAAAAAGTTCAATTTTCCATGAAAAACTTTTCTGCAGAACCATTTTCCCTTTCTCCCTGCCCGGAACAAAAAGTATTCATTTATTTATTTATATTTTTATAATAATTTGGTTTGAAGACATATTTGAGGTGTATGAGGTCCACGTGCTGGTTGACAAGACCAGTTGGGTCGGATGTCTGAATGCAGTCTAGACTACGTGGTTCATGAACAATACGATGTAGGAACCTGAGTTCTCTGCATTCAACATCATACAAGGAACCTTGCTTTATCATCCCAGGGTTCAATTTTAATTTCCTATATAATTCCTTTAACCTTGTGAAGTTTGAAAAACAAAATAAATAAGGACTATGATTCCGCTCTCTCGATCTGACCGCTGAGAATCCACTTACTATCCGCAGTTTATACCACAACCCAATGTTTTTATAGCATTTTACCAAACCAAACCCATCGCAAAAAATATAATTACTAACAGGAAAAGAGCCTGTGACCAGAAAATGCTGAGAAGGCTACAGCTATATAAGGAAGTAATTTCTGTGGAACATGATTTTTCATACTTTTGGCTTGAAAATTACGTTAGGAAAAGCGTGTTTTTTGTTACTTTCAGGCTGAAAAGCATTCACGTAAGAAACAGAGTAAAAACGATATTGACGGAAATAACAGAATAATGTGTTCAGTTTAAGGTGTCTTTCATGTTAACTTTGCTCCGGAGTCTTCCTGAAATGACTCTACCCATTCAGGTTGCAAAACACTTAAATAGTACATGATTCACAGTGACTCCAAGTCCATAAACAAAATGGTCCCTGGCATCAAAAGGGCACCACGGTGCAGGATATTCACCAAAAAGACACAAGCAAAGCTATTTAGTATGTCCTTGATTAGTGAGGTATGGATGTAAATCCTCACACCCTTGTATCAACGAGATTCCATTTTCTTAATGGCTTTTTCTATGGCCGGCAGATTTTTTTTGAAGGCGGACCACTGCTCCTCGGTCAAACTTATTCCTGAAAGACAAAGGAAGTCAGAATTCGGAAACAACCTTCAGTCTTAGATCATGTTCAGCATCATGAATTACATAAGGAAACCAAAATTTGAAAAAAAAAAGGCCAAATTGCTACACTCTGCACCACTTGTCTGAAACAGTAGCCACAAATCTTAGTATCTTTTCATAATTCTAGCTCTGGATCACATAAGAAAAGATAAACTTTATGAAGAACTATGAACATATAATAATGCAGATACAGAATTTTCCTTTTTCTATTCAGAAAAAATGTTGCCATGTTTCTTAGTAAAAGGTCCTGTTTATGAATCCACACACGGGCATTACAACTATCAAGTATCAAACTGACAAAACCAAATGCAGAATAGTAATGATCTCACCACACAATAGTTAGTTAGACACCACACAGCAATGCAAGACTAGTGAACCTCAAATATGCATAGGCACTTCGTGCTACCGCACAGAGAAAATTCCTGACTACAAGAATTTTGCCATGCCAACTGCAACACTGAGGCTTCTATCTAGTCAAAGTAGTAACGTGGGGTTGATATGTGTAGTCCAACAAAATATGATATTGAAGAAACGTAGTAATGCTGAGTGAGGAAACCAGAACCCATTCTGGTCTAACTTTTTCTTAGATACAATACAACCCATTTCGATCATATACTCTTACTATTTCAAAGCTAATCAAATTCCATAACCAAGTCCCCAACCTTTTTTTATGTGCTCAACCAGATATCTATGTGAAACAGAACTGCAGCCATATATAATAGGCTAAAGAAATGGCTAATACCTTTGATTTTCAATGCATTGTATACGGAAGGAGTGCATGGAACATTACACAACACGAAGCCAACACACACAACATAGACAGTACCAAATAAATGGCCAGAGATATTTTTTTTTTATCAGCAAATAAATAGCCTGAGATATCATATGATGTCTCCATCGTCTTAAACTCCTACACTAAACTAAACCACTATGCAAAGATGTGTCAAGAAACCGCTGAATATCAGAAAGGAACGTTTTTTCCAGTTCCCCTCTCTGCTAATTAGCATAAAGTTAACGAAAAGGATTTGAACATGATTAAAAAAGTTAAAACAAAACCGCCAACCATCCCCTATTTCGAAAAACACAAGAAAAATGAAAACTTTCAAGGCCGCCTCTATCCAAAACCAAATTCCTTTTCCAAAGGAATCAGGAGAATAAAAAAGAAAGCCTAAACAAAACAAATAACACAAACAACCTTTGGAAGTAGGAAGTTCTTTGCCATCTTTTTTATAGTACTCGCGAATGGAGACCAAAGTTTTCCCTCTGAAATCCTGAATGGTCACCCTTCTCTTCTCTGAAAGCTGAAACCCAAAAACAAAATTAATCTGAGGAACCCTTTTCCCATTGTCACCTGTAAAATGACCAAAAGTGGTTCAGAGGAAAGAAAAACCAAACAAACCTTGCAGATGATGAGATCGCCTTCATCATCGTACTCCTTGCCCTTGGAAACTCCTTGTTCTTCTTCCTCATCGTTTTCATCTGGTTGTTGCTGTTGTTCTTGTTCATTTAGCTTTTCCTGGAGAAAAGCCTCCACTACCTGTTTCACGAAGGCTTTGAAAGGGGGCTGAGACAGGTTGAGACCAAGTTGCTCGGAGGCCTGCTTTCGAATCTTAGACTCCGTAACCTCGTCCATGTTCGACTCTTGCAAAATCCTGCGAACTGTTTCCTCGATTCGTTGTTTTGTCTCAGTATCGTCCATTTTGCAGTCTCGCTGATTTCTCTGACACAAAAGAAGCAAAATAATACAGATTGATTTCGGAGAAAGATGGAAACGGTTCGGTTCTGTTGAGTAGGTGTTAGTGTTGTGTTATGTGTGATATTGTATGATGAAGGGTGCAAAATAGGGGGTGTTTCTTTTAAGTGTCAAAATAAATCCAATTTACTGAGAATAGAAAAAATTGGTTAAAATGTTATAATTGAACTGATAAAATATTTGTAAAATTAATTTAATTAAATCAATCCAAATATTTAATATAATACTGTTTAAGAAAAAGTAAAATTAAGATAAAAAATTTGATCTAATCCTGAATATTGAATCATAAAACTTCTTAGATAAGCTAGAATCATACTACTTATCAGTGCATTTTTCCTCAATTTTAAGTAATAAAACTGTTCTTGGTAAATTGAAATCCTACTTATCAATTTAAAGTCTAAATATAAGAAACTTAAATTATACAATACAAATCACAATATTGCATTATGTATAATTAATTTTATATTTAAAAAAAATCAGTCAATCTCTCTCTCTCTCTCTCTCTCTCTCTCTCTCTCTCTATATATATATATATATATATATATATATATATATATATATATAATTGTTACTTATTTGCAATAAAATAATCAACACAATTTTAATTTAAAACATTTATTATTAGCATCTCTTACAAAATTGTGTATATATTTAATCTTCATGCATTTTATGTCTGTTTCTTCGCATGAAATTTGTATCTGTATATTAATATCCATAGCATAATTATTTATACGTGCACATAGATAAAACTAAACCATAATAAATTTAATAACCGTGCAGGACGAGTTATTTAACCAGTTTTACGCTAAATAAAACAAAATTCTCGTTTCCTTTGGAGGAAAATAAAAATAAAGATAAACAACATTATAAGATTATTTTTTAAGTTAAAACACTTGTTATTTTTCATCTCAATTTTACCAATCCAAAAATATGATATTTTTAATTTCTTATGTTCCTTTCTCCTCTGCTTTCACCTATTCAAACCTAAAGTAATTCTACTGGCAGATAACGGGAGATGAATGGAAAAAGCGTACATGATTACATGACATCACCCTTTTTACCAGTACATTTATAAGACGTACATATATATTTTCATAATCCTTACACAACGTTGAATGTACCATTTGTAGCAGACCAGGAACATCAACATTTTATTTACCCCCTCTTCCTTGTACCTCTCGCTTTTGTCACCTCAAAGTTGGATAGTCCTCCCAAACATTTACCTCTTAGATTTCTTCAGACTTTCCTTTTTGTTACTGCAAAATTTGACACCATTTTACAGCACTAGTTAGAAGATACAGAGGTACGTGAAAGATCACAAAATCGTGGAAAATTATAGAGCTCAGATTTTCAAACAGAATATCACCTCACTCTACATGATTAATACACAAGTTTGAACGGTAATTTAGGCTACCTAATTCAGATACTTTAGTTTCTCCTCTGGAATACTAATTTTCTGGAAACAAAGCAAAGAAGACACTTGGGTAACGAATAGTTGTTCGCAAGCTTTTCAATTATCTGTATAAACATCAAAGTGCGCACAATCAACCAAAAACAAAGTGTAAAACAGATGCAAAATAAGATTGCGTATGTTTCTGTGAAATCATAGTAGCTAGCAGGTCTAATACATTCACCATATAACAAAGAACTTCTACTCAACTAAGCAAAGCACCCGTGACCCAGTTCCAACCAGACGTACCAAATCAATAGTTGAGGCATTCGATGGTCAAACTAAAGACCACACGTGCATCACAACATGCGTGTGCTTGTTGAAGAGATACTCCTCTCAAAAGGGTGGCCCTGATTCTTTTACCTTAGGTTTTGGACATTCATATTTAGCATACCTAGGAGCTAGTGCTTCAATGAATGTCTTTTGCAAATAGTACAGTAGTACAGTTCTAATAGGCACGTCCGAAGAAGAAATAAAATGTGAACTGGAGCTATGAGAAGAAGCATTGAAATCACATGGTTTGTGTTTAGGTAGGCATAAAATGAGAGTACAAGAAGGAAGGAAAGTTAAGTAAGAAGTGGGCTAGCACGGACTTGAAGGTGAAAATTGGAAATTAAGCCATATAGTTAGGAATCTAGGATCTTCATACAATGTGTAGTAAATCATAGGACTCAAACTAAGTAAAATCACACCTCTGTCGGTTTGGACTATGGACACATGGGAGGAAGTCCAATAGAAGTCCCAATTATAGAACTGATCAGGTGCCGGGAAGCTGGTTAGAGTAAGGGGTAGATCAAGAGAGATCAAAGTGAGACTGAAAAAGGATTCATAATCAAATGCTCTGATGAATTGGTTTCGAACAAAACATAGTAGTGTTACCTTGTGTGAGAAGAATTTGGTTCTAGTTGTTGAGACACTTCTCATAAACAATATTTTATCCCACTAGATGAGCACACGATATCATTGGACTTATTCAAAAACGAAATCTTCAACAATAATGTTCACCATAAGATCCCTTTTTCACAAGGCTGCAAATGATACGATCTACTCTTCTTATGGGTGCTTATATTGGTCTTCTTTATGTATGTTCAAATCACCTACCTTAGTTGAGAGTAATTTTTTCCTCAATAAGTACCATGTCAATATCTCGTCTTATATAACTATTCTCTACCTTATTCATAAAAAAGTGATATTAGAATCCCCGGGAAGCGAAATACAACACCGTGAATGCTGTCCTTACTTTAGAGATGAATGTCGAAAATTTATTTAAAGCACGTATTATAGCCTTGTTGAAAGTTTCACGAATTATAAGTTGTACGAAAGACTAAATCATCTAAGATAGGAGATTACTACTTCATTTATCATATGTAGACCACAAATTTAGATATTAGAGAATAAGAAGCTCATGAAAAGAAGGAAATTTTCATGTACCTTGTCTTCGAGTCACTGGCAGTTCCTGCTGTAGGTGTTTTACCACTTCCGGAGACAACCTCGTCCATGCTTTGTCCTTGCCGCCTATACCTACCACCAGATGCCACAAATGCAGGGCATGGCCTGTAAGCCTTTATAGGCCACCACCCAAACCCTGGTACTGTTGCAATCCCACCCTGAATCCTTCCTTCACCATTGCATCCTGTCTCTATTTCTTCTCTTCCACATGCCTTACAACCGCTGTGAAAAACATCTCAAATTAGTTGCTATCTGTCAAGAAAAAAGATCTACACACTATTTTCCATGCTAGAGAGAAGACAACATGTATGGGAATTACATATAACGCGAAACTATTATACCTCAAGAATTCTGAGCGATCAACAACGGGAATATCGTCTGGTGCAGGAGAAGGACCCTCTTCGATAACAGAAGTTGGAGGTGAAGGAGAGCACAGTGGAACAGTTAACTTCGAAGAAGAAGAAAAAGAAGTGAAAGTTGGAGCTGGCCACGAGTTTTTGTAGCTGCACAACTGAGGCGTCGGAACTAAGAAAACAGATATTGTCATTCTCTCTCTTCTCTGGGGTGGATAACGTGTACCACTCCTTTAATTTGATTATCCCCTCCAAAGCCTCACCTCTGTCAAATATGAGGCTGCTAAGTGCTAACGCAACTATGTAACAACTTCACTTCTCTCACCATTAAGTTACGTGGGCAAGTTCTGTCAAGGAATATTAAAGTTTGGCAGCAAAATTTCCATTATGAAATTCTTGCCAAAACAGACTTATAAACCGTACTCGATATTTTTCTCATAGTTAATTCATTTAGTGTTCGAATTAATTATTAGCAATTTACCGAAAAATCCTTAGTCTTAAAATAAACAATCTAAATATATTTTAAAAATTAATCTTCATCAATACATTTTAGCCCGTGATCTTACCATTGTTATATTCCTTCATTCTGATAAGATTATTTTGGAAACTAGGACGTTCTCAAATTATACATTTTTGACATCCGAACCGTGTTATATGCTATCATCGCCTTGTCGGGGGTTTAAGGAAAAACAGTACTTCTGGAACTCCAATTCTGAATCTCTCGTAATCATGCTTTACAATAAAATCATGATTTTGTTAGCATATGATTCAAAAATCAACTCACAGGAAAAAGATGCACATTACGACTAGGATGCACGACAAAAAACAGAGAATGCTTGTGCATTTGCTCCCGCCCCACGACTGCTCAGCCTTGCTTTTCACAAGTCTCGTCTAAAGATTGGATGCCTGCAAAGTATGAACGTCCTGATCCAACCTATCATTCACAGGTAACCCCTTTCTGCCCATCTTTTTGAGTTTACTTTAATCCATTTACTGTACTTATAACTCTTTTCTGGCGCCATTGCGACTCCTGTCTTATATACAGTATAAAAATGAAACTAAAATTGGAAACTACAGAAGGATCTTCCAAAGAAATCACGAAAATTTCAAGCATCTTGCTTCTGCAAATAAAACCACCTTTTGTAACCAGTATCAGACATAACAATGTATCATCTCTCACTATTTATCCATGTACTATCTGATGGTCCACATCCCCATTCATCAAAGAACTGTGATGATGAACAATATACCACCGTCCATTATGGAACTCAAAAACATTGGTCACATTGAATGGCCCTGTATCCATGTCAACATATGTTTTCATGGTAACCCAAGCCATGTCTGCCAAGACGCGAGCGCGTACATCTCGAACTTGAAAATTCAATCCTTGCTCCCAGTTGAATACTAGTTGCCAACTCTGCATTACCGCATTAAACCTGTAGCATGGTCAATTGTGTTACTGAATGCATTGCAGAAAATGGACTATGGTAAAAAAAAAAAAAAAAAAGGGTACATAATATCCCAGGCTTGCAAGAACTTCTGAAAGAATTATATATGGAATGAACAAGACTTATTCGTAAGGATAAAAGATCCTATTTTTGTTCAAAATGCATGTATATCTGGATTATCGAGCTCTACAGTAATACGAAAACCTGTATTCCTAAAACTAGTATTCCTCGAGGATCCAGTCAAAGTATCCCAGCTAAAAGAACAGTAACAGGAATTTGCACTACAATATTGCCACATTAGATCTCTGCAGCACTTATCCCCAAAAATAAGTGCTAAGGAGTAAAATTTTGCGAAGGCATAACATAATAATCCTCTCATTTTCCGATCTAAATATGATACCACCGTCCAGATTTAAATTATTATCATTAAAAATGAAATTCAGTGACCTATGACAAATATAACCGTCCATGAGCTTCTGGCTGTAGTTTGATATATACCATTTGTAACAGATAAACAATCTTTTCAATTATCACAAAAACTAGATAAAATCAATATGACAGCAAGTCCAAAACGGAAATATTCTTGCAAATTGGATAGAAGCAAAATCATACCCGGAAAAGAGTTCTCCTGAGGCATGAATGCACTTCACATAATCTGCATTCAGCCAAAAACGACTCATTGCTGGAAGAGACTTATCTCTTACAATATTGAAGAATTCTGTATTAATATTCACAATTGCTCTTGTTGCAGCATAGTACGCCTTCCACCCGTTAGTGGGTGTGATACTATCTTGTTCCAATGTGAAGTCCTAAAACACAAATTCAGAAAGGTTATAACTGAAGATACGTAGAAGAAAATCAGAATGATGGACTACACTAAAGCATCCAATGAAAGTAATCACACATATTCTCAGATAGGACAAATTAAAGCATACTTATTGTTCATGTCAATTTAATTTACGCCTTTAAGATTTACAACATAATCATTTCCCCTGCATTATTTTATCTTTACTTCATTTTAAAACTCGGCATAGAAGAGAAGAAACAGAACTTATTTGGACGATTGTTAGTAGCAGTCTACTCAGATAAAGAAGTAACACACAATGTTACGGACAAATCCATTTCTCTCTCCAGATATACCCCAAAATTTAAAGGGAGAATGATTTAGATAAATGAAGGAATAGAAAATTAAGATATATATCAATTATCTAGGCATAGAAAATTGTGTAGTATGCAGACAAAAATTAAACGCACCAGGTTGGCATAGTATTAACTCAAAAGTTCAACTTGTTAGGAAGCTAAGTAGGAATTGAATGTCTCATTGAGTAAAAATGAGAAAGTAGTACAAAACACACAATGAAAAAGACCCACAAATGCATCATCTTAAAGTTTTAGGTTGGAAGTGGCATCACAATCTCTTGTATGATTAACTCATAATTGGTGTTAAATCTCCCTAGTATTCCCTTGGAAAAATCCCAACCAACAATAGTATTAGAAAAAATGATTTGTCTTGGTGACGTTCTCAGAAGCCAACAGCAGTTAGGGTTTTACTATTTCAAGGGAAGTGTAGCAATGTAGAAGGGACTTCTACTTGAGGGAAAGACTATTAAGAATTAAAATATGGTTAAAAGTCCCACATTAAATATAAATGATAAAGTTGAACAATATATTAGAAAAAATAATCACAATAAAATTGTCTTTAAGATTTTGGGTTTGAAGTGGTGTCATGATTTTTTACATGGTTGTCTCATAACTAGTTAGTGTTAAATCTCTCTGGTGTATTCCCTCTAGAAAAGTTCCAATTTCCAGATATGACAAGAGGATGCAGGACCAAAGCCACAACCATGAAAGCCCATATCATGGAATGATTTTATCAATTCAATTGTGGATGCAAGGAATTTTGCAACACATAGTATAATGACTACTTTAACAGCATTGCAATGGACTAATCCACTAGCCACCTCATCTAAAACATTGACAAGATAGGTAAAACCATTTCTTTGCATGTCCAACCGGACATTAAAAGCATCTTTAATTACATAACAATTTTTAAGAAGTGGACTTTAAGCCCAACTCAACCTTACAAAACCAACTTGTAAGGTGAGGTTTGATGTGAAATCTCTAACAACAATAATTTCTTCCATCTAGGAATTGTTCCACACAGATCTATGACTGCACTAACCTTAATGGACCTTCTTGTTTTCTAGGAAGCCTTAATGTTTTGCATCAATGTGTTAAATAACAGTTTTAGTGCCACCATCTTCTTGGTTTCTTGGAAGCCTTAAAATTTTGCATCCATGTGTTGTTAGATAACCATTGTAGCACCACCACCTACTTGTTTTCTAGTAGGCATTAAAGATTTGCATCAATGTTCCTAGATAACCGTTATTGTGCTGCTGCCTTGTTTCCTAGGAAGCCTTAAAGCTTTGCGTCCATGTTATTAAATAACCCTAATAGTACCACCACCTTCTTGTTTTCTAGGAAACCTTAAAGTTTTGCATGCCTGTATTTAAAACCGTTATAGTGCTAACTCCTTGTTTTCTAGGAGGCCTTAAAGCTTTTCATCTATGTTGTTAAATAACTGTTTTAGCGTCGCCACCTTCTTGATTTCTAGGAAGCCTTACAATTTTGCACTGAAGTTGTTAGATAACTGTTGTAGTGCCACCACCTACTTGTTTTCTAGGAAGCCTTAAAGCTTTGCATAAACGTTATTAAATAACCATTATAGTGTTGCTGCCTTCTTGTTTTCCACGAAGCCCTAAAGCTTTGCATCCGTGTTGTTAAATAATCGTTCTAGTGCCACCACCCTGTTTTCTAGGAAGTCTTAAAGCTTTGCATGCATGTTGTAAATAACAGTTATAGTCTAAAACGTGTGTCGTTTCCTCAAACCCTCCTCTCAGGCAATGCGTGAAGGGACGCCAACTATGGTGGCACATTAGGCCCAAAATGGAATGTTGGTATGGTGGAATTTTGGCATTTCACCATATTCTGCCATCCACAATTGGTAACTTTGCTTTGCATACAATTCTCGGAAAGAGAACTCCTAACATGATTCAACTCAAACTTCTCCTCCAATAACAAATACGAAACATGCAACTAAGGCCAAAAGGGCAAGCAACACCAATAAAATGCCCCAAAGCATTTTAAACAAATCAGTAAAAAACTCTGCAGCACCATTTATAATTACTCTTAAAAAACAGTACAAAGCCTAAAAGAACTAGAAAATCCTAACATTATTTACAACTTAGCATAAGATAAAAAACGAACAAGAATCGAACAAGAACAGAACAAGAACAAGAATTCAGTAATTCACCTTGTGATACAAGGCCTTCCAAGCGTTATCATCATTCGCGGCCTTTCGCATCAAAGAATTGGTCATGGAGAGACGACAAAGACTGGGATAATCCAAGTAACTGAGCGCGTGCGTCGTAATCTCCGGAACCAGCTCCTCCATCATGGAGGACCCCGTCAGCCGCTCCGCCAAGGCCACCGGCGCCGGAACGGGACCTGGCTCGAGCATTTCGGCGGCGCCGTTAAGGTAGGGCACGGCGCCCGCGGCGGCCACGGAGGCAGAATCGGAGGCGCAATCGCAGTGGTGCTTCCTCCGCGGAGTGAATCTCCGGGGAAGCGAGAACGATCGGAGGAGAGAGAAGAGCGCCAAGAGAAAACAAAGAGCGGTCACTGCAACGGCGACGAAGGTGGGTTCCGAAAAGACAGAGAAAATCTCCATTCATAAGTCATCAAAACTGTGCATTTGAAGACCATCAAAACCCTAATTGAAGTGTTAATATATATAGTCCTTTTCGTTGGTGTTTTTGTAGAGAGTTACGACCTTGAGTTCCGTTCCCAATTCCAAACCCTAGTTAAGTTTGGAGGATTTGAAGACAGAAGCAACAAGGTTTGGTTGGAAGAGAGAGCGAAACCCGTGAGCCAGAGAGAACCGTTACACTGACTCGGACTGACTCACTCACTCACTGACTCGTTGCTTGGAAGCACCAACCAGAGGCTCACAGAGAGAAGGACCCAACCTCTGTTGCTGTGTGCTCTCCTCATTGCTCTACCAATTCAATCAAATTAGTTTCAATTATAATTTCATTTTCATTTATTACTAATAGGACCACTTTTTTTAATATATGCATGCTTATAGGTCATTTGAGAGAGGTTCCTGCAATGAAATTCAATTCCTGTGCATTGGTTTTTTAGCTCACTTGTGTTTTCTTTTTCATGCATGTGAAGCTTTTATTGATACATGTTATTGTTCCACAGGTTCTTTTAGTGAGACCTGTCAACAAAATTAAATCTATGTATCTCTCATCTTACACTTTATTTTAACCATCAAAATCAGTCCATGTTTTATATTTTTTAAGAGATTTTATGTATTCGATATTTGGACAAAAATATTTGAAATTTAGTAAAATATGATTTAAAATATAGAATAAGAAGATTTGATTTATTGTCTAGTTCACATATTTTTTTTTTAATTCAATTTTTTGTGTTGTTTGTCATTCGTGAAAGCGAAAAATAGAAGTGAAAATTTCAAACTATGCAAAGACAATGAGGGAGTATTGGGCACAACAGAAATTTTTTATCCGGCGGAAATTATGATACCTATAAAATATAATTCTTATATACTATTAAATGTTGTTTCTTTAATTAATAATGTTTTCCAAGAATGGAGGAAATCACAATTTAGATAGGGTTGCCTGATTTAAATTTAATTTATTTTGATGAAAAATTTAATTTACAATTTTGTTTGACCTATTCATAACATTTAGTGTGGAAAGGAGATAACTTGGTAGAATTTGATCATATTCAACATATATTAGTGAAGTGTAACATAATAATTATTGGTTTCAAATTAATAATGTACTTGATAATATTAATAAATCAATTTTAATTTATTTCAGCAGTTTATTAACTAGAAAAATGTTTCATAAGTTACTCAAACTAATTTATATGAGAAATTTATGGCTTATAAACTACAAGTTATTTTAATTTACTTATATCTTGTAATTTATTAAACTTTTTATCATTTTGATATATTTTCTTATAATTTTTTTAATTGCTTTTTACTTATTATCATATATTTTAAATTTTATAGAAACAATTAACCACTGCACTACTTTTAATATTTATTTGATTACCTTTTAATTTCTTATGTAGTTTAAATAAAACAAGATCAAAATTTAACATTACATATTGAAATAATAACTGAGTTTTATTACATATATTATATAAAATTTATATTAATGCAAGAGTAGTTTAAATTGATAAATAAATTTATTTATATCTTAAAAATAAAAAAATATTTATATAATAAAATTTATATAACTATATACTTTTATACCATTTAATTTTATCAATTATTTTCATCAAACATCTTTAAATTAAAAAGTTAGTTATAAGTACAAACTTATCAACTATATTGCTAAAGAAATTCTAAACAAAGAAGATATCTTTCACATTTTCACACATATTGATGGACCACAAACATAAATTAACTTAATTTCTAGCCAACACCGCACTATTAATACAATATTAAATTCAATATCAACAAATTGGAGAACAGGATTAAAAACATTATCACTTGCATTTTATCAAGAAAAAAATGGTGGAATAAATTTTACGTCGAGGTTATGAAATTAGTAGGAAAAATATAAATCAAAGAGTGCAAATAATATAAAGAAATAAAGGCAAACGTAAATTTATTTCAAGCATATATGATATATAATTTATTTTGGATAAATGGAATACCCTGGTGGAACGCGAAAGAAAACCATCAACTATCAACAATATTAAATTAAATTTATTATGATAAAATATTTTTTTTACTTGCAACTTTTGTAATAATGGATATATATATATAATATATATATATATTTGAGCATATCATTTTACTCAATTGGTAGTGGAAAAACACATGGTTTTTTTTTATCACATTTGAACATAAATTGGACTCCAAAATCTAAGCCGAAAGAGATTAATCTTGGACCACAAACATTGAATAGTCAAATTAATGGTGGAAATACCAACATTAATGCAACATTAAGTTAAAAACCAACTAATGTAGGAAAAAAATCAAACGTTAGCATTGCATTATATTAAGCAAAAATTGAGTGGAATAATATTTATATGGAGGTTGACTTCTTGTGAAGAGGAAAAAAAAAATGTAACTTACTTAAGAACAATGGATAATTCATTTTAAACTATTATGATGCAATCTTTGTTTTCTATACATGGAATGATGAAGTAGAACATGAATAAAATAATTAGAAATCAACACCATTAAAATAATGATTATTTTTTTAATTGCACCAGTGATTGTTCTAGAGAATAAACTTATTCAACTGTATGAAATTTACGTGTATATTGTATGAAAAATTATCTTATTCAATTGGTGGTTGGAAAAGTATAAAGTAACGATTATTATTACCAAATTATGTACCAGGGTTTTCATATAACTTTATTAGGTATGGTTGATATAAAGATACTTGATTAGGAATCATACTTGAAAACACAAACCTAAAGAGGTTAGTAGTGGACCACAATCATAGACTTGTAAGAATACTAATAGAGACATTACTATTAATGTAACATTAAATACAATGTGAGAAAATCTAAACCTGAAGAAGTTAGTAAGAGACCATAATGGTATACTTGCAAAACTGTTAATGGAGACATCACCATTAATGTAACATTAAACACAATATAGCAAACTTGTAGGTACTATTAAACATCACCACATCATCATTCTTATACCAACGAGTTTAGGAAAAAAAATATTAAAGTAAAGTCATTTAACAATTTAACATTTTTGTATGGGAAAGAAATTACTTTGATGTCTTAACAATTATGTGATATAGTTGATATAGTAAGATCCATAAAAAAGTAAGTTAAAATCTTGTCTCGTTACTTTTACAACTAAAATGACTTTAATTTTAAAGTGCATTACTGAAGTCATTAACATACAAATAATCTTAAATTATATTAACTAATGTTAGAATTTCATATTTTTCTTTTAGACAGTAATATTTACTAGACACTCATCTCTCTCTACCTTGTACCTCAAAATTTGTTTTTCAACACTTATATACTACGAGTCAAACAATAAATAATTATTCATGATTTATTCTTGAAATCTGAACACTTGAGTTAAATTTGTTCAATGGAGTAAAGACTAACATAAGAACATTGCTCCAACTTCAGCGTCTATATCTTGGAGAATGAATTTTCCAGATGCTTTCCTCGAAATCTTATGTTGTTTTGGCTTATATCAAAATTCCATTTTAATTAGAATACGAGGAATCACCAAAAAAATAAAACATAAGAAATTTAAAATAAAAAAATTATACAGAATATTAATATGAAACTCGAATTTTATTAAAGAACACAGATAATACTTGTAAAAATTTATCTATATTTTATCCTATATGCATCTGGATCAGTGAAAGAGGAAGAGAAAAAAAAATCAAAATTTGGATTGAAAACAAAATTAAAAGAAATAAATTTTTGTAATTTTATTTTGAGAGATAAACTTTTCTTTCCTTCACATTTTTCCTCGAACCAAATATATATATATATATATATATATATATATATATATATATATATATATATATATATATTCATATTTTTAAAAATATCAAAAGTAGTATTTCTAAACTTAATACAATGTCAAACTTGATGCAAGCCGATGATGATCGTTTGCTTTTTGTAGTTATTATGATTGATACGCATTTATATTTTGAAACTGATGAAAAACTTATAGAAAAAGTCCAAACCTGCAAATCATTTATCAGACTCTAAAGGTTAAAAATTAATTTGTAACTCATTATATAAATATAGATGTAACATGACAACGTTATACATAATAAATTATTATTATTAATAAAATTGGAAGTTACGACAATATTTTAATTTACAGTGATACACAACATTTTAATTTACAATTTCACGAGATTTATAATATTATTTTTAATTTTGCAGCGATACACAAGCTTAATATTTTTTTAAATTTTAAAAATATATAAAATAAATATTTTCATCATCTAAAATTATAAAATATTATACGCTTGAGTTTTATATTAATTTGGCAATTTAAGTCTTCCTACTATTAATTTTTGATTCAATAAATGGAACACAAATCTGAATTTACTAACAATTCATGCATAGGAATCCAGTAACTGAACTATATCCATTGGCTGCTATAACTTTAAATGAAAATGCAATATATCATTATTAGTGTATTCAATAAAAATATGTTTATATTTTATAATAAATTATTTAGATTAATTATAAACTAATTTTATACTAAAATATTATTTATACTTTTTATATAATTTTATTGAATAGTATTAATAAATATATTGGAAAGACAAATATATATATATATATAAAAGAAGTTACACTGTAAAAAAGGTGTAGAACCCTTTAGAAAAATATTCGTTGATAACTTGTTATTAGATTAACTGAATTCGATCATGAATTTGAAAAAAAAAAACTTTTTTTTCTCTTACATCTGTTTTTTAAATAAAATATTATATTAAAATAATAATAATTAATATAAATAAAATATTACAATAAAATAATAATTTATAGGACTGTATAATGATAGTAAGAAAAATTATGACATATAAAATGATGCGAGAGAAACTTTCCATTTGGTGTTTTTCAAATTTATACATTATTTCTCTGCCTAAAAAATGATTATTTTTCTAAAATGTAAATTAATTATAAAGGTATAATTATTTTTAATACATATGAAAAATCATTAAATTATAGTCGATATGGGTAAAAATGTAATACACACAAAAGAAGATAATAAACTTTTTTTTCGAATAAATAAATCAATTAATTCTTATAGGAGGTAAGATACTAAACTTATTATTTTAAATTTATATTTAATATTTGTAACCATATTATACGTATATGTATTTAACAATATAAGTAATCCAAAAAAGTAATTATCAACGATGTTAAGCAAATAATTAAGTAATATCTGTTTTAACCTTTTTTGAACAAATCTATATTATAAAGCTCTACAAATAGAAAATATTTTTAAAAAGGTAAATAAAAGTGTAAATTGCAATTTTCAGTTTGAAATTTGCTGTCATTTAGACAAACATGTGAATGTAATTTACTGTTGTTTTTAATTAAGAAACAAAATATTGATATTTCTATAACTTCTCATATTCTTCAGGGCAAACATACCCCGCAGCATAGCAGCACATGGTAAATTATGTCAATTTTCAAGACAAAGCATTTCAGATTTTCGTTGTGAAGATGGCCAGAAAAGGGCTCTAAAACATGTTATAATGAATCGCGTTTCATACAAATTGCATGGTCAAAATTTATAGCTCAACAAAATACATTTACCATTGTTCTCAGTGAAAAATGTAAGCTTTGAAGTAGTCCTTCATGCATATATATATATATGTCCTTCCTAGGAATGAATCTTGCAGAAGTGTTTAGGAATGAAACCTGAAACACTGACTGGCCAGGAACCCAGGAAAAAATTCTTGGTTTTAGACAAGGATCGAGGAAGAAGTCACGTGGTTTCTTCGTTTGACTCAGTTTTTAAGGCATACTCCAAATCATGCACTTGTTCTTGAGGGAATGGAAGGTTGGCAGCATATTCCTCCTCCAAAAGATATAAAGGGGTTTGTGGAGGGTATTTGTTTAAAATGAACTCTATTTCCTCACCCCTGATCTCCTCCTGATCAAGAAGTACCTGCAGTGCCAATTCATAAGCGGTAAAAGTGATCCTCTGCCACACAAAAGCAAGGCACAGAATTCTAAATCATTGAAGTGGTGTTAAGCTGGTATAATATCTGCTATCTTGAGATGTTTGCAGATGCTGTAACCAAAATAAACCGTGCTCATAAAGTTATTTTTTAACCTTTTGGTTATAGAGCTCAATGTCATAACAATTCACAAAATTAATATAAGATCTCACTCGAAGTTACCTTGATGGTTTTAAGTAAAGCTGCATGGTGCCTCCTAAGGAGAGACACAGTCTTCTGGTACATGTCACGTATCAACTCTTCAGTCCTTTGTGCAACTTGATCATCCATCTTAAAGTTTAGTGGTGGTTCAATCAAGTTGTAGTCATCATAAAGAGACCCTTCAAAATCCAGCCTTGGTCCGACAAATTTAACTGACTTCCTCCATGGTGGTGGTTCACCATGTATGACCATTGGATTCTCCAAATTCCATCTGCAAGTAGAGAAGGGGAAAAGGAGCTTGTGTAGCACAAGAAAATAAGCAGAAACACGAAGGTATAAAAAAACAGTAATCATGCTAACATGGTCAATATTTTGCGCGCAAGCCAGGATGCATCTGCAAGGTAGTCAATTGAGGCTTTTGACGTGTCACGACCATAGATGACCTCCTCAGCAGCTCTACCTCCAAGCAGAACCTGTTCTTCAACAAGGGCTCAAACTCAAACAAATAATTTGAACAAGAAAAAGGAAACCAATATACTCAAGAGTACATTTACATACCTGAAGGCGATGAAGCAATTGAGGTCTACGTTCAAACATATATGATTCATCATCAAGTCGATGAAATACCAATTGAGATAATGACTGTCAGAAAGAAGTGGCATTTGTGAGTTAAAATTATAGAAACAAACAGCCTTAAAAACCTTTTAAGTAAAAACCTACCAGCCAAACAGGAATTGTTTCATGGATAGGATATGGTAGCCTTATACAAATGAAAATAAAGTAGCATGTACTTCAGATAGGCTCCATACAGATATTCCTTCTAATTTTCTTACTATCTAGTGCTACATTTCCTACCAACACCTTGATCTCACATCTTTTAAACACAAATTAACTCTATACAGTCATTTGTTCTTTAAAATGCACATGCTTGAATTTTAATACTTTTCTGCCAGATTCTCTCATTTACAGTAACGAACCTTTGTTGCAGATTGCATCAGATATGGTACCGGTAATACCTCAAACAAGAGAATTGGAAAAGATTGACAGAGTGCTTGAAGAAGATAGTAGAGGATAATATAGTGAAGGAAGCTGAACAAGGACCTGACCACGAGGTACTATTGAGATGCGATCACAGCATTCAACTATTGCATTCTCATATCGCCGTAGCAGATGAGAAGTTAATGCAACTCCCACTTCAGTAGTAGCTCTACGACATTGTCCCTTGTAACCTAAGTCTATTCCAATCCGTTTAGGTCCTATAGTAAGTCTGTCAACTGCATCATCCATATCTGACTGAAGAATTGAGTTGTGTCGTTTCCTCACAGCCACAAGGGCGGCCAATTGGATCAATTGTGCCAATCTTGCTCCAGACCATCCTGAAATTAAGATGTGTGTTCGGATATCAGAATGCAAAATTCAATAAGTAAGACAGGAGTTCATACCAGGTAGGTTCTGTGCATAGCTCGATAAATCAACGGACTCTGACATTTTTACTTTGCTAGCATGGATTTTCAAGATATCATGCCTTCCTTTGGCAGCAGGGGGGCGAATCCTAATCTACAGAAGAAAAATTCAAAACATTAACTGCATACTACCATTGAAACTAGAAGAACTACTAATAAAAGTGGACAGGTAAGCCATTGTTTGCACTAGAAGATTGTGTTTTAAATAAAATATTTAATAGCAAAAACCAAAAGAGTTTAGGGTGTGTTTAATTTTGTTTTTTATTTTGCATTTTAAAATTGCCTTCAAACATTTTCAAAAAACTAGGTTTTACACAGTTTAAGTGCTGAAAGAAGATAAAAGTTCCACGGAGGAATATGAACAATGGAAAACTGACAGTAAAATATCAAAACAACTCAAATGTTCTATTGTTTTAATTTAAAAAATGAAAGAGATTTTTTTTTTTTTAAATCTTTAAAAAACTGCACTTGTTACAAAGTTTCTTGTTCATTAGCTTTTAAAAACAGCAAACAGTTTGAAAACAGGAAATAAGCAAACCTTTATACTTATTCTCTCTGAATTAGTCTGTCGCATAAACAAAATACTTTACACTGAACCCAACCAAAAGTTAGAAAAAAATTTACTAACTCAGCTTAAGAAAGCAACCTTGCGATCAAAGCGACCCGGACGTAGAAGTGCTGGATCTAACAAATCCTTACGATTTGTGGCGGCTAGAAATATGACACCCTTTCCAGTATCAAAACCATCAAGCTCTATCAACAATTGGTTCAATGTAGTTTCCCTTTCCTGGGTGGCTGCATTATACAGGTTATCTGAAGACTCCTTGAAGATACCTTGTCGCCTAATCAATCAAGCATAGATTCCACAATCAGATAAGGTGCATGCTTAGGGGACTCCAGAAGTCAACTGACAGATGGAACCAAGCAACATCGCAAATATGGCAATTATTTTTATAGTAAGATCTATCTGTGTAAGCATTAAAAAAGATAAAATTGATTTTTCGTTTTTAAAAAACTACAATTCTTAGTTTCTAAGAGAAGCACTGAGTGAGAAATTTTGAAGTTTTGGCTTCTTTTTTTCAATAAACGTAAATAATCATTATAAATTTTTTAAACATGTTTTTCTCAATAAGAATGTGCTTATTTAACACTTAAAAAAGCTAAAACTAAGATCCCTAGTTCCACATAAAGAAATGCCATTATTTAAGGACCAAAAAGAACCAATAACCGTCATGAACTAAAGAGAACTTCCACGAAGTTCCCATCAATAATTATGGTATGTACCAAAAGTATTATGGTAATGCCTGTAAGTATGGACTTAAAAATATTACAACAGAAGAAACCAAATGCGTTTTCCCCTATGCATTCTTATTTGTAAGAACAGCATATGCGAGAATTAATACCTAAGATTAGACCAACCAATGGATTATAGTGCCACTAATAATTACTTAATATGCACTTGTACAGACTTACCAGGAAGTCTGCACAAGTCACAATTGACTGTTGAGATTCTAGGCCTGCTAATTACTAAATTGACATTTCGTTTGACTTAAGTTGTATAAATGGACAATTAAATCCATTCTCTCTATTAAATAAGTGAACATACCATGGACATACAAACAATCCACAACTTTATACAATCTGTCAAGTTATAAACTCAACATAAATGCATACAGCCTTACTTAGTTGCCAATGCATCAATTTCATCTATGAATACAACTGACGGTTTGTTTACCTGCAAACAGAAACAAACATTTAATTACCCACCAATCACTAGCTCCCCAATTGAAACATGAAATTTCTACAATCTATATCTGTATTTTAAAAATTTAACTGAGAAAAAGCTCTATACTCAGTCATATCTCATATTGAGCAATATATTGGTTCCTCATGACACAAGGCATCTACCCATTTTTTGCAACAACCAAAATAGATAATGAATTTACCAAATAAAACACAAGAAGTAAACTTATTTGACATTCTTCTTAACAGTATTTCTACTTTAGAGAGCAAGGATATGAAACACATAAAAGCTTACTAACTTTTAGTGAACAAATGAACAATATATAAAGGACATAGCAATTGAAAATTGTCACAAGTATCCAAAGTCCTTGAAAACGTTCAACAGATTTATTGAACAAAGCAAAAAGCATGAAGATATACTGTTCCACCAAGTGATCAATACCCTTAACCTGTCACCTCATGATTGACATGCACATTAAGTTCACCTAACATCACGAGGAGGAACATGAAAGCAGGACTCAAGAACCTGAGTAAATTAGCAGCAGATACGTGATTTCAAAATAAAATATCAGAAAAAAACAGAAGTAGGATTACCTTGGCTCTTTTAAACAAATCCCTAATACGTGCAGAACCAACACCAACTAAAACTTCCACAAATTCTGATCCAGCCATTTGGTAAAATGGAACACCAGCTTCACCAGCTATAGCCTTGGCTACCAAGGTCTGCAAAAACATGACAAAACTTAAACATTTGCCAGACGAGACAGAATCTTACATCAAACATTACTAGAGAACAAGTATCTGACCTTTCCACATCCAGGAGGACCCTCAAGAAGAACACCATGCGGAGGTTTGATCCCCATTTTATCAAACAACTCAGGGTTCTTTAGATATCTCACCAACTAAACAAAATCATAAATAACTTTCATAAGTTTTCATCCAATATAATAGACTACACAGGCAATTAAAATAAGACACAAGAATATAATGCAGAAAAAAAATAAGAATAAATTAGAAGAGAGATGCATATTAATGACAAGGAATAGTTAAGCAAAACTACTGAGAAGGATAAAGTTATATTATTCAAAATAGTTAAATGAAAACTGTCTAATAATTAACGTAAATAACAGGCCTAATTTCTCTCTCGTCTTCTTAATGCAGTTGCTTATGCATTAAATGCATTATGGGCTGTTTGCAGTTGGGCAAAGCAGTATAAACGAGTCGAAAACTCCAAATATTTGTGGAGCCATCCAGAATGTTAAAGTGATATATTTTATTGGTCTAGAAGAATCAATGAGCTAAAGGGCAGATATTAATGCCCAGCTTTCCATGCTTCTAACATGATAAAATAATAGCCTTTTAGTATATCATTCAGCCAACAAAGATTGGAAACCAAGTTGAAACTACACATGGTCTTATGTATTCTTAGAAAGTAAATTTAGACTTAACTCAATCCTACAAAACTGACTTGAAAAGTGATGTTTACACCTACTTATATATTACAATTAGTCTTCAACACACGCCTCAGACTAAAGACTAGACATTTTGAGTGTGATATTAGATATTTATGGATGGTTCCATAGAAAGTAACACAATAGGCCTAACAAACTTTTTTTAGGATAAACTTTGATATCACCTTAAAAAGTAAATTCAAGTCTAACTCAATTGTACAACACCGACTCTAAGATAAGGTTTATATCTACTTATATATTATAATTTGATGATATCTCTAGCCGATGTGAGATTTAAAACAGGGGGTGAAACATTTTGCATTGATTAACAATCTTCACCAACCCATAAAAAAGATAAAGAACTAAATATTGTCAACAAAAGTGTTCACAATTTTTGGAATATGTTAATTTCAATTGAAATGTTTTAAAAATTTCAACAAAAGCAAGCAAATTGCAAGCAAAAAAGTTCAAAGAGTGAAGAAACTTTTAATGCTCAAGGAAAAATACTTCAACTCATAATATTTGTAAAAGTGATAAAAGATGTCTAAGACAAAGATAATGGAGAAAAATATACTAAATTTTCCACAAAAAATTTCATTCATATACTTATTTTTGTTATAACTCTTCTTTTATTGTTGTCTTACAGCAAAAGGCTTCAGCTTCTGCACCAGCAAACAAGAAATTTATTTCCACATCCATAATTAGAACCAGACATGTGAAGAAAAGATAACCTCTTGAAGTTCCTCAACTGCCTCATCAATTCCAGCCACATCACCAAACTTGACTCCTGTTGAACCCTGAAACAATGTTTTTCCAAACAGAAATATGAAAAAGTGAATACCATAAAAAAATTAAGACTAGAAAACTAGAAATAACATTAATTTTTGTTTTTTAAGAATAGAGACTAAAATAAATGTAGGTTTCAACACACATCAACTCGGGCTTCAGCTTTAGATCGTGAGAAGTCTATTCCCTGCCACAGATCCTGTGTATCAAAGAAAAATCTCTTAGAGCAGACTAATGAAACAAAACCACAGAACAAGATTGGTTCAATGATTCATGCGTAATTTGTGGATCACTTATGTCACCTACCCACTTCCTGAAGTTTTTAGGCCTTCTTGAAAGAGTGAAACGGACAAGAAGGACCATAGTCAAAACTACAATCATAATTGGTTTCAAAACCTCAAGGCTGGCAGATATTCCACCAAAATTGTACAACTCAGTTATCTTAGAGAAAATGCCACCATAACTGAAAAAATCAACAACATTATCCCAAATCTTCTCCAAAATTGCTAGTGCAAGACCAAGAGAAAGCTTGAGGAACGGCTTGGCTATAGGCCACACAACATAGAAAGCCACCACAACTACAAAACTGGTGGCAGTAAACAATGCTATTGCAATGAAGCCGCCAACAAGAGTAGCTGCTATCCCCATGAATATTGACACCACTGCAAGCTCAACCATCACTCTGCTAGATATGGAAGATGCAACTGGATGAGGGTACTCTGGCGTTTTCCCCACCCAAGACTGCAGCAAAATAAATTAATAGTTAAGAGAACAATGACACCATGATCACCCACAAAAGTATCTATCTAATTCATGCATCTTGCCAAATCTGAGTCTGACAACAAACTAGGTCAGAGAGCATACATAACTAAGAAACAAGACAACGAAATGTAAAACAAATAAAGTTAATTGACCATCCCCTCTTAGCACTAACACTAACTAGCATAAGGAAAAGGTTAAAATATACATTTGCGCCCTATAGTTGTTCTTATTTTATTTAGTCTCTATATGAGAAAATTATAAGCATTAGTTCCTACACCAATTCTTTTGTATCAGTTTATATCGCCAGAAAGTCTTCGGCAAAGTTAACAACAGGGGTCAGAAAATAACTTTTGTTCAAGTGAAGGAACTAAAACTTATAGTTTTCTCTAATCAGCAGTAAACCTTACAATAGAGACTAGGGGCTATATGAATAGTTAAATCTCATGAAAATCATTCATGCGTGAACAAGAAAAGGATTAACAACCATAGCATGCCTCCTCTCTATTTCATATCGCGGTCCATTGTAGTCGGCCAAAACCGTTCGAGCTTCCCCTTTACCCAGCCTAAGAACCCTGCAAAATCACACACAATCACAATCTGTCACAACACTGCAGTGCACAGTTTAAAAAAGCTGCATAACTAACAGCATAATCCCATTATTTTCTACCATTTGGTTGTGTGCAAGCTTTTATCACCAGGAATTTCCTTCAACTCCACCACAAAATCCCTATTAGCTCCTCCTCCTTTTCCTCCTTTTGAAGTTATCAACCTGATTTTGTCCTTACTCAAAGCCTTCCTGAAATCCTCAATGCTCATTCTAGGTAACTCATTTACAGTCCTGTCAAAGTCTTCTTCCTCTGATAACTCTGAGCCAAATATTTGCTCAGGAACATAAAGTTTCCCTCTATACTCCTTAAGCAAGTCTTGTAAATACACAGAGTTTCTCTCTCCCGAAACCTCACTCTCACTCTTGCTCTGAGGCTTCGTCGGGTTCAACCTCTTCAGCACATCGAAAATACCAAAATTTGATACTTTCCCCATTCTCTCCTTTTCTTTCAAAGTATATAACTTGTCGCCAATTAGGTACTTGGGTTGCAGTTGGCTCGGGTTTTCTTTCAGAACCCGGCTCACGAAATCATCCGAACCGGGTTCGCCACTAGCGGAGGAGGAATTGCAGAACACTGTGGGTGACCTACGTCGAAGAAGCTGGGTCGGAACGGGCCTTGGAGTTTGCTTCGGTGGCCCATGCCGGTGGTGGTAGTGGGATTTGGTGATGTGAAAGTGGGGCGAGGAGAGAATGTTCATCGTTCCGATGAATTCATAAATGGATTGAGGAATGCATGAAAAGGGTTTATGGAATTAGGGTTTTGTGCAACTTGAGAAATGCAAGTGAAAGGAGATGAGATTGAAAGGAAAATGGCAATCTGCAACTCGTGCTGTTTTGGTTTGAGTTTTTCACCCAATCGGATAGAGCTTTTACTAACACTCTACTTGTAGTTCAGATAAAAGAGGATGAGAAGCTTGTATTAAAAAGGTAAGCAATACACAAAAACGACAGATTATTTAGATAAAAATAAATCAGTTAAAAAATATTGACCATAATATTTCATAATTAATTCCAGTGTTTTTTTAATGCATATATATTCATTTCTTTTTTGTAGTGAGAGGTATGAATAAGATAATCACTTTTTTTTTTCTTCTTCAATATTCAAATTTTTGTTTTAAAGTGATTTCAATACACAAAGATGGTTTTGAAGAGTAAGTTTTCTCTTGTTTGAATATGGCATGTATGAAGAAAAACAAATGAAAATTTGAGGAACAAGATATTCTCTCTGAATTATGGTGAAAAAGTCGAATTGTCCTTGCCTTTTAGGCTTCCTTAACAGCTATTGCTATTCTTACATGCATGATTGTTGGTGGACAATGATAAGTGATCAAAATGAAGATACACAGTTGTGTTTGAAATGGTGTACCAGTTAGATAATTCATTGTAGAAGATGTATAATTAATTATCTTTCAAAATAAGCAGGAATTAAAGGTTTGAATCTAGAAAGTAATTGCTTATGAGAAATAATCCATAATATACTGAAACAGAGAACATAATCATTTACAATGTATAGCATAATCAATTATGTTGTATATATAATATAGTTTAGAAAATAAGTTATTTTTTTAAAAAATAATTTAATATAAAAAGTAAATTTTTAAAAATTAAATTAAAATTAAAATTGGTTTTTAACTAAAATAAAAATATATTATAATTTTAAATATATAAAAGCATTACACTTTAAATAATAATATATTAAAATTTAAATTAATTATTTTTTATCTATTATTTTAATAATTTTAATTAATTATTTATAAATATAATTATTACAATATTGATCTTATTAAAAAATTCAATTTATTAATCAAATCTCTGTATATTTAGAGATATATTGACTATTTTTCTAGATTATGTTTCTAAATATTATATTACATTTATATAATAATCGATTATAATATTATACATAATCAATTATATATAGATTTTTATGGAATTCTTCGTAGTTTTCAAACGAAAGTAATGTCACTTTTTTTCTTTTAAATTTCGTGTTTATAATTTTGTTTAAATTTCTTGTTTATAATTTTGTTTAAATTTCGTGGTTATAATTTCGTATTTCTATACACAAAAATTAATGTCACCCACACATTGTAAGGGTTTGTCATACTTCCAAACATGCATTTTGGCAAAAAGAACTAACTTTTAAACTTGTCAATCGAAAAGTGAAAAAACAATATTCTAAATTGTAAAATTTAAATTTCATAATTACACTTCAGATCAAAATATGAATTAAAAATTTCCCAATTTAAAACTGAAAAATATTATTCAAAATTACAACTTCTAAATATGTATTTTTTTCTTGATAAGTAATTCAGAATTTACCCCATTGCAAATATGAATTGTTCACTCTGATAATTTTGTAGATCATATATTTCATAAAAAACTTTTTGGATTGCTCTATTCCAAACATCGGATCTATTTTTTTTTTTATGGCTTTATTTTGAATGTCAAATTTAATTTATGGCTTTATTTTGAATGTCAAATTTAATTTTTAACTTCTAATAAGTTGATTCGTGGTTTATTTAGGAGCTAGGAATTAAAGATCGAATAGTCCAAAAACTTTGAATCAACATGGAATTTGTCTAACGAAACCCCATGGAGGAGTATTTTGACTTTTCTTAGAAATCAACTCTTTGATTACACATTGACGCCCATCTCTTTCAACTTACAAAATGCGCACGTCCACAAAAAATTACGACAATCCAAACATACTGTATTGCTGATATATATAACACTAAGAAACCTCTCATATTACGATTTAAAGACAAATCGTTCTCATATTCTTGGCTTCTACTTCGTGCCTTTGTTCTTCCTCCATTTAGACTTGCATTGCAACCCTTATAACTTCCCGTTCAGATCTACATCTTTGCGCCTATGGGCTCATCTTATCGACAAATGTACTCTCTGGATTGATACTGATTCTGGTGCTCTGGATTGATGAACGTGTTCTATATTGGATCATTTGTAAGCTTTGACATGTACAGATTAAAATAATTGAAAAAGATGAATGTTATCTATCTTTTTATGCCTGAAACATTAGCCACATTATAATATATTTTGAAAATAGATTAAATATTTACAAAATATTAATGTCATGTTATGCTTAAGACCCACTCAACTCAAGGATAGTTCGAAATCAAGAAACTCACTCCTGTACACTAAAATAGAAGAAAAAAAAACGTACTACATATTTGCATTAGATGTGAAAAGATATAGTAATAATTAATTATATTTGCATTATAAAATAACGATTAAACTAATTAAAGATATATTACATTTAAATTTCTATAATTATATTATAGCTACCTTGTACCTACCAATTGCACGTATGACTGCAAAATATTTAAATTACTTAAATGAGTAACGTTCTTAAAAATAAAATTACTTTCTAATAATTGACTTTATGTAAGAAATAAGCAGAAGTGACATTCTAGGTATGGGAACTCGATAGAGTAGTCGTTGTTATACAAAAATGGTGCAGAAGCAGATAATACAATGGAGTGGAACCGAATTCCCAATTAGTAATCAAATCAAACATTAATATTTGAAAATGAACTCTGTAACTCAGATTCTGAGTAAAAAACGTGTTAAGATTCACGTTATAATATCCAAAATTACGTTAAAATATCAATCACACAATTTTAGGAAAATATCAGTATTTTTAATCCCATGTTGAAGAATTGATTTTTATTCAAATTAGATTTTGAATTAAAGTAATTTTAAATAACTGTGTCAGATAAAAAAAAAATCATCACAAATCACTTTATTTCAAAATCAATTTTAACCAAATTATTATTTTAAATCAATTTCATTGAACATAAATATCCATTGTGTGCTCAATTCAAATATACGACGAGGGGAAGACTAAATCTGACGTATCATATCCACTGCTGCTGCTCCATGAAGCTAGTTTCTTAAGAAGCAAGTATAGGACCACAATAAAACAAAGGCCGATAACGGGCAAACACTAAAGAAAAAACTAGTAGAGGATGAAATGATACCGTATGAATCAATTTTTTCTGTTCTGTTGGGCTGCTTCAGCATACTGCTCCGCAAGTTTCTTTACTTTCTCACCTTCCTTTATGAGAAAATTCGCATTCTTTGCTTTGCAATGATACTTCATAACCTTCTCAGTTGTTTTTGTAACAGTCCACCTGTATTGGTCAGCCGTGATTACACCACTCTTGCACAGTGGTCTGATGTGCTCCTTGATGTAAGATTCTACCTGTAAAAGTTCCAGCATTATTACAGAAATATGAAAATTATAAAGGAAGATATAGAAATGGAAGGAAACAAATATGATAGATAAACTGCATTATTTAAAAAAAAAAAAAAAACTAAAGAAGTAAGTTAGATGGGAAAATTAATTTTACAATACCTTTTTAGTTATAAGATTTACAGAGTCAGTCTGCTTAGCAGTGACATCAGATTTCTCTTCCTTCCGTTGGATACTTTCACCGGCCTCAGATATATTAGAAGATTGGCCGGTGATGGTAGTATCAGAAACTTTTTCTGTGAGATTCTCATTCCCCAGTTCTGAACCTTTTACTGCATTATCCAAAGCATGTTGTACATCATCATGGTAGTCATTGGCCACGCTTAGAGTTTCTGTCTTGGCATCTCCATGTAACTGTCTTGATTCACCGGCTGGAAATTCTTTTATGAGTGGTTCTTTGTCTGGGCCGTATAATAATTCTTCAACTTCTGTGTCAAGTGGCTCAACAGCACTCTCAAAGGGTAGGAGCTCAGGAGAAACAGAAGCCCTATCCCTATGGACTGCATCATTCTGACAATTTGGTGAGCAGGATGCCTCTCCTGGCACTTCATTTCTCTCAGACCCCTCACAGGCAGCACAATCCAAAGCGATATCTGACTTTTTCAAGTTCATAGTGGAGAAAACAAGTTTCACTTTTGACTCATTTTGCTCTTGTTTAGGTTTTGAAACCTGTGTAGCACTAGCACCAATATAATCTTCATCTTCCAAATCATACTCAAAATCACCATAAATATCCAGATCAGGATTCGAATCCAGTTCAAGTATATTATCGGGCCCCAACATGTCACCATTACTTGTTTCTCTGTTCTCATGTGGACTGCTAGGTGGGGAGTCAGACAGCAGACCAGCATTTTTCAAGGCAATTTCAACTGCAGGGTTAGCTGAAAGATCATCAGTATTTAGTTCCGATTGTTGATCAGTAAGCATTGCTGATGAGGCTGGTGGACTTGTATCTGAGGCTACAAAAGATTTTGTGTTATTTGTGCGATGCAAGAGCTCCTGTGAACAAAGGTTCAAGTAGACAAGCTTGCTGTTTGATCTGTCAGCAACCTCTTTTTCAATATTAATTGCATCTGCAACAGCTAATTCTGTAATACCAGTTCTGCGAATCACAGACAGATTTGTGTTCTTCAATAAGCGCTCGGTCAGGCGGTAAAGCTGTGTCTGCACAAAATAACGACGTTTAAGAGAGAAGAAATCTAACTATCAGAATCGTATCCACAAATAAAGCAGCTTGAATTGATCTTTTCAAAATAGTCATGCGCCATTACTTAAATAAGATTCAACTCCATTAACATGCCAAAAGAGGAACAAAATTAAATTATTCTAAACTTGTATTGGTATGCACCAGTTTTAGTTTCAACCCTGAAATCTGGCAACCAGTCAATCATGACTTTTGTCCATGGCAGAATCAACTATTCAATAAGTTTAAGATACTATCACTTTTTCTGGTGGGAAACTGCAGGTTATATTATATGACTCATAACGTGATCTTACAAAGGAACATGTATAAAGAGAAGAATGGGATTTATCGGAAAACCACTGGCAATCAGATGTTTTAATTAAAATTTGAAAACAGAAGATAACTAAATGATAAATTTTAGTTCTACAGTGAGGAAACAAGAATGACCCTCCAAAGGAATGGGATTTCTGATCCCAATGTCACTAGGAATCGGTGCCTTCATTAAAAATGCATTGATCTAACTTGTGCAACTTCAAATGGTTGAAACGCAAGGCACTGCATACCTGCCTAACTGATATAGGAATTTTATTGTGGCGAGAAGGTGCCAATGCTGGTCTCATATCAATTGGCAGTTGGGCCTACTCACAATAACAGAAAGAATAAACAGTGAACAGCCATAAACAATTTCTGATACCAATGTCAAAGGTAAATAAAGCAATTGCATATAAAACTAGTCAGATCAGATCATTTACATACAAGTAAAGGATATTGTCCTTTAAAAATTGCGTTGTCTTCCTGATTTCCATTTGCTGTGTTTCCGCTGGTTGTAGCTGTTTTCCTTGCAAGGACCTCCAAGGCCCATTTTCTTTTATCATTCTTCATGCTACCAGATTTAAGGCCTAACTCCTTTGTGCCAGTTTTGGCACCAGCTGACGAGACTGGTGTCCTTTCTAAGTGGTTGTTTAAACGTATTTTACCAGAAGTTGAATTATCACCAACTGGGCCATGTACAATCTTCTTGTCTACTTTTTTTTCAGATGAAACAAAACTGATCTTTGATAAGAGACTGTTTACATCTGTTGCTTTAATACTATTGTTATCAATAGATAGATTTGGTACTTTCTCTGATGGGTTGTCCTGTTTAGTTTTCTCAGAGTTAGCAACAGTTTTAAGAACTGAGAGAGGTTTTACATCCTCTTTCCGGGGGAAAACAGATGTATCTGCTAAATACAACCTGGAAAGTATAGGATCCTTGGTTTGACATTCCGAAGCTTGCTTTGATTCTGGACCATCTGAACCTTTTCTTAGTAGATCAAGAACTGATTTTAAAGTTTCAATCTTTTCAGGCTTTGTAGCTCTCATGCAACGATATTTCCAGAACTCAATTTCACAGTCCCTATCCCATGCACGCTTTCTTCTTCCATTGGAAGTCCCAAAAATTTTCTTTGTTAAATTTTCACGCACTTTGCCTTTCTGCAACATTGACTTCTTTGCCTTAATAGCTGCAGGGGATAACTTGTTTACCAGTTCAGTTTTAGGCCCTGTTATAGCAGTCCTAAATGCTTCAAGAAGCTTGGGATCAAAATGGTTATCCTCAAAGTTTATAGAGGATTTGTTACGGACAGCTTCTCTAATTTCCTTCCTTAGATTTTGAACTACCAAGGATGATTCTCTATCCTCGGAACTTCTCTTCATGATCTTTTTAACCCTCAACCCAGCCATATTTCCTTTGTTTTCAGATGACTTGTCACAAGCATTAGTGCCACTATGTCCCTTGGAAAGCCTTCGGTCTGTCCTTTTAACTATATTCATTATATCTGGTGTGACAGTTTCTTTTGTCGGAGAATGCTTTACAGCAGGGTGTTTTGGAGCATTTTCTAAAAGATGATCATTGGCTGTGTCATTAGTATTACTCATTTGCCTATCAGTAGCTTTAATTTTCTTTGGCACAACTTCATCACGAAGTTCAGGCTTGGCATCTCCATCCTCAGCCTTTATATGAATTTGTTCATTGCTGTCACATCAACAAGATCAAGGGAAAAAGAACAAAAAGAAGGTCAAGTTTTAACTCCTCATGTGGTGAACATAAAACAAATAACAATTAAAACATTTATTTCAACAGCATATGCATTTAAAGATCATAGACAACTAACCAGTTTTAAAAGCACATGAGTAAGAAAAATATCTAGACTACTGCTCCTATTTCTTTCTGTTTGTGAGTATTAGAATTCATCAAGATCCAAAGTGCTCTGGTTCATTAATATGTTTTATGATGATATTTTGTCATTGACTACATACTTCCAAAGGTGAGGGAGCATCATAAGCGGCCCCCATACATTACAACTACAACACAGGTTTTAGAATAATATACAACTTGCTATCTATATTGTGAATAAGTCCCACATTAGCTCGGAATAAAAAAAAATTTGTCTTTGTAAGATTGAGCAATCCTCTCCTCCAAAGCTAGCTTTTACAGCTGAGTTAGGCCCAGTCCATTTCTATTGCATGGTACATTTTGGTATCTGGAGAATAAAACACTATCCAGAGGGCCGTCAAGCTAGGAGAAACCCTGACAATCTGTTATCCCATTAAGTCCCCCAAATATCATCGAAGATCTAAAGTGTTCCTTCACAAAATAATGGCAGAGAGGAGGGGGGCTCTAAATGACCATAATTACAACCACATAGCATAGCTGCTTTAGTGGGAATCACATTATCCAGACACCAAAAGATGAGTTACCAAACAACCAGGCATTTGTAAATTGTAACCATTCAGCCTCCCCAACCAAAAGAAAACAAAAGCAAGGAGTGGTGAGAAACTGGAAGTAGCTAATATTGGTATATGTTTAGAATGTAAGTGAGCATTAACGAAAATCTTAATGGTGAAAAGGAAGCATCAACTCCTAAAATCAAGGGTGAGTAACTGGGAGCTTGATTCTGGGTGACCAATTCCCATTACTTAGGAGTTTATTGCAAGATGATAGGCTGACAATTAAACAGTTATACACTTAACACATCCTTCTAGAAAAAGCTATCCAATAGGGAGACCTTTCTTGAGGAGTTAAGAGTGCAAAACACATTTCCCATACCAGCCTCAATATGGCACATGTCAGACGCTACTCATTCAATGTTCACCTAAATTTTTTATTGACCCAAGCACTTGATCTGACACCACTTTATGGTTCAGAACCGAGTCAACGCCTCCATATGGATGGCCTTTGAAGGAAACTAGTATTATAAAAAATAACATTAAGAAAAAGTTACTTCAAAATGTAATGTTAAGTATTAAAAAGTAATGTATGTTTTTGTGACTCACTATTATAGAAAGCTGCATACACAATAATATACCAACATTTTTTTTTAGATCTTTTATGTTGCTCATGTAAGTGATATAGCATGTCTGTGTCAGTGTTGGTTCAGTGTCCCTGTTGGAGTAATACAGTACACCACACAGGAGGACTATGGCAAAGTGTGCTTCCTCCTACAGCATTTTTACATCCTCTCTCTGCCTCTCTCTCCAGTACAATGACCAAGGAACACTACACATTTCATATGATACAAGTTTAAATTAATGTTTACCTGTAATCAGCATGCTTTCTCTTTCCACCAGCCACTCTGGCATTGTCCTTACCAGCATTGACTTCAATTTCATCTCCTGAGAATATTTTATTATCAACATTATATGGTCTAAGAACCCGTTTAAATGTCACCAATATCATCCATAAATGGTTTCTCACAGTCCAAATGCGGACTAAAATAAAGAAATCACATTTCTAAGAATTGTTGAGTACCTTTCAAAAAACATTCTTCTGAAGTCAAGCATGGGATACCAGTTACTTGATCTTTTGGTTCACTCTTGTCAGCATTATCAACTATAAGCACATTAAGATTATGACAATGAGTCTGCTTACAATAGATACTTTTGAAGCTCACGAAAAGCTAGTGATATATAATAATATGGTTTACCAGATAAAAAGGAGCCCACTGATAAACCAAGATCAAGACCCATCTCGGATTCTGTTCTCGATGGACTAGTTTTGGTACGGGATTCACCAAATAACTTGGTTCCATCCAAGCCACTGGGTTCATTCATTGCTCCACTAGTACTTTTCTCCAAATCATTATGCACTAAGGACATAGAAGTTAGGCTACTGGATAAATTGTTCGATAAAGACAGTTCCAGTTCTTCTTCCTCCATGACCGGTAATGAACTTGTCCCCATTTCGCCACTTTGCTGATCCTTTGTGTCAAACATTAAAATACATGATTCAGTCATTGGATCCCCACCAACTTCAAAAGGCAATAGGCTTTTCTCACTTGTTTCTGGAACCCATTTTGTTTTGTCAACCATCGAGACAACAACAGCTGTTTCTCCTGTATCAGCAACAGAGACAGACACTTTTCCTGAAAAGGAATCCTCAGCATGGCATTCACTGTTACTATTGTCTGCATTACAATCCACGGTTGTCCTCTCCATTGAAGTAGATGCTCCCTTAGAAACATCATCTGCTACACATCTAAAACAAAACCCTGAATCAGAATACCATAGGATGGAAAGAAAATATCAATTACAGTCAGCAGAATATGTAATAATTCATGTAAAGGAAGATTACCTAGGGGTTTTGTTAAAGACATCCCTTTGATAGTTCAATTTTGTCAATGGATAAATACATTATTTTCATATTAATCACATCATAAATAACTTCTAATTTTTTCTTATATTATTAATTATCTAACCGTGTTTTCTATCAATTTTATCTACAATAGCTAGAACATATCAAATTCGATTTCATTATTTATAAGCTATTAGCCAATATGTACATGCATCTTAACAAATACAGACCAGATAGAGCTTTGAGATATAAGGAAGAGAAAAAGTAATTAGAAGAACAAAAACATCCAACAGAATAACCAGTAAAGTCAATTTACCTGGGGCATAACCATGTACTGTCTGACGTACTTTCAGTATCAAATCCCACACAGAATGCATGATACCTGTCATAATGCAGTTGAAGCAAAAATTATGTGGTACTGTTTATAAAATTCAGCAATAATATATTCCTACACTGATTTTGCTACCTACCCATTAAAGAGAGTGACAAAAACACTTACACAAGCTCTTTTCTATATTACATCACCTCTCTTATAAGTTACAATTATAATCATTATCTACCTTGTATATCATTGATAGTCATGCTTTGATAAGGCAGTCATATAAACCGTGTAAAATATAACAAGACACATAATCCACACTAACAGGAAAGTAAGTTCAGACCTGACTACACCCTTGACTTCCATCAAATTTCTAATTCACCTATTAGACTTAACTAAGCTTCTATTACTGTTTATTATGAACTTATCCATAAATATTATGACAAGCTAAGAAACTGCTGAAAATACAACATTGGGACTAGTGATGTAGTCAAATTATGGGAAAAATCCATGTGTTACATTGATTAAAGATAATGTCAAAATATAGTATATAAATAGGAGCAATCTTCACCTTATAAGTCGATTTTGTACAGTTGAATTAAACTTAAATTATTGTGTAAGATGGTATTAGGGTCAATCTTGTAAATTCATTAAGATGGTCACTCACCATGCTATTCACGTACCAAGCCCAATAGTGTTGGACGTGAGGGTCTGCTCAAAATCTCACACAATCAGAGATATAGTCAAATTATATAGTATATAAGTGATTCCAAACATCACTTTATAACCCAATTTCGTAGGGTTGAGTTAGTTCTAAATCCACTTTCTAAGAGAAACACATTTTTTTCTGCCAAAACACCTTATAGGTGAAGCTTAAACTAAAGCAAACATGCAATTACACAGAGCGGGCCAATCCAATTCCAACATCATAGTTCTAGATGAGAATAACCAACTAAAATTTTAATCAATGACATCTTAAACAACAAAAATTCATTTCAAACTGTATATCTTAAACTTATTAACCTAATCTGTTGATTTAATTTTACCATATGTCACATGAATCACATGCTATTGATGTATCAAGATCAGAATATCCTTCAACAGTAGCCAACCCATTTCGAACCTTGCAGTCATCGCCATCCAAGCAAATAACTGCCTACAAAATGATAAAATACATAAGGATTAGTGTTATGCATTAATTTTTTAGAAAGACAAGATATGTTGAAAATTATGGAATTCCAAACTGGCAAAAGCTAGTATTTTATGCTTGACATCTAGCTCATTCGGATGTGAATGCACATGGCATGTATTTGAGTGAGTAATAATTATTGTCCATCGCTAATTTCATCATTATTTTTCTGTAGAAAGTAGGAAGAATCAAATTAGCATTTTACTAATTCATAATGCAAATTCATTCAAAAATGAGAAGTAGGCTAGACCATAAAAATTTGCATGCTTTGGTTTACATAAACTATAACCAACAACTTGCTCCAACATATAATATTATAGATGAATTTGATCCTATTGTTCTCAATTACATTGATGAGTGCACTGAGCAGTTAGAGGGACAAGTGGATGATAATGAAGATGAGGAAAATGATTTGGTTTCTATGATTCCACTCCTAATTGGGCATCTGATTATGAAACTTCAAGCATTAGAGAGGCAAGAATTTATACAAGCAGAAAAGCAATTAATTAAAAAAGTCAACCATCAAGTGGTGGTCGTCATTGGATCTTCCCATGCTTCTAAGAAAGGTCTAGGTGCAACTTTGGCCTGAACAAGAAGAAGGGGCAAAGAAAACTTTCAATTTGGGACTGTTGGTGAATTGGAATTTGATAGCTCTAACTATGAGTATGAAGAAACTAAAGAACTACTTAACTTCGACAAGTTTGTCTCTAAAAGATGTAAGAGGAGGGATATGGTCTATTGGATAACAATGATGTTGGAATTAACAAACGAGAACCAGAAATTTAGGACATTTGTCTTGTGTTTGTTGTTATTTTAAAGTCGAACTTGGTAGTGTTTTGTTGCTTTGATTTCATTATTAGAATTTTTAGACTTATTATTATTAATTATAATGTTGTCCTTCATTATTTTTGCATTACAAATATATTTCTGCATTTTTTTATTATCTACAGATTTTTTTTGGTCTGCAATGCTTCTGCCATAACCTGTCTTGGCATTGGATATATTTTCATAAAGGAGTTTTTAATTGCTGATATTTTTTGTTATCCAATATCAAAAAATACTGCTACCTGTGGATGGTTCTAACCAATAAGGAGTTGAGTGACGTGTGATGGAGTGAAAGCCACCAAGATGTCGGCTCTTAGGGGTGGGGTGTTGTGGTAGGAACTTGGGTATTATGGGGTGCTTAAATCCCACATTGAGTAGTATGGAATGCTCGATGGAGTATTTAAGTGTTTGGTTCTCCTCCCTTAATAACTAGATTTTGAGGGTAAGTTCTCCAAGTGTTGTGTACTTATCATTGAATGGTGTCATGTAATTCATGTAGCTTACCTAACCTAGTAGGAAAAGGCTTTTGTTGTAGTTCAAGTTAGTTATAAGGCCAATGTATATAGTGAAACAAACCACAGGTAACACAGTGAGTGCTGAGGATATAAATGCCAAAATTTATGTGCCCATGAAAAAATAGAAGAAAAACTAGAAGCAAGGTTGCCATTAATATTAACTAACCAGAGGTCAAGATTTTTTGCATGTAATTAGAAAATAATATTATATTGAAAACAATTACATTTTCATCAATGTAGTATGAGGGAAATGACAGTGTGTTATTCTTCCCTTCAATGGACCAGTCATCATCATCTCTGCAATCATAAAGAAAAACAGTGAAAATATTATATAATATTTTTACAACAGAAACATGATAAAGCTGTAAAGTATTTACTCAAAATTGAGTAATAAAACACGAGCATTTAGTCAAAATTTAGCACCGAACTGTCAAGTATTTAATTGAAATTCAGAGATAATGGTGGATGGCTGGAATTAAGGAAAATTCACGACTTTCAACTTAAACACCAATTCAGAAAATCCTACGCTTAATGTATCTGGATATAAACAAACAATGAAAATAAGGTTGTCAGCCATACACACACATAATGAGTGGAAACTTACCTGAGGAGTGAATCATCCTCAACTTTGTTGTTTCCAATGGTATCATATACCTTCACAATCATGAGTTTCGCATGTTTAGCCACACACCAAATTTTAATAGTATTTTGAAGGTATTATATACATTAAAAACATAGATTTTCGTAATAATATTAATCAAAGCAAAGAAGTACATGTTCTAGAACAGAATTAATAAGGTGGGCAAATTCAATTGTAACCTGAAGATTTATACTAAAGCAATGAAGAAAAAGCAGCATTCCGCAATTTTATATCACTCACTGGAACACAAGTTATTAACTGAAACTCATTCTGGCAAAGTGGGCAAAGATTAGTGATGGTAGCCCAGTTGTCAATGCATACAAAGCAGAACCTGTGAAATAATTTAGATTAAAATTTCAATATACATACTGAAAAATTAAGAAAAAAAAAACATTTAATGGGACTAAGTGGAGGCAAAGAATAAAAATTTAACATAACAAAATTATTGTGAAGTCTAATAGATGCTCTCCTACAGGCATGAAAACAATCCCTTTAAACTTATGCATCATACAGAAGATTTTTCTTCCCAAAGGTCATATACATTTCAATATAAAGAAGAATTGCACTGAGTATATCGGAGGGGCTAAAGATACACAAGTAGCCTTTGTCTTTACTAAGATAGTATACCATTAATGTACAAATACGTAATACATTAAGAAAAGAAGCTGAAGTAATAATGAAAAATTATCACAAAAAGAGTAACATAGATACTAAGATAGAAAAACAATATATTGTACAAGATAGTATAGAAAGAATGTATGTGCATCTAAGAAATCCCTTTCATAAGGAACTTTAACTTACCTACGTAACTCTTGGGCAAGTTTTATCGTATTGTTATACATCCAATTCAACTCTATGGTTGTGAATATTGGGTTTTAAAGAACATCAAGAGAAAAAGATCAGAGTGGTAGAAATCAGAAAGTTGTGATGGATGTGTAGACACACAAGAAAATAAAAGATACAAACTATGGTATATGAGGACTAATGAGCCTATTGATAGAGAGGATTCAAGGAGTTGAAGAAGGCTTGGAAGGAGGAGAAACAGCTTGAAGAGTCCTTACAAGAAACCTGGCCGAAGAAAGAGAAAGAAGAAATAAAGAGAGCCTATAAAGGAATGATGACTAGAGGAAGACTCAAGGACCTCCCTAAAAATAACCAAGTTTTCGAATAAAAAATACAAAAATTGAACATCTCAACATCTCCATAAATACCCCCCATAATACACCTTAATCTCTCATAGATGAAGTATGTAACGAAACAACATCCTTTACTTGGTATTTTACATCTACACAATGCAGGAAGTAGCTCACCATGATCATCACATCCCTTTATTCTTCCCCATTGTTGGTCTTTCAATCTTTCACAACAAACTCTCAGGCATACCTCTACTCTCTCCACCACACAACACGTTACATAGTTCCTCAAACTTTGTTGGAGGGCGCCTTGTAAATTACAATCTCCTCAACTGACTAATGCTTAATGAATCGATTTCCCTCTCCTCTATTATGTAAACAAGTGTATCAAGAACAAAGTTTCTCTCTGTTTCTTGACATCATTGAGAGATAGTTTTGATGTCCCAATCGACTTTGGTACATCAGAACCTAAAAAAAAAAACTTTTGAATAGAGCTTCAAACTTGACAGCAGAGGTGATTGAAACTTCATTTAATCTTCTTAAGTCATCAAATTCAATAATAAGGTGTTCAAAATTAACCGTCAATGCTATTCAAGTTGCAAAGAGATGAAAAGTATCAATGGAAGGCTCATTTTCATAGCTGCTCAGCGTTTACCAGTCGCTACCACTAAAAAGTTCATTTACATTGAAACAAATTTTGGTACATTCATCTCCTAAGAGCAGGAAGTGTAATTCTTAAAATCAAAGAGGAAGGCAGAGTAAGCATCTCTTAGTGGAGAAGATTGTAAGTTATCCTTTTATCATTCTAAACATAAAAATTTACTAAGCGAGAAAAAGCTTTCGATGTTATTATAAATAATATTAGATTCAGCTTCACAGTTCAATCAAAACCAAGTCCAACAATGACTTGTGCCAATTAGCATAAATAGCTTGGATAATTTCTGAGGGTTATTTTGTTTAAAGCTCTCAATAAGTTGAATCAAACAGCAACGTACAATTAGACTTTTACCAGTACATATCATCAATCACTACTTTTTCAATATAAGTCACTCTCTTATTTCTTCACCATGAACAATGAATAATGAAAGCTACTTCTGTAAACGCCGCATATGAGATGCAAAACACAATCCATAAAACAAATTGACACTACCAAACCAAGGAGATTAAGATATGACAATTTTTAAAAGAGATAAAACATATATTTTAAGCCTTTAAAAAGTGCGTCAATAAATACATACCAGTGCTGACAGCAATCCAGAACTCCCCTGTCAATAACCATATCCATACATATTCCACATCTTTCCCCTTCAATAGCTACGTCATCCTGTTAATTAAGAAATATCACCATAAGTGATCAACCAGTTGCTATACACGACTCTACCTTAGGCAAACGCGTGAATCATCCAAACAACATAAACGAAACGAAAATTTCAAGAAAACTTGAAATTATCAAAACTAAGCGAGAGCGAGGGTTTAAGCAACAATTTATATCCAAAGCGAAAACCTCCAATAATACAGTAATTACAAGTGAAGGCGAAAATCGACAAGCTTACATTATCGTTGGCATCAAAAGCATCGTGTGTGAGTGTGAGAATATCATTGGTCACGAAATCCGCCTCCATTGAGAAGCTAACTCGAAGCCAGAAACTAATTCACCGTGAGCTTTGTGCTAATTAGAGAAACCAAACCTCGGCACAATTCAATTTGTGAAAGTTGCAGGACCTTGAAGAAGCGCCAATAGGATGCGATGAGAAGAAATAATCACACTATAAGATAGTAGAGTGCTAAAGCGTGTAATAAATGAATCAATTGCCTGTGAAATTATCGACTAATGGAATCGGGCGAAGAGAAACCGCGGTATGTAACTTAGCCCGGGTTCAATTCATCCGATCTGGCTCCGAAACGTTTCGTTGAAAATTGAAAACCTCGATACGTTGTCGACGACGTCTTTGACATCACGTGCGCAACGTGAGTGAGCATTCAGCGCTTTCTTTTTTCTCTTTTTTTTTTCACCTTGGGCCATTACTAATTAGGTTAGGCCCAACTTACAGCCCATTCACCTTGACGCATTCTTCCTGCACCCCTATATACTAAGCAAATAAGGTATGCACAAAATAGTTTTACACTGTTGTTTACAATCGTAAATTATTGCAATTTAATATTAATAATTGAATTAACGTTAGAAAAAACTAAAGCTAAAAAATAAAATACAATATAAAAGCTCATAGATTTATTGATGATACAAGTACATTAAGATAAGACAATTAATCTTTCAAACTTTATCTACGTTTTCCTTTTGTTTGGAACATTTTATATGATTATAGGAGGGTTTCCTTCTTTTTTGAACATTTCATATGGTTCTAGGAGAGATGCATTCTTACGCAACTGTACTCATTCGTTCCTCTCTAGTTAATGATAATATCATTCCATTTTTAAAATTTGTACTTGCACTGCTTGTAGTATTCAGATTTAGATAAAGCATGATTAATCATGTTTCTTACTTTAACATTTTGTTGAAAAATGTTATATTCTTTTTTAGTGTTTTGGTTTTGTCTTAGTACCACAAGGTATCATAGTAGAGATTTCTCACATATATACCAATGTGTGAATTTGACATACATATCTATTTCTATTTTGTCATTCATGTAGGCATAATATTCACTGGTTAATGTAAGATGTATACTCAATAACACACTTTCATTACTTTAAAAAACATTTTAAAATTAACATAATATTTTAATCTCATGCTTAAGCAAAACATTTAAAAAAATAATGATACTTTTTAACAAGTCTTGTTGTTTTAGTCTTGTTTGTGAATATTTATAAATCTATATGACACTTTTAAATAATAGTGGTGGATTAGATGTTGCTAATATCTTTTTCAAAGATATGATGTAAGATTTTATTAAAACAAAGCATATAAATGACATTTAATATATTCTATAATGCAGTTTCTAGAGTATATATGACTTTGTACAAGTGATTGACTTGTAGCAGTTATATAATAATACTATAAAAATGATATTAAATTCACAATCATAAACACATACAACAGATTTATTTTGTTGGTATACATCAAAAGACATAAAAGATATTTATTTGTAAGTTTAAACATTTTTTTGTATAACAAACATCTAAAATTAATTTTCCTTTAATCCATCAAATACTAATACAAATGACAAGTCAACATTCAATTTAATACGATATAACGTGCCAATCAAACCCATGTTGGAATAAACTATAAAGTGTATATTTGAATGTGATAAACATAATAATATACAAAATCTAATGTCCAATGTATGGAGACATCAATTAAAAGGAAGGAGGACACGATAGTACGAATGAAACTGTCCTTGGTCTACCTGTGAATAATTTCTGTACCTTTGAAGGATATAACCATCTTCTTCTGGTTTCTGTAAGTCGTTTTTATGCCATGTAATGGTCAATGTTTTTTTTTTTTTTTTTGTCTTTGTTTGAACTCTAAGATAATTATTCATTCATTGACGTTCAATAATATCAAAGAAGTTTAATTCAATGATAATCTGAGATTTTCTTTTTCTTTTCTTGCTTGACGTTTTTGAATTGAATTGAGAAACTCGCTAACATTCTCACTTAATTGTATCGTGCTGAACCATTGATAGTGAAGGTCCTGTCATAGTATTTATGCTCTGAACTGACGGCTTTAATTTGATTGTTTATTCTCATGCATATAGATTCCTTTCACTTTTATAATTTTCTCAGAAGAGTGTGGAATAGCAGAGACTCGATTGTTTTATAAACCAACAAGTATCTAAAGGAGAAAAAATGGTCGAAGATATAAAGTTTACACTATTTTTTAGAAAATGATCAACGTGCATCCCCATTTTTGTGGTGTAGATGGGAAGAGAAAGATAAAGAGGACAAAATAAAGTGTGGAAAAGTGACAGATAACGTGAAAGGAATTGACGAGAGAAATAGAATAATAGAACAGAAAATGGATGTATGAAAATAATTCGTTTTGTTATACAATAAGGGTTACAATATTTGAACTTAAAATTTTTCGTAAATTACACAGACTCCCACTAGAGTTTGCATCAATTGGGTGAAAAAGACTTATGGCACATTAGCAAAGTCTTCTAGAGATTAATCATGTCTATGAGCTGCTTTTGCCTGAAGAAAGCTAGACCAAAGACTAAGCTAGAACTATCCACCGTTCTTGCTTCGGAAACATCCTGTGAGTAGAAAAAACTTCATTCACACGATTAATTATTTTGAACCCTATTTCTTGGATTTTTCATGAAATGTACCATGACCTTGTTATCATTATCAATCTGGCCATTGCCTTTATGTTGTAGCTTTTGGGATGCCACTAGTTAATAGACCTAACTAGCATAACCTCATGGGATTCCATTTGTAGTGTTAGTTCTTGGTTTTACAACTTGTCACAACATTCTCATTCCAAATCCAAAACTTGTAGGTGATAGACCATAACTTTGGCAGCATGTGTTATGCACACATGAATTACTTGTGTCAAACATTTGAGGGGATACACATGTGAGTTTTCTTATAGTTTAACTCTCAAATGTCCTTTACTCTTTGGCAGTTACTGTGAATGAGATTGAGGCTTTGCTTTGCACGTTTAAGAAACTAAGTAGTGCAATTATTGATGATGGCTTCCTTCACAAGGTATTTCCATTTAAGCTTGTACTAGTAAATTAAGAAACTAAGGATTCCATATTTTTTTTCCTCCTTAATTAAATGAGCTGATATTACCCTGCTCTTCTACTACCACGATCCTTTTCTATTGCTGAATTGTCATCATAATTTTCTGAGCATTTTGATAGAACGAAAGTTAGAAGTGTTAAATTGTTGAAAATTTTTATCTGCAGGAGGAGTTCCATCTTGCACTTTTCAATAATTGTAGCAAGCAGAATCTATTTGCAGATAGGGTGCGTCCTTGTACATTTTTATTTTATTTTCTTACATCCTTTTAAGTATATCCAAGAAAAATGTGAATAGTACCAGAAAGTTACTTTACCAAACTGTACTAAGATGCGGTGCTTAGTATTGGTTACTAGGAGTGAGATAAAAAGAGAAGAAAGAAGTTAGATAACAAGATGAGTAATGTCATAAAAAAAAAAAACAAAAAATAGAAAGTGATTATAAAAATTATATAACTTCTGATTCAATCCTCCACAACTTGCCAAAAATTAGAGCTTACCATGTCAGGATTTTTATGGGCATAATGCAGGTATTTGATATGTTTGACATCAAGCGTGATGGGGTAATTAGCTTTGGGGAGTTTGTTCGCTCACTGAGTATCTTTCATCCAAATGCCTCTGAAGAGAAGAAAATTGAATGTAGGAAATCATTTGTTTATTACATAATTTTATTTTATTTTTTTGGTTATGTAAATTGAGCACAGTGGTCTACCTGTTAAGTTGATGAGGACTTGATTGTGCCAATTTTTGTTTCTAACAGATGCATTTAGATTGTTTGACCTTACACAGAGTGGATACATTGAGCATCACGAGGTGAGTACCCGAGCTTTTTGTGGTTTTTCATTCTCCTTTTGAGAGTGATAAATGTTCTTGTACGTGCTTACTTCGTTTACATTTGTAGCTATAGCCACTTTATAGTTTATGCTTGATTCTTATTATTTATGCATGCTCTTCTGTGCTTAATGTTACACTCAAAGTTGAAGGAAATGGTGTTGGCTACTCTCACTGAATCAGATGTTACAGTTCCTGATGATGTTGTTGAAGCAATTGTGGACAGGGTTGCTCTCCAATTTTTCTATTTTTTCCCCAATACACTATCCCAATTTTTTTTCCTGATTGGTTATTTTCTTCTCGGCTTAATCTTTTCAGACAATGATGGAGGTTGATTCAAAAGGAGATGGAAAGATAGATAACGAAGAATGGAGAGATTATGTGACAAAAAATCCTTCTCTTCTGAAGATCATGACACTACCCTATCTAAAGTGAGTTACTTTTCTGGCCAGTGAAACTTTCACAGTTATTTTTGTAGTGTTCAAGTCTATTTACAAAATCATACTCAGAATGATTTTGTTTATCAGGGATATAACTCTGGCATTTCCCAGCTTTATTTTGCACTCTGAGATGGAAGACTAGCTACACTAGGGAGCACACAATTGCTCCCTGAATACATTGTATAATATGTTGAAACACCATTATATAGTACTCAAAAGATGTTCATACTGACATTCCGCACTCTCATTGTGGCCAAAAGACAACTATATCAAAGTCCCTATACTAATTTTTGAATTTTTTTTAATTGTTGATGGAAATTTGTTAAAAAATAAAAAATATAGTGAGTTACGTCTTAATTTGTTAAGAAACTATCATGATTTTGTATATGCAATATATTTAAACTATAGAGTAAATCTAAAAGAGAGTATTAGGAAGTGATTCTCCTTAAGAAGTGCAGAAATGTGAATATGAAGTGGGTGGCTGTTAAAAGAGCCTACTCAATCTCATTCTTAGGGGCTAAGGACTTCTTAAGTATGAGTGTTCCTCTTGGACGGTTCCTAAGTAAGCTTTTGTTCATTCTCGTGAATTAGATTCGCCCCTTATTACTGAATTGGGTGGCACATCTGTGCTGGTCATCGATCTTCATGTGCATCGAACAAATGGAGAACACTATAGCAAACTTTTACAAAAAGAAATGGAGAATTTAACGTAACACCAGGAAAAAGAGAAAAGACGAATTAGAGTTCAGACAAAAGTAAATTAATTTGGCAGGATATTGACCAAAAAAACTTCCAATACATAATACATTGTTAGTCTTCTGAATATATTTTGACAAAGGCATTTCCAATGGGATGAATTGCATTTGGATATGAAGAGTCTTATCTTGCATTTGGATAAAAAATTATAATTTTCATAAAATTCAAATATATTAAATTTAATTTTTTTATTTCTTTAAATATTTGTTTATATAAGATAATTTAATTTTATTAAATTTTAATTTGTTTTATTCGGACTAAATATTTTAATTGTCATTAAATTTAAAACTTATTCTAATATTAAAAATATTTAATAATTCAAATATATCAATTGGTCATATTGACTTACCTTTTTTACCAATGATGATTAAAATAAAAATAATCATAGTTAAGCTTGACCAACACTTCTCCATTTGATATTAGAAAGAATAATTTTAACTAACGTTGGATTAAGATAATACTGATTATTTTAATTAAAAATGAATAGTTGCATATATCGATCAAAAAATAACTTCTAAAGACATAAAAAAAAATTAAAATCCAGTTCACAGATGATCAATAGTTAACTTCACTGGTAAATAAAGACATTCAAATTATACCTAAATTTTTCATCTAAAGTATTCATCTAATTCTTATAATTTCGGGCAACTAAATCTTAAGTATTAATTCTTCATAAAAAATATATATTTCTTAAACCTTGTACATTCATTTTTAAAGAAGATCGATCTCTTTCATAAATCATAACATATTTACTAACTCTATGAACGTATAACGCGTATTTTAAGAATAAGTTCCTGTATGAAAAAAGAAATGGTATTATTAATACAAAAATATTCCTATTGTTCCCTGCAGATTAGAATATATCTGTAGTACGATGTAATATATAGTTGAGTATGTATCAAATTCTCATCCCCTCCCAGTGTCGTTGTTGTTGATGATGGGTTGTTGTTGCACCAAAGAGCTACTTGATCATGAAGATCCAACACTTCTTGCTTCCCAAACCTATTGTAACCATTCTTTCTAATTTTATCATCTCTTTTGTATTCTCAGATTTCATTCATGGCCAAACCTTCATGTTCAGCTTTCATTAATCAATTTCTTATTCCTCTGCCTTTGTTTGTGCAGTTAAAGTTTCTGAACTTGAAGCATTGCATGTTCTGTTCAACAAATTAAGCAGCTCCATCGTGGACGACGGGGTTATCAGCAAAGTAATTAAATTAATCACATAACTTCAGGCTCAACACTAAATAAACACTTCTTGTAATTTCTTCAAATTTCACGGATACCTCTTACTTTTTAACGTGTTTGAATAAATTCTGCATAAGGAGCATGTTTCAAACACTTATTATATATTTCAAATAATATAGCTACAAATTTCAAGAAACTGGTGTAATTTCAAGTATAGCTAGAAATTTCAAGTGATTTCAAGAAATTTACCTTTATTCTGTTGTATTTCACATTGTGCCACTTAATTATCACCGGAGTTGTATTGTATATCTTGAATTTTATGCAGGAAGAGTTTCGACTTGGCTTACTTGGAAGCAGCAAGAAACGGAGCTTATTTGCTGACAGGGTCAGTTTCTTCAAATTTAACTTTAAAAATTTAGAAAACATACATCATATTACTGTGATAATAAAATAAGGTGACAGTGGCCGCTGACCTTTTGCAATGAGACAGTGATTATGTGTACTAAATGTGTTCACAGTTATTTCAATTATTTGACTCAAACAAAGATGGGGTGATAGAATTTGGAGAGTTCATTCGAGGTCTAAGTGTCTTCCACCCAGCAGCACCACAAGCACAAAAGACAGATTGTAAGATTTCCTCTGAAAACTGTGTGAGTCTGCATGCTTTACAGTATTTTATATTGAAGCCTTGGTGTCTAATGTGGCAGTTGCATTTCGACTCTATGATATATGTCAAAGAGGCTTTATTGAACGTGACGAGGTAAACAAATTGAGATGATTAAGAAATAAATCGTAAATCACTCATAGCATAAAGTATAAGTAACTCTGATGAACATTTACAACCTATGGAAGGTAAGAGAGATGATACTGGCACTACTGAATGAGTCAGATCTGGTTCTTTCTCATGACATAATTGAGGTCGTAATTGATAAGGTATCAGAACTTTCCTTTTTCATCTCTTTAATATCCCTCCACTTTTTAGAGATTAATTAATTATATTTTTATAAAACATGTGATTAAGTATGAACTCTACCCCACTTGTATTGTTTTTGCACAGACCTTCGAAGAAGCAGACTCAAAAGGAGATGGAAAGATTGATCCAGAGGAGTGGCAAGAATTTGTTGGTCGAAAACCATCCTTATTGAGGAATATGACTATTCCCTATTTGAAGTAATATGCTCTTTTCCCTTTCATAGCTTTTGAGATACACTATAATAATCTAAGTTCGTTTTCTTGAGGTTACCCACCAATAAACAGAACCTTACTGAAACTTGTCCCAGGTAACAAATTATCAGCAGCATATCGCACATATACCTTTCTGCTAAATAGATTACCATGAATGATAAATTCCTTTTGCCTCCTAACAGAAAAACGATATTTCATTTTCATCAACCAATCGAGCCCCAAATGGATGGACAATTTTAGCTGACTTTAATGGCTTCAACCTATGGAACCTCTCTTGAAAAGTTAATTTTAATTCCTCAGAACAATTTTAGCTTTTGGTTATGGTATATGTTTAACCTCTATTTCATTTAAAAAATAATAATTATATTAGTTATTCTTTATCCACTTCCTTTGTTTGAATAAGAGATTATCGAAATTAGTTATAAAACAGTAGTTACTTATGATTGCAGGGATCTTAATACACAGTTTCCCTGCTTTAATCAATCATCAGGCATTGAAGACTATAGAAGCAGCTCATCCCCTGAGAAAGACAGCAGTACCTCCTTAGAAGAACAATCTCAACAGTGTCAACATCAATATTACGCAAATAAAAGAGATAACCTTTGAACAACATATATATACTATTCCTCTCAGCAGTACATTGAATCTCTTTCAAATGTTGCCCTACGCGGATATATAAACACCCTATCTTCTATTATGAGTTTAGAAAATGTTCTTTATTTGCAGCCTGGCCTACAAGCTACATGGGTTCCCAGATCAAGCCTTTGTATATGGACCAAAAGGAATAACACTTTTGCTTGTTGTTGGTACACAAAATGATATGTTCATAAACCCGTCAGATTCTTGCATTTGGAAAATCCCAAATTCAATCGCCTCCAGGTATTTTCATGTTCAAATTGGTCTCAAAATTTTTATTAGATAATTTATGTTTATAATTAAGCCATAATTTTATCTCAGATTTTATAATTAAATAGAAATTTTTTTAAGATACCCGGTATTATATTAATGAAACAATAAGAATCTTTACTAAAGTATTGTCCAGCAAAATCATATGGTGTTCCTAAGTCTTCAAAATTAACTCAACTTCACTCCTTCAAATCACTTTTTAGAGATTTCAACTTCTCCTTTAAGATAAAAGCTCCCCACCCATGAAATGAAACTATTTACTCAAGCACTTGCCTTTAACAAACTCCAAACTCCTCTAAGTTAAACGATTTCTTTCAACACAATTGGATTTTGATCAGAGACATCTCACTTCTGAACAAAAGTTGAGATTCACAACGCTACGTTTAGCCAATCAGAAGAAAGAAGAAAGCTTTATGACCATGGATAATCACTTTAGGACTAAGTATTAAAAAAACTAATCAATCCAAAAAATAAAATAAAAATCAATTAAGTTTTTTGAATTTTTTTATCTACTTTTTATAAATAGACTTGTTTTGAATTTTGTATTGAAAAATAATAAGAAAATTACGGTAATTGTATTTTAGAATCAATTAAGAAACATTAAAAATGTATTCCTGAAAATTTATTTTTATGGTTTGATTGTCTTGTAATTACAATGTATTTTTGTACTTATCAAAATATAATCGTATTTTTTGTTATTATTATAAATTCACGTACACAAATTGAGAAATGGCGCAAATTATAAATTTATTTTTCTTAACTTGGAATCAAGAGATTTAATTCCGCATCAGTTTGATTAAATCTGAGGAGACACTGTGTCCAAATCACGAGGTTTAAATTCATAATATCTTAAATAATTTTGTTTGACTCTTCTATAAATTTACTAGAGCAATATTTCTACATTCTTAATGATTGACGGATTGAAACTTTAACTTGATAAGAAATTATTGAGAACAATAATTCAGAACTAAATAACAAAGTTTTTAGACCTTTCTCAATTTGAGTTTCAAAAGAATCTTAATCTTAATTTTTTTTTTAAGTGTTTCAAAAACTAATGGATAAGTTATCAATGACTACAACAATTAAAACTGCAATTGATATACAATTAGTTAAATTACATTGAAATATTAAATAGTTTAAAAGTTATTTTTCTTTAAGTAAACAACATGAATCAGTTAACACGTTTTCCACTGCCCCAGCTACCACGTGACACTAGCAATCTTTCTTTTACTGTGCACTTTAGAAAAAGTAGAAACTCTTCCCACAATAATGATTATTCTCCAAAATTAACATTCATTTTTAATTAATCATAACAAACATAGGTAGGACTACATTTTTACCTGAAAAATGAAAAAAAAAAAAAGTTACTGAGATAAGACTTTGCTCTAGCTTCAAATTCAAAAAAAGATAATTGACACATGTGGAACAATTTGGGTCGAGGAGCATGTGAAGTAGGATCATGACATTGGAAAACATACATCAATATAAATAAAAAGTTGAATTATGTTGGGAAAAATAAAATTCATTTACCTCTTTTTCATTACTTGAGTGCATTATTAGTAATAATGTAGATCTCAAAATCATGGGACACCAAATCCCATATTCCTATAGACATAGCTGAATTTTGATGACATTAATTTGCTTATAACAAAAGCTAAACCTATAATTTAATTTTCAAGTTGAAAGTGTTGTTCAATGAATGGGAACTTTAGGGAGCAAAAAGCAAACCAAAATGAGTGCATCTGAAATTCTGGTCGTGGAGACAAAATAAAACAGTATCTATATATCTTTGCCTCGTGTTTTTTTGTGAATGTGAAGGTGTTTGCTAAAGCAGCATAACTTTAATTCTAGAAATTAACCAAGCCAAACACAAATTCTTGATACTTACACTTCCATTGAATCTTCATTGCATTGCAATGCTCAAGATTCCGACAATATTATTCGTAACTTTAATAATATTTAACATAATTAAAAAATAATATAAAAACTAAACTTCTTATACAAATTACATTATGGATCACATGTTGTAATAAAAATAATAATTATGCATGATGTTAGACATTCATTGTCTAAAAACAGTATTAATATAATATGTGATTTTGGTTTTATTGGCTCTTCACAATAAAGATAAAAATATTCAATTTTCTATTAGTTTTTTTTTTTTGGCAGTTTACAATTAGCTTGTTTAAACGTTCCAACATTTAAATTTTAAAATTACTAGTCTACAGCATGTGCAAAACTTTATTTACTGTTACTTTTTATTTTAAAATAGATGAAGAGAACCAGGTTTAACACTTGTCTTGATTCCCTTTTTCTGAGGGAACAATTTTTTTTTATTTAATAAAAACCCTTATTTGATAACACAGTAAAAAAAATGTTGTAAAATTAAATATGTTAAAAAGTTATGAAAGTGGATTATACCTAACTATCCTATTTATAGAATGGTAAATATATTTCCAAATTAGAGTACGAATATAAAAACAATTAATTATCTTCATTTAAAATATTTATACGACCTTATATCAACATTAAACTAATTACACGTAATGGTAAAAGCTAAAAAATATCAAGATGTAAAAGTATGCAAAATTATAGGGATCAAAACTAAATAAGACTATACTTATGAAACCCAAAACGTAACAAGACAAAGAAACTAGCGTTTCCTTTGTAATTTTTTTCAATTGTTTTAGTAAACAGTCAATATAGTTTTCAAAATGGTTTTTTATTACTATATTATTTCAAAGACTATAAAAAAAATCAATTATTTCTTTAAATTTTTTATTCAAGCTTATAAAACCGATACTTTTTTTATTTTAATAATTAACACAAACACTTAAATAATTGTATCTTAATTGAACGAACCACATTTGAATATACCCTTTAAATAAGAGATGGAGACTAATAGAAAGAGAAAATCAGTGTGACAGTGAATAATTTTCTCAAATATATTTTATATTTAATCATATATAATTCATAATTAAGTATGTATAATTCATAACAATTACATTGATATCAAATACCTACATTTTCATGTACATTAGATATGATATAGTATGGTAACATTTTTATTAAATTAAATAGGGTATAATTAAGTATACACCTACTAATAAGCATAATTAACTAACCAATATTTGTAATTAAAAATAAGTATCACTAATTTTATATACTATTACATCAATCACATCAATTTACAAAATTTTCACTTATTCATTACCAATTTTTTCTCTTTTTTTATGAAATCCAGACAGTTTCATTTTTCTCTATTTTATTTCTTCCTTCTCTCTTTTGCATCCTTCCTTTCATCCACTAATAAAAGAAAATTGTATGACTTAATTTCTATAGATAAAATAAAATACTTAAAGAATTGTTTAATAACAGAACACGTTTTGCTAGCAGTCTGAATTCTGAAACTTGTAACTACTTGCAAATACAACGGTCACATACCATACATAAACTACTGACCTCTCTGTTTCCACTTTCCAAATTCCAATACAATACTTTTTAATACATGTATTTAGGCGGTCTTACAATAGTACTAAGTTTATTAATTTTATAATATTTAACTCGTTGCTTTCGAAATTTACCAAAAAGTCTTGTAACTGTTTTTGTGAATTTAAATATTTTTTTAACTAATTTAAATAAATTACGAAATTTAATTAATTTAATTAATAACATTAAATTTTCTAAAAAAATTGTATTATTTTTTCAATTACTAAAATTGATCATTACGGGAAGCAATTAATGAATTCAAAACAGAAATTTTCAATGTCATAATTGCACTTCTAACATAATTTCGAATACATTTAAATTTCATTGAGGTGTAGTACAGTCTCGTTAAGATAAAGAAGACTCTGATTAAATAGTATTTATTAGTCATCTATACCTAAAAATCTTAAATGGACAAAAATTCAGAAAATGTGTTAATGTGCTCTTAATTTGTACGGATATACAATATAGAAAATTTAGAATGTGAATTAATAATGGTCATTAACGTCTTAATCTATGATGATGGTTAAGAAGGAAACAATCGCCGTTAAGGTTGACGGCAAGAGGTAGGTTAGAAAGAAAATAGAAGCAAGGAAGAATAGGATGTTAAGTCCCCGTTATAGGAGGTGGGTCAAAACTGTATAAAAAGGCAACGGCTACAATACCGTTTATCTCACACACTCTTCCTCTCCGCAACATCATCACTGGTTTGTCGGACCAAAAAATTCGGTTCCTCAGTCACTGTTGTTGTGTGGTAATAACACATAACGCACCACACACATCAATATCGGAAAATGACACAATCACATTATTCCTCTCAATTCATCACCCTCTCTGCAACCACCCTTTCCTTTTAAGCTCTTCATTCTCTCACTTTTTCCTTTGGTTCTTTCCTTTTGGTAAGAGTCCCCTCTCGCTCGCTTCCCTTCCACCATTCATTCGAGAGTTATTGTTGTTGTTATTTATTACTATTGTTCTCCATTTCATCATCCATTCCTACGACACAATCAAAATTTTCATCTGGGCACCTAGAAAGGAGATTGTTTTTCGTTTTTGTTTGGGTCCCATTGTATTATATCATCAAAAAAACATATTTTGGAGTAAAGCAGAAAACGGGTGAGATAAGGTAAGGCCAATTTGGAACCCGGGACAAAAAAAGGGGGAAAAGGTGATTGACTTTGAAAGATATGTCAATTGCTGAATTTGCTTTGAGTTCAGTTTTCAAAGAGAAGGGGCAATGGGAAGGGCAACCGGGGCATTGTTCTGGTGAGCCAATCTTGATTTATCTCACCGTGGATGGCGCTGTGACCCCAATGCGCGTGTTGGAGTCTGATTCCATTGCTTCGGTGAAACTGAGGATTCAGCAGTGCAAAGGCTTCGAGGTGAAACAACAGAAGTTGGTTTTTGGAGGCAGAGAGCTAGCTCGCAGTGGCACACTTATCAAGGAGTATGGTGTCGCTGATGGCAATGTTCTTCACATGGTTCTTCGCCTCTCTGATCTTCTTTTCATCGTTGTGAGGACCGTTTCTGGGAAGGAGTTTGAGTTCCACATCGATAGACACAGAAATGTGGGTTATCTGAAGCAACGCATTAGAAACAAAGGGGAAGGTTTCATTGATCTTGAGGATGATCAAGAGCTTTTCTGCAATGATGAGAAGCTCGATGACCAGAGAGTGTTCCATGACATATGCAAGAGCGACGACGATGTGATACATTTGATAGTTAAGAAATCGGCCAAGATTAGGACCACACCGATTCACAAGGATTTGAAGCTCTCGGTGAAGGCAGCAGGTGAGAGAGTAAAATACATCAGGGACAAACATGTTCACATAGCAAATGTGCCACCAGATGTATGTTTCTGGTTGGAACCAATTATTCTGAATCCCAAGATCAATTTTTTTCCTTTCCTTTGGGGTATGATAAACTCCACATTTGAAGGTTTGAAGAGCGGAAATGACCCTATTAGGTCCTCTGAGGGCACTGGAGGGACTTACTTCATGCAAGATTCAACAGGGCAGGAGTATGTTGCTGTTTTTAAGCCTATGGATGAGGAACCCATGGCTGTGAACAACCCAAGAGGTCTTCCAAGTTCATCAAATGGCGAAGGTTTGAAAAAAGGTACAAAGGTTGGTGAAGGAGCCTTGAGGGAAGTTGCAACATACTTGTTGGATCATCCAAAGAGTGGGCCACGTTTGTTGACGGGTGAAGAAGTAGGGTTTTCTGGTGTTCCTCCTACTGTAATGGTGCAGTGCCTGCACCAAAAGTTTAACCACCCAAATGGGTTTTCTTGCTCCTCAAAAGATGTTAAGATCGGGTCACTGCAGAAGTTCACTAGTAACGATGGTAACTGTGAGGACTTTGGACCCTGGAATTTCCCAGTGGAGGAAGTGCATAAGATTACTGTGCTTGATATAAGATTGGCCAATGCAGACAGGCATGGTGGGAATATATTGATCAGAAGGGAGGCAGGTGGCCAGATAAAGCTCATTCCTATTGATCATGGCTACTGTCTACCAGATAAAGTAAGCACATTTCTTTTCCTAATACCAATCATCCAAAATCATGCTGAAATACTGGCCACTGTGATTTTAGATTAATTTTTGTGACATGATTAATTTGTTAGTTGTTTGTGACTTATTTTTTATGCAAGCTATTTGTTTGTGTGGAATAACAATCGGGTTGTTCACACTGATACATAGTACTAAAGTTCATATTCTGATATTGATTGAATATGGAGTAAGTTGATTATTCTTTCTGCAGTTTGAAGATTGCACATTTGATTGGCTTTACTGGCCACAAGCGCGTCAGCCTTACTCTGCCGAGACAGTTGAATATATAAATTCTCTGGATGCTGAAAAAGACTTGCAACTTTTGAAATGTTATGGTTGGGATATTCCGGTTCAGTGTGCTAGAACACTTCGCATTTCCACAATGTTGCTGAAGAAAGGGGTTGAGAGAGGCCTCACTCCCTATGAAATTGGAAGCATTATGTGTCGGGAAAATTTGAACAAGGAATCTGTGATTGAAGAGATTATTGCGGAAGCCGAAGATTCCTTGCTTCCTGGCATGGAGGAAGCAGAATTTCTTGAAGCCATCTGGCAAAGCATGGATTCCCACCTTGATAAGCTTGCAAAGTAGACTCTTTTTCTGAGTTATAGGTGTATTCGTATGTGTTCAGTGAATGAGTCCATTTTGGGATGGACTGCAGGTTGCATAAACTGATATGGCTTGATGTGTTCTTGACATTGGCCACGTCATGCTCTTGTCTATTTTTGGATTCTTTCAACTGTTTTTCAGGATTGTATTGCCGTGCTGAACAGAAAGCAAAGGTCTAAATAAGATGTATTATACTACGGTTCCATATATCATAGTAGAATTGTACGAGGTGTGACAAAGAACTGGATCTGTCACGTGTACATAATAAATGTTACATGTTAGGTGTCAACCCCTAAAAATGTAACATCTTAGGGGGTTTATCAAATGGATTTTTTACTCATTGCCCGCATCTTGTCTCTGTATGAAAAGGGAACAACCAAAAACATGCAAGTGTTGAAATGATTGTGTAATCTTAATCATAAAGCAGACATTTTTGTACGTGTACTGGATTCATATGTTACCCTCACCCCCCAAAAGAAATCTGTGTTTTGAACATTTGGAGTATTTTTTTTCTCTTGATGATTGTGTTGTGGTAGGCATTGGCAATTTAACATTATGGTATGACATTGAGTCAAGAAGAAAGCAAAATGATTGTACATAGAAAAGGAGAGACGCCAATGAAAGTTATGGTTAAGTTAAGAACTAGTTGCTCTAGCTCTTGTTCTTGGTTGGGATTTCGCCGGTGAGAAGGAGAATACGAGCATCGAAATATATTTTAACAGGGTGTTTTAAAAATTAAAGTTTGATTTTAAACTATTGCAACTCCCTAGTTCCTGTGTGGAATCATCTGAAAATGACTATACTGAACAGTACTTCTTGTCTCCTGGGCCACTTGCAGAGAAATTGTTGGCTTCCATAAAAACAAACTTGCTATTAGTATCATTAAGAAAATGCCTTTTCTTGTTGGTGATAACAAAATTCTGATAATCGTGTTACACAACATGAACACGATAACACTTTGCTAAATATTATCTGTTATAGGTATTGTGCGTATACTTACTAATTCGTTGTTAATTTATAGTTAGTATTTGATGAAGTATTTAAGCTTTTGTGTCATATTCATACAGTGAAATAGATTTTACTTTATAAATATGAGACAAAAATTGAATGCACTCTCACTTTACCCACCCATCATATGTTTAAGCTAGATTGAGTTAAAAAAAATAAATTTTAATGAAATCAAACTTATTCAGAATCTGACTTATCCAGATTGAATTCATGATAACTCAGATTGATTCACCAACCTATTACAAAAAATTTAAAAGAAAAAACACTTTATCACAGTCCAATTCAATACACTTATGAAGAGTGAAATAGAAAAAACATATACAACCCACATATTCCTTTTTTATCGTCCATATCTCACTTCTTTTCCAAATCAAAATATCTAGAACTCGTTCAATATAAAAGTTCATAAGAAAAAGAGAAAGTATTCCAATTATTTGTCATCTCCTACCTTTCCCTCCATTTTCCCGCAACCAATCCACTTTTCCGGTAATAAAAAAATAAATTAAATTGTTTAAAAGAATGAAATTTATCATTTTAAAATAGAAGATTAAAATAAAATATACAATATAAAAACACATGTTTCACAATAAAAAAAAATATTGAAGTAAAGTAATGTATAACAGCTAGCATATATTATCACGGAGCTCAATTGCCCCCGAATTATTTTGGTACAACTGGTGCCCAATTGTCAAACTCCCAATGTCAGTTTTCCAGTGTTAGGAACAATGACCATACTCTGCACACTGTTAAGAAAACTATCTGTATTCATGGAGTAACCCTTTTCTACTTTCTATATACTGCACCAGTTTTTGAAAAGTTAGAACGAATCCAAAATTGAAGATCTCCACAATAATTTGAATGATTCTTTTTTCCACTGACATATTCAATAAACAATTTCAAAACTGAATCCTTTAAGATTACCATGTGTTTAACACATGATTTTCGTTATTAATTGAAAAAATGGATCCTAGAATATTTAGGTTAATCCGTGATTGATAATATTAGTCAAAGGTAACCATGCAGTTTAAAATTAAATTTACATGTTTTCTTTTTTAATTTGAAATGATGAATAAAAAAACGTTGAAAGAAATTGCAGAAAGACGAAGTTGGTTGTTAATTGAAAAGAATGTTAGTGCGGCAAAGGGACCACCGGCATCACTCCATGCAGTCCACACTCCCCCATAGTCAAACAACACTGTCCACTTCAAGACAAAAATCTCTTTATTTCTATTAATATTACCAATACTTATATTTTTTTATTCATAAACATTGATAAGAAAACTTTTTGTTATTAATTTTATTTTTTTTTAAATAATTAACATTCTCATATCATTTCAGTGATCTTAATATTCTCTCAAAAATATTAAATCTATAACCAAAATTTAATAGTTAAGATATTTAAAAAATGTTATTAAATGAAGTGAAGTTAATTAATATTCGAAAAAATATGATTTTTGTTTTGTATAAATGAAGACCGAGATAGTATTAAAAGAAGCAATTAAATTCATGTTTTTCTCTTTTCTCTTTACACCCTATATTGTACAACACAAACTAGCTGGGGAAAGATGAGATGTGGAAAAACTAGTAATAGAGAGCACTACAAAAAATGAAAACTACTGTTGAAAAAGAGAAAAAAGAAAACTCATTTTTGTTTTGCATTTTGCAACAGTTTCTTTTATTTTTCTTAATCGATGTGGGGTTTTGTTTTTCTCACATCCTTAAATTATGCTCATACACATCCACTTCCTCATCCTCTTCCTGCTTTCAACGTAAACATCAACACCCACTACCACTCTGGCTCTCCCTCTACCACCGCAGGCCGCGGCGGCCGGAGCCGGACCTGCTCCGCCCCATGTCGCACAGAGGTCAAAACGGCCGCGTCCGCCGTCGGGGCGCACCAACCTTGCTTCCTGCGTAGTCGCCACCATCTTCCTAATCTTTATCATCATCGTCATCCTCATTGTGTACTTCACCGTGTTCAAACCCCAGGATCCCAAGATCGCCGTCAACGCCGTCCAGCTCCCCTCGTTCTCCGTCGTTAACGGCACCGTCAACTTCACGTTCTCGCAATACGCCGCCGTCCGGAACCCTAACCGCGCCGCCTTCTCCCACTACGACAGCTCCCTCCAGCTTCTCTACTCCGGCAGCCAGGTCGGCTTCATGTTCATCCCAGCCGGCGAGATCGACGCCGGCCGGACGCAGTACATGGCCGCCACCTTCTCCGTGCAGTCATTCCCCCTCTCCGCGCCCAATAGAGTGGGCCCCACTCTGGCGAACGGCGACGGGGTTGGCTTCAACTATGGGCTTAGGATTGAGCCCACTATGGAAATCGAGTCCAAGTTGGAGATGGTGGGCCGCGTGAAAGTCTTGCACTTTTTCACCCATCATGTTTACGCCAAAGCCGGTTGCAGGGTCGCCATTGCCGTGACCGATGGATCCGTGTTAGGTTTTCACTGCTAATTTTTTTTTTTTTTTTTGTAACTGTAGACTTTACCGGTAAAGTAACTATATAATCACTGTAATTGTTAGTCACCTTGAGTAACTGGGGCTTCAGGGTTAAAATTGTAAAGACCTTTTGTTATTTTTCCTTCCCCCAATGCAAAGATTCGCCATTTTCTTCCTCGAATTGCGGAAGTTTTCAGGTCAAGAAATGATTTGGTAAACTATTCATGAATGTGGGCATTTAATTTATAATGTTGCACTATTTTCGAAAGGAAAAGTGTATAAATAGGAAGTGATACAATATAATAAAAAAGAGGGAGGAAGAAGAAGAGTGAGAAAAGAAAAGATAATAGGGTGACATTATTTTTAGAGAAAAATGTGTAATATGGGTTAAGAAATGTGAAGATTGTGTGTGGATGTGAATGGGTGGGGCTGGAAAGTAGGGTTATGTGTGCTACTTTATTGGGATAAGTTAAAGGTTAAGTAAAGCGTTGAGGTGGGAGGCAGAAAGTGAAGGAGAATGACGAGTTTGAAAGGAAGGTGGAGAGAGTGAGAGAGAGCTTTTTTTTTTTGCCTTTTTTTGATGGTAATTAATTGTGGGTTAAGCAAAGTTTGGATACCATACTTGAGAGTGATACTAATTTGACCAATGGTGTGGAAATTGGAATGAACTCAAAGAGGTTTTGGTGTGAAAAAAAGGGCATGCCTCGTGAGATTGGAAAATGGGTCTCTTTAGGGAAGTTGGTTTGTGTTGATTGGGATGGAAGCAAAAATGTTGTTATTTATTTATTTCATTACTTTATGTGATTTGGACTTCACACTGTCGAAACGGCGAAACTTTTGTTTTTTATTTTATGTTGATTTTTGTTTTGGGCCCCTTATTTTATATTACTGTTTGAATTTTGATTTCTTTCTTTAAATTCTCCAATTAAGTGAATGTGCTTACTGTTAAACTCTTGAATCGCTTCATATATTACTGTTTGACAATCTTTTCTTACAGTTAAAAATTGTTACAATAGTGGGATAGTTTAAAGTTAAACATTAGTCATCTTCTTTTGTTTATGTGTCTCGTGATAGTGTCGTGTCTTTACAATTTTTATGAGTGATTTGTAAGATGTTTCATGGTGACACTATTAATAAAAGAAAATATTTCTTTAATAATTATTTTCATATTGTAGTAATAAACTTTTAATAAATAACATAATTTGTTTGGTTATGAGAGCATTTGTATTGATGCATCATTAAGGATATATAGCATTGTATTTTGATATGGCATGTGATTATGTATTATGATCACATTATCTTTTTAACATTTTTCAACTAACCTTGATAGTAGAGACAAAATGATTATTCTTCTACTTTTAAATGTGACACATAATAAAATCATTTTTTAAAAGTTTTTTTTAACAATATTGACGATAAAGTAAGATAAAATGTTCAAAAGGCTAAGGACCAAATTTGAAAAAAATAACTTAAAAGAACTGAAATAAAAAGACGTTAAATTAAAAAAAAACTAAAATTCATATTTAAGTCGAAAATTTATATTTAAGTAATAGTTATGTTTAATTACATTATTCACTAATTCAAGGAATATTTTTTATCTAAAAATGTGATTTATAATATTAATATATATCAACTTGTAACAACATAAAAATCATGCAAATCTCAGATGAAAATATTCAAATATATTGTATTTAACCTTAAGCATATCATCAATTGATTCGTGAATTCATATTACGAAAGCTCGTGCTGCGCGGTAATACTTACTAATTTTGTCTCCTAATGTTGGAGTCATTGGGATTATATTGATCATGTTATCATTTACAGATGATTAACCAATTATTATATAACAACTTTTCATTACCACCAAAGTAATTAATAAGTTTCACTTCTGCCAAATTCTAAGAACTTTTCCCTTATAGGATCCTATTAATATGACATAAAAAAATAAAATAAAACTAAGGGTATTTAAGACTCAAAGTCACGAGAATAGAATATCACCTTTTATATAAGAAATATATATTTATGTGAACAACAAAATTTAAAATAAAATATTAATTGCATTCGATTTCATCTAACAGTCTTATTAAGATTCTCGATAGTTTTATTGATATTGATGAGCAGATTCTGTTACATAAATTGCATTCTTTTTTAATAGAAGATCAAATTAATTAACAATACATAATCCCTAGGCTTTCAAAGAAGAGTGTTCTTCAATTTTTGGATGTTATACCTATCTTGACTGTACACGAAAAAATATTTGTAAAATAAAACGCTCATTACATTTCTCACTTGCTTCAACTTTGTCACAGGAACAAATAACAAATGTCTAATCTTCCCTTTGATGACATGTGTTCTATATTTATTAGTGTCCTAGTGCGAATGTCATGCTTGTTTATAGAGCAGGTATAGCCTCATTATTGAAGTTTTGAAAATTGCACACACATCCTTACTACTAATGAATTTTGCGTAAAAGTTAACTATACTCTAGAAAAAATGAAATGGAACGTGCACTCACCAAGTGTGTATGTACAAGACATACTAGGTCAGAATATCAAAATATAACTCAATATATAAGTTAGAAAACATTCTTTTAGAAGAAATGAGTGAAACATTGGTTAGCCTTGACACATTGAACCCTTTTTTGGTAAAGGCTATGATATTTTGTATATTTATGAGGTTATAGCATGATGTCAAGTAATAAGAGAAGCAGTGGTTCCTGACGTGATCATAATGTAAGGAACAAAAACAGGAAAAATAATTGAATGTGAAAAAAGTTTTCCGGAAGATGGTTAATTCATTAAAACTCTTTTAATAACACAAGAGGGAGTGACGACCGATAACAGATAATACTGAGTGCTCTGAATGGGGTTAGAGAATTATCTCGGAGTTCTATACGGAACTGAACAAAATCAATTATTCTTGGGTGTCAAACTTAAAACAATCACCAAAATTCACCGTATACAAGTGATTCATTGTCTTTAGACTAAAATTACATAATGAAATCTCCAATTGACTATTGGGAAGATATGAAAGGAAATTGACTGTATCGAGGCTTCTAATGGTAATGTCTTGCTTTAAAGTTAGGTAAAATTCATTGTGCAAATGGGTTAAATACTAGTTCCTAACCATTATGACAATAAATTTTCAGCCAAAACCTCCCTAATTTATTACACTATAAGCATTAAAGAACAAAGAATAAGCTAACTCAAAGCCACCAGTTGTTTCGTTTTTCAACAGTAACAACACAGTTTTTTTTTTCTAGTAAACAATATTTACTTAAGGCAGAGGCAAAATAGGTCAAAGCCGTAGATGTCACAAACAGTCACCAATGTACCATTTTATAGACAGGGTCAATTCAATCATTCATAATTTACCTTGCTCATTAGTCACTCCTGATAGATTTTTATCAGTCTGTACAAGAAAACCAGAACCAACGGCTCCCAATGTATGACAATAGATATCTACAGGAACTACTTGTAATTGTAGAGCTTGTTATCTACCCGCAAGTCAGGTTTCCACCACTGATGAATACCATGAGCTTCTTTAAAATCACGTGAAGGGGTAATGTTTACTGTCAGAGAAGCTGAAGGAATGAGGTGGAGGGGCTCTGATTCCTTCCCAAATGCACTCATCAATAGGCCACCAAGTGAATTTTGAGTTGCTAACCTTTCAATCACTCCTGCTCCAATCTCATCCATTTTTCTTCTATGCTCAAAGTACCCAATATATTCTGAGCAGATATGATCAGATGGATTCACAAACAAACCCGGAACCCATGCAGCCAAAGCAGCAAATGGATCAACAGATAAATCCCTCCGCTGCTTGGCTTGCATAGCAATGGTGAGTCCAGCAGTTATCACACTGCCCGCAAATCGAATCCCATGTTTCACCCTCTCATCCTTGATTCTCTCAATTGGAGCAGATACAAATGGCGGGTTGAAAAGAAAAGATTCAATAAACATGCCATTCTTGGCCATGGTTTTCCCAGTGAGCATTGCCATTGCTGAACCTAGGGAGTGTCCAGCCAACCAAACGTTTGAATCACCCACAGTTGCTACCATGTTTCGAACAGCCTGAATAGCTATTTCAGAACGAGAAGTTTGATGAAGCCCCTGTTTGATCAAGTGGATATCCAACTCAATATCACGTGAAACTGAGTGTGATTTGGTTAGAGTTCCTCTAAAGGCAATCACATAACGTGGACTTCTATATAAAGTATCATTATACTGAGATGATGAAGGCCTGAACTCATATATTGCTCCAAAGATGGATGAATCAACATCATCTACAAGCGGACGGAGCAGCTGAAACTGAAAGAATGTCCACCAAGGCGGCGCAAGGGCATTTGGACCTTCACGTTTTTCTTGCCTGTCCCTTTCTTGAATGTAAACACCTTGGACCAAACTAGCAGCAACTGCCCTTCGATGATACGGACTATCCCTGAATAACATGGTACACTAATTTGTATTAGCCAAATGCTTCAAATAGAGGATCAAAAAACACAAATCCTATTATCCAACACTGAATTCAAAAGAATTTCCAATACTGAAGCTCCCTGGAAAAGGAATATCCTATGTGTATTAGCTTTTAATAAACAGATTGTCTGGTAAAATGCATGCAAAGTAATAAAGAAAAACAGGGTCTTCGAAAATTTTCATATCATGTCATATTTTCATGGTGAAAACATGGAATAAATGGCCAAGGCTTTTTGGGTTCCAAAAGTGCGATTGCGGCGGCATCAGCCATATTTGTCCTAGATATTTTGCTACATAAGGGACCCAACCAAACCACAATCTCGACCTAAAGTTAAAATCCACATGGTATTAGTTTCTGCATGTTATGTTGAGGGGTAATACTCGTTATAAATTGATCTATTGTATTGTATTTCAAATTATGGGGGCAATTTGCAATTACAAATGTATATTATTAAGGAAAAAAAAATTAAAACTGTGAATTGACTCTCTAAGTACATCCGTCCTTGCCAATCATATCAGACATCAGAAATCAGACATGGTGAATAAGAAATAAACAATATAAACTAAATGTAGACAAATACCCCCAAAAAATATTTAAAGCTGAGTAATTGGTTTCATAGATCTTACCAAAAGACATGAGTTAGGTGCAAAGGTCCTGAGAGGTCAAAACTTTCCCTCTCAGATTCCATGGCTTCCTTCTAATTGCAACTTAAGAAATTGTCAGAAAGGAGAGAAATCGGATCAGTACCCAGTATCTATCAGCAACTCAAAAGCAATTAATTACCCTGCATGATGATATTCGATCAAATTTCACAATATGATCTTTGAGAATAACAATAATTTAGTGTGGGAGAAGAAAAAAGATTCACAATATGATCTTTGAGAATAACAATAATTTAGTGTGGGAGAAGAAAAAAGAGTTGGATTTTACAAGAATATTGCGGCCCATTCAGCACTGGAGATTCTAGAATAGAATTAAAAGAAGATTTGATTTGAAATTCACATAGCATTTGTAGGAGAAGGAGAGGGAGCATATTCGCATCTAAGCCAAAAAAAAATTGAAATGGAAAAAGGATTGTTGATGACGTTTTTCGAATCTGAGGAACACCGCTTCAATCGCGATCCGAGCCCAACAACCCCTATTCTTTAAGTACATGACAATACCAGTATATTTACAATATGTTCATGAAAATATAAATAAATGACTAGTGGACACACATTTTCTTTTGTAGATAATTTTTTTACTGTGTAGGTGACATTTTTTTTTAATCGTGTCTAGTTATAAGGGAGAATTTCCTTAATTAATGACTAGTAAAAACACATATGCTTAAGTGTCTACTTTCTTTTTTTAAAATATTATTATTATTAAAATAAAAATGTTTTATTAAATTATAAAAAAAAATGACAAAAAGTAATTATAAGAATAAATGTTTTTTATGATTTTAGTGTAAGTAAATTTTTATATTATGTTAGTGATTTTTTTTACTGTGGATATTTATTTAATTTAAAAAAGTATTTACTTAAAGGGTAAAATTGTAAAAAATTATATAAAAAAGTTGTTAAAGTAGAGAATCTTTATTAATCCTAACAAAAAAGACATGGGATACATGTGTATTCATGTTTCTATTACAATAAAATGTGAATAATTAATTAAAAAGTAAAAATAATATAATTTAAAAGATATATAAGATATAATTTTGTAAAAATATTTATTAGAGTGTAAAATTATCCAATTGAAAATGACATAAAAAATTTAACAAATAATGTATTCTGTTTACATAATAGTATAAATAATTATTAAAATAAGAGATATTATCAATTATAACAAAATTTCATACAAAATAATTATAAATAATTTTTATAATATTCTTTTAGTTAGTTTTTCTTATTTTTTAGGTAGTTTATTATTAGTAGTAGTTATTTTAGTTTTAAACCCGTTAAAGGATAAAATGAATTTGTAAAAACAAAAAAGGAGAATTTCTTTTATTAATTTATGGATAAATTTTATGTAATTTATTTTGTAGGTAGTTTCAGTTTTAAAAACAGTTAGTCAAACAATAAAATGGTAAGAATTTGTATATATCAAGATTTCCCTTTATTAATGTTATAGATTATAAATTACCAGGGAAAATACATAAGTTTTCAAGTCACATCTTATTACTTTTATAAATTATTTAATTATTTTAAAATAAAGAAAATAATCTAATAGTTATTTTATTAAATAAATAATTAAACTATTTTTATTTATTATAGAATAAAATTGTCTAATTAAAATATAACATCAAATTTATCAAATAATATATGGTACACATAGATATGGAAAAATTCTGAACCTAAATTCTTTAATAAAGAATATCAAGGATATTTAAGGTTAAACTTGTATTTCATATTGTGTGAAAAGTTAAAATTCATAAATAATTAACTTAATTATATTTGATAATATTTTTGGTAATATTTCTTTGTTTTCTTTCTTTTCCTTTCTTAAAACACCTTATTTCATAACCCTATCCGGGATATCTAAAGTTGTTATAGAAAAAAAATTACACTGAATCTATCAAATCACCAGCTTACAGATGAATTAATAAAATATTTGAGAGGACCTGAAATAAAATTTTGATTTATATTGTATGCATTTGTATACTAAATGTTAGAATAAATAGTCTTTCCTCTCATTATGCATCCAAGTTATTATAAATATGAGATGCTGATTTTCAATCAAATCCATTCCTTCTCAAATTCATTCACAGTACTTTTTTTGTATTTTTCTAAAGTATTACACTATTCAATAACTTCATATAAAATATAATTTTAATCAATCACCTGCAGAATTGAAAATATATATTGCCTTGTATATACAAAAGTTTATAAAAAAACAATAAAAAATAATTATTTGTATTCGAATATATTAAGAAAAAAATATAAAGCTAATTTTGAATTACATAAATGAAATATTAAATAATTTGAAGCCAATATAAATTTTTTATATATAATTCCTATAATAAATTTATAAGAAATTTCACATGAATAGCGGACCTGCGAGTTACATTGACGTCATTTGATTTCTACACCCTTATCTTCATATAAAAAGGTAATTAAATTCAATAGTGTCAGCAAAATTGTAGTTCGGAGAAGAAAATTATTTGGAGCATGGAAAAAGACTCCCAGTTGGTGTAAAAGGAAAGTACAAGTTATTGATTTAAGTTTAGATAATATATTTAGTGTGAAGGCGTCTGGATCTCGAACAAATAACTGTAACCCAGGAAGCGCTACGTAAGATTCAACCTTCTCTAGCTTCTCATACACTTTGCATTCAATGTTTATGCTACGTACGTGCTCAAAACACATTTGAAAATAAAAATTGGGGAGTCAAGATTCGGGAAGACTGAAAAAGGAAAGACCTATAATCATCACTCCATTATATAACCCAAAACAATCAATTTTCTCCCGTTTCATAACCGTCTCATCTATTTAACATGACAATATAAATGGATAAGATGACAATAAAAAATGAGTATGAATATTGAATAGAAATAGCAATAATACTAACCCTAGCATTGGTACAAACGTGGACATACATATCTACTTGGACCAAGCAACTGCATCTATTTCAGCTTGGGCACTCCGGTACAACTCTAGTCTCTTTGCAAGAGCACTACGTCGTTCCATAATTGCAGGATCCTCATTCAGCAAGGAGGACAGTCGCTTGGTCTGCGAAAAGGATTTATGCAAGCCGTCAACGCTTAAATTTATTTAGCCAATATCGAAACCAAATGAAATACAGGCTAATGTATACAAATTTATCTTGCTTGAATGATTAAAATTAAAAGATAAATGCGCATGATTTTTTAAACAAGAAAATATAGATCATTACATATTATTCGGAAGATCAATATAACTCAAAACTTTGGAAGAAAAACATTTCTTACCTCCATTTTGCCCAGGTCTGTGAAAAAGTGATCAAGTAAACTACGTTTTGCCTCCCGCACTTGACAGTAGACAATGGACTTGGGAATTGAATGCCGCAGTGTAGCACAGACCATATTGACATACGACAAAATTGTTGTTCCTGTTAAGTGAGTGAGCGGTCCATTTCAAACATAACGATAAACACACACATCAAACTATAAGAAAAGTTGTAATATAACAAGCGAGACTGCAAAGAGTAAGACTTACCAATTCGCCTTAGATATGAATCATTATATCTATCAAAAATTGAATGTGTAGGATTGCCACCCTTATCAACATCTTGAGGAAGCTTCCTAAAAAAATCAACAGTCAGGTATCCACATTCCATATCAACTAGCTGCAGTGTTGCTCTTTTGCTTTCGTCCCTCATTCTTTCTAGTGAATCAACAGCTGCAGCTCCAACCTCAACCCGGAGGCCAGGATACTGCTTCAAGTCCTGTAAATCAGCCAGGCTATGTATTTAGCTGGGAAAATTCTGAACCCGTAGAACTTAGATTAGTGGAAAGAGAAGATTAAAACTAGAGTATATGTAAAGTAGAAGAGGGTAAAATTGCAGATCATAGTTGATCATAAATAATTATAAAGGCCATGAAAAGGACAAGGGTCATCAGTCCCCACATTTTCATCAGTCCTCACATTGTCATCAGTCCCTACATTGAAGTCTGTCTCCATTACTTTGGAAATTCCAACATAAATGCATCAGCATTCACAAAACCCATACAAATTTCATCTAATAAGGAGAGGCAGTTTTATTATGTCAAAATCATCAGAAATAATTGCCGCCAAGTCTTTTGAAGCCCTCTTCACTGTGTATTACAGGTTAAATTTTTCATCAAACCATTTGAGAATTGGCAAAACAAAATATAGAAAGGGTTAAATTAATGCGCACTATCTTAATACTTGATCAAATAAATCCCCAGAAACAATGCATGCCCTAAACTTCTAAAACTGAAGCATTAAAAGGAAAGTTCTATGTACACAAATATGTACCCAAATATTGATGATTGTTTTGTGACAACTATTGAGAAAAAATATGTCAAAAAAAATCATTTAAGGTGGTTTGAACTAGTGCAAAGAAAGCTACTAAAGGAACGTGTGAGAAGAGTAGACTACATAGTTTCTAAACCAGGAAACAGGGTGGTAGAGCAAGTATAAGAAAGAAATCACTAAAAGTATTACGAAGTGAATTCTAAGAAATCTGTTTTTTAGATGAACCCAAAAGCATCGTCTAATACATAAAGTTAACCTTAACTATTGGGATAAAGCTATTTTTATTGTTGAAAATGATATTAAAACATGAACTTTGTCACTGGAATACTCGAGAAAACATCAGAGCACTAACAAGTACGAGAAGTTGTCACTCACATATACAGCAGAAAAATTAAATAGTACTGCTAGGAACGTGCTAAAGTGTGAACATCAAATATAGTTAAAAGAAATACACCACATGTTAAATATGTACAGCCAGGAACGTACCACAGTCTCACTGATAGCTTTGTGAACCAGGTCCTTTAACAGGGAATGAACCTGGAAGCATTTAAAATGACACTTCAGTGAGCATGATGCGGAATGTGTAAATAAATCAATCAAGAAAAAACACACAATACAACAAAATATTAATTTTGAAAAAAAAATAATTAATTTACAAACTTTTTGAGAAGATGGCAATTGAGTTCAAGGTTTTTAAACGAGTTAATCAATAAAGAAACTAATTTGTCATCTCAGAACAATAAGAAAAAGGAGGCCCTTTAATCAATAAAACCTTTTTTTCTGGCCAAATAAACTTCCATTCAGGATTATCAACAATGAAAATTAGATGATTCAAATATGAAATCATACAGCATCAACAGCTGCCTCAGCAGGGCCCCTAATAGTTATTAGAGTAGATTCAATGAGACGACGGTATCCTTGTTCTGGAGCTATTAGATGAGGCTGGTACCCATCAGCTTCTGTAATAAGCTTCCTTATATTTTCCATTGACAGCTGCTTATCAAACTGCAACCTTTTTAAAGCAGCAGGGAGCTGATTGTCAAAGACATTATAAATTTTATCACCTCCAGGCCGCCTGTAGGAGATCGGACAAATTATTAGCTAGTTTGAAATCAAAAAGGAATGCAGGATGGAGATAATTTTGAAGTAAATAAAATGCACATTAGATTACAAAAAATGAAGCACGTACACGCCATCAAGATGATCTTTAAATATTTGATCAAATGAGCGGCATATTTCCATGATTGAGTACAACTTGCCCTGCATGTGACGGGTAATGAGCCATTAAAAAATTTCAAACACCCCGCTAGAATGCCTGAAAATAGAGTGTCATGCTATCTTCTCCTCACCACAGCTACCATGAATGAATAAATCAAAATCGTAGGACATATTGAGGGAATGGATATTTACAGACTTATGCACAATGATAGAAGTTTAGAAGGACAAGGCCTTTTGACCAATAAACACAAGAAATAACAATGGATTTTAAGAAGAGAAAACTTACCCCAGCATCAGCAGCAACAGGCTTTCCTAAACGAGTTAGTTCAGCTTCAAGTTCGGATATTGTTTTGTTAATAAGAGATTGAATGCCAGGAATTTTGGACTTGATTACTGTTTCCAAGTGCTGAGATATAAAACAATAATTTTGTAAGTACAAAAACAATACATTTAATTTAAGTCAAACGATGCCACATTCTTATCTTTATACCTTTGATAGCATCTTTGCCAGATGCTCAGAACCCATTCTGTGTGCAAGGTGTTTATATTCAGGGGTACTATTGAAGTACTCACGTTCTCTTCGCCTAGCAGCAATCATGTCAACATTCTTGTTTATGTCTTGTTGAGATCTATTCACAACACCAATCCAGGGAAACTTTAACCTATATGCTCTTCCTTCCAACATCTGGGAAAAATATATATATGCCATACACATCAGTACTTATGAGGTAAGTAACGAGACTATGCTCAATTCTGTAGTAGAAAGAATATTTTAACTTGCAAAATCATGAGCCTAGTAGACACTGCATCAGCCTCCTAATCAATATGAAACAAAGACTAGAGTCCATTGAAATCAAATAATTCTGTTAAAAGAATAAACATGAATTCAGTTTCAATTGAAACCAAGCTCATTCTTGTCAATTAAGGAAAGCTCACAGTCAATTCTTGTGATTGATTGATAATTGGCATTCTTGTTATTGCAGTAAAAGAAGGCCAATCTTGAGAAAGAAGGAAACTAGTAGAGCAGCATTTAGGAGGGAGGTATCAAAATCTAAATATTTCATAGATAATAACAGTATAAAAAAATGTCTTGATACACCTTTTCCATAGTTATGAGAATCCTTAATCTTGCAATAAATTATTGATATTGATATTATAGTTGTTTGACTTACATCAACAGCATCAGTACCCTTGTCCATAAGATCAATCTTTGTCAAAACTCCAATGGTCCTTTCCCCTAAAAATTTAAAATGAATAAACCAAAAATTAGAACAACTTACTTTCTTTAAGATGATCACTTCAATAAACCGCTTTTAACAACCAACAATTTAAACAATTAGAATCACGATGAGAATTTGGCCCCGCTAAAGTGAGGGGAGTTCACTTCAAAGGCTAGTGTTGTTATAACTATTGATTTTCTTAATTGGATTGTGATAAATATATGCATATGTATAACGAACTATCAAACTGTTAATCAAACTCTAATTTTATAATTATCATTTAATTTCTTAATTGAGTTTGTGATAAATATATACTAAGAGTTATGAGATTTTTCCTATTAGGAAATTTTATTTTGGAATAAAGTTTGAATAGTAGCGTGTTGTTATCGTTGCAAATTTTATCTTTCCTAATTTAAAATTCGACTTTGTAATGAAGTTTACAGTGTTTTGTTATCATCGTAAAGTTATCTTTTATGTTTTGTTTCAATTAGCTAACTTAAATTTCAAATAAATCTAATGTCAGGTTATATGTTTTAAGAATTTCAAATTGGCTATAGAAGATTGTTGGTGTTGGTAAAAAGATAAAACCTCTTTTTCACCATAAAATTTTTATCTGCATTGAGAGATTAACCAAAAGTCAAGCTAGGAAATGGTAAAATTGTAGAAGCTAAAGGAAAGGAGTAAATTCTATATCAAACAAGGAAAAGTGTGATAATTGTCACAAATGTTCTCTACATGCCAGAAACTTTTAATATTGCACAAATGCTAAGAAATGGATTTAAAGGTTTTTTTTTTTTTCAGAAACTTTTAATATTGCACAAATGCTAAGAAATGGATTTCAAGGTTTTTTTTTTATATATAATTGGTGAACGCAGTGCTATGATTGACAATATTGAATGATTGGAAATAGTTTTCAGTTGAAGTTGGATTTAGCTGATGATCATGAATTTAGACAAAATTGATGAGATTTAATGGGCAACTTGTTAACATAATGTCTAAAGCACTTAGGATATCGAGTTTGAAGTTCACGGAGCTCAAACTTGGCTTTTCTATGTCAAATCACAAAGTTGAGCGTTAAAATTATGATATTTTACCTTATCTAAAATTAGATTTTAGAATAAGGTTTAGACAGTAATTTGTTATTGTTGCAGATTTAATCCATAATGTTTTATTTAGTTAGTTAATTTAAATTTAAAACAAATCTAATGGCAAGTTAAATATTTTATGAAGTTCAAATTGATTGTAAGTCTATACACAGACATCCTCATTTATAAATTTCAATGGCTACTTTTCTTCAATTTTAATCTCTCTATTTTCTCTACAAGTTCCAATATATATATATATATATATATATTATCGCATTGG
>Ga0209700_100390_pt1 | contig 79365 bp, 37 predicted proteins | sample SiratroredBW_FD_187528 | JGI IMG/M metagenome (GOLD analysis project Ga0209700, IMG submission 187528) | Root nodule microbial communities of legume samples collected from California, USA - Siratro red BW (SPAdes) (version 2) | ecosystem: Host-associated > Plants > Roots > Nodule | place: USA... | reverse complement strand
CTGTAGTTTATTTTAAAGTAGACCCAACACTTTTTTTTCTGTTTATTTTTCTATACTTTCCATTTTTTATTTTATTTATTACTATTTATTTTATTTCCCTATTTTATTTATTATTATTTTTCCTTTCTTTTTTAATTTTACTTTGTTTTTTTTCTTTTTTCTTTTCTTTTTACAAATCCTATTTTATTATTTTATTATTTTTATTATTATTATTTATTCAATAAAATGAAGTCAAAACTTTTTTTATTATTTTATTTCTTAAACAAAAGGTGATAAAAATTAAATAATACATTTTTTTATTTTAAAATAATTTTATTTGCTCGGATGAAATTTGGTGTTGATAAATATTATATTATAAATTTTGAAATTGTTGCTTATTAGATTTTGCATTTTTATTCTTCAAAAATAAAAATTATTAAATATTTTTTGTTAAGAGTGAAATATCTAACCTGAACTTATGTAGAAAAATAGTAATAACTGGATCATTGGACCAAATTTTATTAATTTGGAAAGCATAAATACTTTACTTATAAATAATTAAAAAAGAGAAAAATCTAGTAATTTAATTATTATATAATAAAGAGGAATACTTTCAAAAAAATATCATGAAAAATAATACATAAAATTAAGCTAGCATTATTTCATAAAATATAATAATATATTATTCATATTTCTCTTTACAAAAGAAATAAATCTACTTTTTCTTCTATCCTATTTTTTTAACTAATTAAAATTAAATGTTTTTTCTTTGTATTAAGTGAAAATCAGTAAAGTATAAAAATAGAAAAAATCTTCATTGGCTCCTCTTCGGCCATGACACACATTTAATATTTACAATGTCATCATCACTCCAACTCTCCAATATACTAACAACATTAGCAAAATCAACTAAGTTTTCGTGAGTCTTAAAAATTGAGAACTCTTTCTATACCTTGTAATCAACCCACTCATACCTGACTCAACTAAAGGGTTTTATTCACCTCTTGAATCCTTGGTATGTTACCCTCTCCTCCAACAATCTCATCTATGGGAATACTAGAAAGGAGAAAAGTAATCTCAAAAGAACTTTCTTGTGAGCTCAATGAAATAGCTTCGACTATCTTCAGTCTCGACCCTCAATTTGACGAACCCGAAAAATCTGGACCAAAGCTACTCGACATGATAATTGAGAAGAGGAAGAAGAAAATACCTAGATAAGCGAACCAAGACGAGAAGTACGAGAAGGTTTGACTCTGAGAAGAAAAGGAGAAGAGTGTTGTGGCCTAGTGTCGATGAAGACCCTATTTATAAGCTACTCGACCTGATATTTGACGTGCCACACGATCTACAATGTAGGATCCATCCAATCCAAGATCAAATGAACCTTTACTCCCAAGGATCCAACTTACACATGTGAAGAATTCAAGACCCACGCACCGTATATATGAGACACCCCCATTAAGCCTCTTCATAACCCACTAAGTTTAAGTCACTTGAGTCTTAAGAGGCCTATGTACTATAGGCTGAGAATAGACCAACTAGAGAGCCTATCTAAGCCATTGAGTAAGGGAGGCCAACTAGCAAAACTCGCTCAGATGTCAAACCCCAAAATAAGATTAATGAAGTTAATTAACAAGCTTAAATCCCTAATAGAGCTCACTAAAATGGACTTAAAGATAGGTCCAATGAACAATGAATTAGTTCTAATACCATTCCTATAAATAGAAAAACATCGTCTACAGGTATGATTACTACTGTCTTTTTAATTTCATATATTTGATAAGGATTGAGCTGATTATTGGAATGCTTTAGTAGATCCATAGATACTCATCCAATACTAATAGTTCTTTCGTTTCATCTCAGCCGTTCTCACTTGAAACAATATTATTGACAATTTTTTATACTATTACGTAATAGTATTTTTTTAATCAGCATTATATAACATTGTAAAAATAATATGCTTACGACTTTTTACCCAAATAAAATATAGGAATTAGATTGAGCAAAAACCGCCCAAAATGTTAGTATATATATATATATATATATATATATATATATATATATATATATATATATATATATAAGAAACGATCAAATTAGTCTTCGGAAATGTTTGTTAAAAGAATTTTGTTTTTAGTTCTCCATAAATTTAAGACTAAAAAATTATGTTAGCTTTGTTTGATTGTAACTTCTAAAAGACAAATGTTTTTAGGCAGGTTTAATTTTCTTTTATGAAAGCAGAAAAACTAACTTTTTCGAATTAAAATAAAAATTTCAATAAAAATATTAGCCCACTCTTATTAAATAATTTAATACGTTAATAAATAAACATTTTAATAAAATTAACATATTAGTTCCAGCTACAATATGAACTAATCAAATAAAATTTAATTATTTCAAATAATCATAATTTTCAAAAATTACGATATCTTGGTATTAAAAACATTCTATAAAAGCATATTTTCTAATAAAGTAATTCTGAAGCATCTATTTCTCTTTCTCATTTAAGGAAGATAAATGACAGAGGTAGAAATAATTCCCTTCCCTTTTATAGTTCAGATTAATTAATAGGATAGCGTACAATTTGATTCACGTCTTGGGTTGTTTAAACACTTGTTTTAGTTGGGTTAAAAATAAGTTTATCTTATATTGTATCAAAAAGTTACACTCAACTAATTAAAGTAAAATCATTTAATCAAAAAGAAAATATTAAATTAAATTTTTTAATTTATCATATATTAGGCTAAAATTCGGAATTGATAATAAAAATAATATTAAAATTTGAAAAACTTGTTTTTAACGTATGAGGATCGAAAGTGAATTAATATTATATTTTTTATTTATTATGCATTATATTAAAACTTTAATTCTTACTTATACAATTTTAGTTTTTCACGTATTATATTTTATTAAATATATAAAAGAATTAAAAAATATTTTTTAAATACCTATTTTAAAATTTAGTAATATAAGCTGTTGACGAAATTGGAAGAGGAATCGACATAGACTAGAGTCAAATCCTGGGACATGTATATCCTAGGACGTGTTTTTACGTGAAGAAACGTTCACAAAACAAAAAAGACAAAGGAGTGTAAGCATGAAACATCTTCTTTCTGTTTCCTGTGCTCTACCCATTGGGTTGCTTTGCTTTTGTGTTTACTTTTACTCTTTCTCTTTCACTTCTTCTCAACCCTCTCACCTTCCTCAATTCGTTTCCACCACCAACCACTCTTCTCTCTCCGCTCCTACACCTCCAGGTATACATCTATATATGCATTGCTGCGTAATTTTGTCTCGTTAAAACTATTTATCATTTTAATAAAACAGTTAATTAGTAGCTTTGATTTTGGTTAGCATCAAGTTTCTGAGGTTTCTGCAATCATAAAAGGACAGTGATTCAGTTACATCAGTTATATTTATCTATATGATTTCTTGTAATGTCAAAAACTGAAGACTGCAATTATGGTTAATTACATCAGTGTTTGTCCCTAATTTGGAGCAATATCAAAGATTGTGATAAAATTACAATGTCAGTTTAGCTTTTATGATTGGTGATGATATATAAGTAGTGATAGAGGTTGTGGAGAATTGTGGTGAAAAGAAGAGAGGAATAGGCAGAAAGAAGAGCTAGAAAGAGAAATGATAAAGGTTTTATAAGCAAACTTCATTGTAAGAACAATGACTTGAGACACAAGGTTGCTCAAGCCCCGTGTGGTAAAAAAAGGAGAGAAAGGTGGAATAGAAAAGGAGGTAAAGAGTGACAATTTGACACATTACAGAAAATGAAAGTATGTTAAGTATTTAATATTATTTATAAACTTGCTTGCTTGTGAATTTTGCACCAGTTCGTCTTCTGCTTACGCAATTTAAGTAATGATATATATATTTTTTCTATTGGCAGTATATGAGAAGCTATGTGATTACTCCAATGGCAAGTGGGTTCCTACCAAAAGAGGCCCTTTGTATAATGGTACCACCTGTGCTAAAATTTATCAAAACCAGAACTGTAAATCCAATGGAAGACCTGATACGGGGTTCCTTTACTGGAGATGGAAGCCAAGTGAGTGCCATCTTCCAAGGTTTGATCCTAACACTTTTCTCCAACTCATAAGCAACAACCATGTGGCTTTTGTTGGGGATTCTCTGTCCAGGAACCACCTAGACTCCCTTCTTTGCATGTTATCTACTGTTTCAAAACCAAAACGTGTTCGCCACCAAGGTTCTCGTTGGTGGCTATTTCGTTCTCACAACGCAACCTTGTCCTTCTATTGGTCTCCATTTCTTGTGGAAGGTGTTCAAAGACAATTCCCGGTGCCACCTTATAACACTGTGTATTTGGATCGTGTTAATATGAGGTGGGCAAGGGATATGGATCAAATGGACATGATTGTGTTATCCTTTGGGCATTGGTTTTTGGTTCCTTCAGTTTTCTATGAGGGTGGTAAAGTTTTAGGGTGCATGAGCCATCCTGTTTCTAATTGCAGCGTTGATATTGGTTTTGGTAGTCCAATAAGAAGGGCTTTGAGGACTGCTCTTAATAGCATAATTGAGAGGAAGATTGGTAAAGGAAATGGTGTTTCTGTGATTGTAACAACATATTCACCTTCTCATTTTGAAGGTTCTTGGGATAAGGGGGGTACTTGTTCAAAGACCAAGCCTTATGGAATTGGGGAGAGGCAACTTGAAGGGGAGGATGCTCAGATAAGAAGGATTGAGATGGAAGAAGTGGAAAATGCTAAGGCAAGAGGCAAACAATTAGGAGGGTTTATGTTGGAGGTACTTGATGTAACAAAGTTAGCATTGTTGAGACCAGATGGCCACCCTGGTGCCTATATGAATCCTTTCCCATTTGCTAAAGGGGTTCCAAAGGTTGTGCAGAATGATTGTGTGCATTGGTGTTTGCCAGGGCCTATAGACACATGGAGTGAGATTTTAGTGCAGATGATGAAAAACATGGCACGAGTAGCGAAGGAGTGAAAGATATAAAAAGGTAAAGATGGAGAAATTTTTGTGTGTATTGATCACAGATATGTGATACATACATAGACCTTTGATAATAAAAAGTGATTAATAAGACCACTATACTGTTGCTTCAAAATCAGGGATTACATATTATAAAACGGAAAAGAAGTAAATGCATTTAAGAATCAAATCACCAGGTTGATATTTGTAGGAGCCAATGGCATATCTTTATTTGATATGGTCATTCCTTAACTCCACACTCAAACGTGTGGGTGCATCAATCACTCAACGTTTGCTTCTAAAATGACTGCACCGACATTGAGTCAGGGGCTTAGTTAGGTAATCTGCAATTTGGTCATTATGGGAACATAGGCAACCATAACTTGATTTGTAAAACTTGATCTTTGATATTTGATCTAGCATGCATAACTGGATTTGAAACTAAAGCCTGTGCACCTAAGTTGTCACACCAAAGAATAGAAACCTTCGGCAAAGATAGCCTAATTCCACTAAAATATACATTGTTCAAGCTTATTGGAACTTATGTTTGTAGTAATGCTTAAGACAAGGATAGCATGCACACCAAAAAGGACTTAAAAATTATACTCTGGCTCCTTATGAAACAACAAATTATAAGAGGTTTGGTTTTCAACTACTGAAGTAAGTAAACAGCAGTTGTAAATGTCTCCCACCAATAGTGTAATGGCTTTTCAGCTTAGCATTGTTAATCCCAATTCCACTTTGTGTCTATATGTTTTCTCCAGTCCTTACATTGTGTGCAGATGTGAATGGACAAGACATTCGCAACTGGAATCCTCAATCTTTTGCCAAATTTTGAAAATATTTTTTGTATTCTCCTCCACCTTCACATTGTAGAATTTTGATCCTTTTTTTAAATGGATTTTCAGCCATACTTTTAAATTGAATGAAAACTAGTAGAGTTTTAGATTTCTGTTTCAGAGGATAAATCGAAGTATGTGTTCTAAAATCATCAAGGAAATGAATATAGTATTTAAAACCAGAGGAGGAATTTATTTGTGCCGAACCCCACACATCTGATATATATATATATATATATATATATATATATATATATTCATATGCTACATAATAAAAAGAGATTAATAAGATCACTATAATTGTGGCTACAAATCACGGATTACATATTATAAAACAGAAAAGAAATAAATGCATTTTAAGAATCAAATATTGAGGATAATTGTAATGTCTAATATTTATGTAAAGTTAATAAAATTCACTACTCCTGTCTCTACTCTTAAAAGAAAGAAGCGTCAAACTTTCCAACGGTGAGGTGGAAGGACTATGACTCAGCCATCTTGTTTTAGAAAATTAATTTCAAGTTTCCATAAAAATTAATAACTTTCCATAAAAATTAATATAGATAATTAAAAACTTTTAGATTCCATAAAAATTAATAACTTTCCATAAAAATTAATACAGATAATGAAAAACTTTTAGATTTTCAATATAAATCAATATTAGGGTTTTATTCTTACAAAAATAATCATTTTTCTGATTTTTTCTCTTTTCATTGTCTTCTCTCTCTGTTTTTTTCTCTTTTCATTGTCTTTTCTTCTTAAACTTTGTCTTCCTTTCTTATAAGATTGACTATCAAATATCTCTCTTAAATTTTCAGTGTTCATTAGAGTGTTTAATTACATTCTTAAATCGAGTAAGTTTTTTTTTTCTCATTTTTCTTAGAATTAGTTTTAGGTCAATTTCATTTTTGATAGGGGTATTTTGCATGTATCCTCTAAAACATCAGAATAAGTCTATGTTAGTCCATTGTTCTAATAGTGTAGTCTGACCTTGAACAAAAAGCTAGGTTAGGTTGCTAGTGATTTTAGGTTTTTAGAACTTCTTTAAAAGGTCTCTACTTCATACAAGTAAGAGAACCTAGTTTGAATGTTTTTTTATAGATATTGTGATTACTTGTTTTATTGAGTATGAATTGGATGAATTTGATTTAAATTAAATGAATGTTTTGATATGTTATGATATAGTATAAATGTTTGTGAATGATATGGAATGCTGATTGAGATATAGTATATTCAGAAAAAGAAAATCATAAAAGTATGATGTTTGTAGTTTGGTTGGGATAGAAATTTGATTCGATGAGTATACATTTTTTTAAACTCTCCCCCTTTATATCCTTATTTTTGTTTTTATATAGTATTTGTTTTATTTTATTTTTAAATCTGAGTGATTGTCTGTTACACTTGAACATATGATTTTGTAGGTGGCATTGTGGAGAAGTTTTTATTAAATCTGATATAGAGAGGTATATTTTGAAGCACTCTAATAAATGCATGGAGATTTATATTTACACTCATTGTAGGATTTCTATATAATAAAATACCTATTATGTGAAAAATATGAGATATTAGATATATGCACACACATTATTATTAATATTAATATAAATTGGAAATGTCCTGTTTTAAATATGTTTTATGAATAATTTTATATCAAAGAAAATAGTTTTAGTTTATATTAGATTAGATAATAATTTTTAATTTAATAAAATCTAATAAATACAATATATTGTCAATATAGAATTTAATTATACTATTTAAGCTGATAGTATACTATATTTATATTAAAATGAAATATTTAGTATTGTGGATACAATTTTATTCGTCTTACCATAAAGAGAGATAGCAGAAGAGAAGTTCTTTTTATGAAATTCAAAATTTAGCTTAATTTAATTCATCATAAAATATGAGTTAATTTTGATTCAGATAACCATATCCACTTAAAATTGTTTGGCTGTATTTTTGTTTGTTTGGTTTAAAAATTATTGTAACAATTTTAAGAACCCAGGGTGTGTTTGATTAAAAGAAGCCAAACATATTTTTTGATTTTAACATTGAAAAACGCATATTGTTCTTGAAAACTACTCTGCTAAAACAGCTTTTTTTCATATTTTTAAAAGCAGTTAAAAAATATAGATTCAAATTTTTCTTGAATATAGATTCAAATTCTACGTCCTATCTTTATATATAAGAAAGACATTTAGGGCTAACTTTCCCTGCTCAAATTAATGAATTTTAAAATTACATTATTTTTGCATTCATATTTCTTTTAAAAAAATATTATTATGAAATTGGTTATACAATTAATAAGATTAATGAATGGGATTATTAGGTTTTGTATAAACATAGAGTCATGTTCTCTTTCTTTCTGCTCTCTTCTCATCTATTAATATACCATTCAACAACCTACCATCTTTTGTCCTTTCTTTTTTCACTAACCCCTTGTCAGAAACCTTCTTAAGGTTTAACAATTTTTCCTTCATTTTCCCTTCAACTTATATATAATTTAATTGTGTTTCTATTTTGTTTTTTTTTCTTTTGCTATATTGCTTTCAGTTTTTCCATTGGCACAGAGAAGAAGTATTGTAATGGCTTCAAAAGTGAGGTAGAATCTGTCAAACAATCTCTGTTAAATATTCCAGTCAAATATATTTACTTCGAACTATTATTGTTTGTTTCCATTTTATAATATATATTTTTACCTCTCCTTCGTTATATTATTTTATATTTTTCTATCTCTCTTTTTTTTTTCTTTTTTACTTGTTAAAAAATATAAAAGTATTGTACAAATAGAATTTCTCGTTAGTAAATTATTTATTTTATCATAAAAATTTTTACCTTTAGTTAACCGTGATTCAGATCAGAAAAATATAGACATCGTTCTTATTTTAGGGAAATTCTTTGGTGTTCTTAGTTATTGAAGGATTTCTTACACTATTACAGACGAAATTTCTCTCCTTTGATATGTCAGAACACATTCAATTATTTGCGCACAAAACATCTAAATAAAAATTCTTAAACATCCAAACTTTCTTTAAAGCAACCTTTTTAATTATTGGAGAGGTCGCAAATGGTGTTTATCATAGTTGGTTTTTCAATATTTTAAAGTTCAAAGTCTTCAGAGTAGGTGAACAACTAAAGTATCCAACATCTTTCTACAAATCATCCAATAATCTAATTCTTTGAAACTGAAATGGCAAGACGCTGAAAGAGAAGGCAACAATGCTTTAAAACAAAAAAAGGAAATTTCATAGACAAAGAAAACAAAAATATAACCAATTTTTAACATCTTAGAACCAATTATTTTGAGTCTTTTTCATATAGATTTAGTTATATTTAGACAAGTTCCTCAGCACAAAAAATCTAGAACAAAAGAAAATAAAAGATATATTTTTCCTGTAAACTAAAATTAGTAAAATGCCTCAGTTAAAAAAACTAAAAAAAAAATTAAAAGATTATATAAGAAACTTGCTTTTATAACCAAATACCTCTCTACGTGTTTCGATAACCAAATACCACAAGAAACCTTCTTTTCTCAGTCCCTATCCTCCTTTTGACTTTCACTTCACATGATCAATGCAACAAACAAAAAATACAGTGTTTTTCTTCATTCTTCTCAGATGAATACAGCAAAAGGAACGCAAAAAAAGGGGAAAAGCTGAAGCAAGAAGGAAGGCTTTTAACATGGGAACTATTGACTTGTTCAACAAGGACAAATCCCTCTCCCTCATGAAGAGACTTCTTCCATGGACTCTTTGTGTCCTCCTTCCCATTTCATTCTTTTACCCTCTACCCTTTTCTTCATCTCCTAATCCTGGTCTTCCCCTTTTCACCAACAACAACATCACGTACCATTCTTCTCTTTCTGCCTCTGCTTCTCCACCTTCTCATGCAGGTATGCTCACTTTCTTCTTAATCAATAAGATTGTTATTTTTTGTTTTTGTTCTGACTTGTAAAGTCCTCACTTTTTCTTGTTGTATGTTTTAAATATCTATTCAAATTTTCGTCTTAACTATGTATATGTATGTATATTAATTCACAACTGAAATAGTTAGACTGGCACAAAGTTTTTTAGGACATGTTTGTTTCTGTTTTTAATTTCTAGTTTTACTTTTAATTCACAAAACTGTTATCCTGTTTTAAATTGTGTTTTTCTGTTTTCACAGGTCTGCATAGAAAAAATCAATGTACTTTTTTTAGTTTTCTGTACTAATTTTTGAAAATAGGAAATAACCAGACTATTTTATAAATTGAAATAATGAAACAAGAATCAATATCTATATAACAAGACTTAGTATTTAGAAAAAAACAAGAATAACAAGTGGAAGTTAAAAAATTTAGGGATGAAACTCAATTGATGATTTCATGGAAAGAACACCATATAACTTAACTATAACTAAAATGATGTTTTTGTGCCTTGAATTGAAACATGATTAGCAACTTGGGATGTGTTACAAGACTCAATTGTTCTTCCTTGCAGAAAAGGAAAAAACTGATGAGACTAGATGTGACTATTTCAATGGTGAATGGGTTAGTGACAGCAGGGGTCCTTTGTACAATGATACAACATGTGGTACTATCAAAGAAGGCAGGAACTGCATGAGACATGGAAGGACTGACTTGGGCTATCTACAGTGGAGATGGAAGCCCTTTGAGTGCAATCTTCCAAGGTTTGAGCCAAAAACTTTTCTCCAACTCATTAAGAACAAGCATGTAGCTTTTGTGGGGGACTCTATGGCCAGGAACCAATTAGAGTCCCTTCTTTGCATGTTAGCCACTGCTTCAACTCCTAACCTTGTCTACAACAACAAAACTGGAAAGGAAAACCAGTTCAGCAGGTGGCACTTTCCCTCATTGAATGCAACCATTTCCTTGTATTGGTCCCCTTTTCTTGTGCATGGTATTGAAAAATCAAGCAGTGACCCTCATAACAATTTGTACTTGGATCATGTGGATGAGAGGTGGGCAAGGGACATGGACCAAATGGACTTGATTGTGCTATCATTTGGGCATTGGTTTTTGACTCCAGCAGTTTACCATGAAGGAGATTCAGTTTTAGGTTGCCATTACTGTCCTGGCCTTAATCACACTGAGATTGGTTTTTATGATGTGTTGAGAAAAGCCTTAAGGACCACCTTTAATAGCATAGTTGAGAGGAGAGGACATAGAAGCAATGGAATTGATGTGATTCTGACAACATTTACACCACACCATTTTGAAGGAGAGTGGGATAAGGCTGGTGCTTGTCCAAAGACTAAGCCTTATAGAAATGAGGAGAAGCAACTTGAAGGAATGGATGCTGAGATGAGAAAGATTGAGATTGAAGAAGTGGAAGAAGCCAAAGGAAAAGCCAGAAGAAGGTTAAGGTTGGAGGCATTGGATGTGACCAAATTAGCATTTCTGAGACCAGATGGCCATCCAGGTCCTTATATGAACCCTTCTCCATTTGTTGATGGGAATGCAAAGCGTGTGCAGAATGATTGTGTTCATTGGTGCTTGCCTGGACCTATAGACACATGGAATGAGATTCTTTTGGAGATGATGAAGAACTGGGAAAACCAACCAAGGAGTGAAGACTGAGATATTTCTCATATATTGTTGGTTGATTGTATTGGATAAGAGCAAGGAATGGTTTTGTTTATTCTTTTCTTTCAAAATGGATAGAGAAATGTCACAAACATTATAACTTAACAATCTGATTTCTAATGCAGAAAATTTGATGGATCCTCTTTGTTTCTCCCTATCAGTTTGGATAACTATCAACATCTATTGTTTTTCATGTTTAGAAGACTTGAGGTTATACAATAACATGCAATATATCAAAGTTCAACTCAACATAATTTGAATTGTTGGGTCCAAAGCAAAGAAATCCCTGCTCAAAGTTCATAGAACTTCTACATTACTAGTGTCTCAATCATTACATGTTATGACAGGGTTCTAAAGCTAAGAATCCGAACTGGAAAAAAAATAAAAAATAAGCAATGCTTTAATTCATTTATATTTTACAAGAAAATGTTTAGATTCTGTTATGAGTTAATGAGATCCAATTTATATTACATGTATGTACTGATTAATTTTTGGGCTGACTTTAAGCAACTTTAAGCAAGTGCACATTAAGTTGTTACTGAGTCTAAATTGGTTTTTAATTAGTAATTTAAAGTCGACTTGGTTCATTTATTTTGTCATCAAATTTTAAATTTTAATAAGAGTGTTGTAGCATTAATTTAACCGAAAGCTACTAATTTTTATTTTAATATTAATTTAAGTAACTATCAATTTAGCTAATATAAATGATGGTAATCTTTAAAAAGTAAGAATAATTTTGACTTAACTATACTAATTTTAATAAATATTAAAATAAATTAAATTAGTATATACTTATAAGTTAGGAATAATGTCTCTGAACCATGAGGGTGTTAATGGATGATATTTACATATATTTTTTAGTATTAAATAATAGAGTAATATAGTAAAATTTTAAAGTTAAATAAAATATATAATAATAACAGTAACTTGATATTTAGCCTTATAGAAATGAGGAGAAGTTGCAGAAACGAGAAGTGAATTGACTGTTTCAAATTCATTTCGAATGGGCCATTAACTTCGGGCATCTTCATTCTGCACCCCGGCGAGGTCTGTAAAATGTCAAGAATACCCCTGATAAATTTTGTCTACCTTTCATTTCTCTCCCAGTTCTCTTCTTCCGGTGCACCCGCTTACTCCCTTTGCTTGTACGGGAGAGTCCCTCTTATATTACCATTGTCTTCCTAAGACCCACCACTCTCGTTCAACATATTTATTTTTGTGTTTTAATCAGCATAACTTTAAATTGCACAATTTAAAATATATTTCTTGGTTTTTGTATATTTTAAATTATACAATATAATATATATTTTTAATATATTTTTAGATATAAAAATACATCTTGCATTATACAATTCATAATATATTATTACAGTTTAGATTATATAATCTATAATATATTTTATTAAAAAGAGAATTATTTAATATTTTTCAATTATAGAACTAAAAAGATGGAATACAATATTATTGATTCACAATGAAGCATTCTAGTCGGATATTTAATTACATAATTATAACGATAAAGACGAAGACCATCTTATAACATATAATCATACAAATAAATTATTTCATATTATAATTACAGTAATAAAATTATATACTATATTATTTACTATTTACTTAATATTTATTTTATTTACTTTTTCTAATTTTTAAATTTATTTATATTTAAAATACAATTACATGTATTAATTCAAATACTTAAATTTAACTTAACACATAAATTAATTAATATAGACCTTTTGTAATCACATTTCCTAAACTCATATAACATTACTATCAAAATTTAAGATACTAATTTTTCTTATATCAAACTAAACACTTTTTACTTTAACTAAAATTATACTACCAATTAATTTTAATTTTTATAAACACTTCGTATATACACTACCCATCCAAATTTCTCAAACAAAAACATTAATAATCATTCACACTTTTAAATTTATTACATTTTACACGATAAATTTTTAAAATAATTTTTATCAAAACTATGTAATTATCTTCAAACAAATAACTAATTCAATATGTTTCTCAATAAATAAAATAAATAAATTTTATTAAACAATCACATTATCTCATTCAAAATTTTGAAATAATTTATAAAGAAACTGTATCATTACATTACTAATTACTCCAAAATACAATTGTATAACTAAAAAAAATATTACACTTTCAACATGCCAAACTTTAATTATTACTTGCATACATTAACTTGGATAAATATTATTCACATTAAATAATAATCATGTCTAAAAATTAACATATCAATTACATTAATCATATCTAATTAACCCCTAAACATCTCAATCATTGTTATTTTTATCTATGATTTTACAAGAGTTGTAGTGTGTAATTACACTAATCCTGAAATCGTTTGATGTCCCAGACTTATTTTCAATTAATTGAAATTGTGTAATAGGAGTAAAATTCCTTAATAATAAAATCATGCAACTATGTACGACTTACCAATTGCAATTTTCTTTTTTCTTCATTTAAAGAATATTCCACCAACTAAAATTGCATCAGATTGAAAATTTTATCGGAAAGATACATATCGACTAGAGAGATAATCTCAATGTATAAACTTTACTTTGTGAGATTGAATTAGAGTAGAAAATGAGATTGTGCACTCTAGACTATTTCTCCCACTTTTTCATCATCTCCACCAAGATCTCATTCCAGGAGTCTATAGGTCCTGGCAAGCACCAATGAACACAATCATTCTGCACACGTTTTGAAACTCCATTAGCAAATGGTAAATGATTCATATAAGCTCCTGGATGGCCATCTGGTCTCAACCATGATAATTTTGTTACATCAAGTGCCTCCAAACCAAACCCTCCTATCTCTTTGCCTTTTGCCTTAGCATTTTCCACTTCTTCCATCTCAATCCTTCTGATCTCTTCATCCACTTCTCCAAGTTTCATCTCACCCTTTCTGTAAGGTCTAGTCTTTGAACAACTACCCTCCTTATCCCAATCACCTTCAAAATGGGAAGGTGAGAATGTTCTCACAATAACACCAATCCCATTTCCCTTACCAACTTTCTTCTCTATTATGCTATTAAGACTAGTCCTCAAAGCCTTTCTCAGTGCACCATAAAAACCAATATCAGTGTAACCCTCACAGTTTAAGCAACCTAAAACCTTACCACCCTCATAGTAAACTGAAGGAACCAAAAACCAATTTCCAACCGACAGCACAATCAAGTCCATTTGATCCACATCCCTTGCCCACTTCTCATTCACACGATCCAAATGCAGTATGTTATGAGGTGGCCCTGTGCTTGATCTTTGAACCCCTTGCACGAGAAACGGGGACCAGTAGAGGGACAAGCTTGCATTGTGTGAAGCAAAGTGCCAGCGACGAGAGCCTTTGTGGTGGACACGTTTAGGTGCTGAAGCAGTGGCTAGCATGCAAAGAAGGGACTCTAGTTGGTTCCTAGCCAGAGAGTCCCCTACAAAAGCAACATGCTTGTTGCTAATGAGTTGAAGAAAAGTGTTGGGCTCAAACCTTGGAAGATGGCACTGACTTGGTTTCCATCTCCAGTAAAGGTAGCTGGAGTCATGCCTCCCATTGAGGATACAGTTCTGGCTCTCTTTGATTGTGGAACAGCTTGTACCGTTGTACAAAGGGCCTCTCTTGTCACGGACCCATCTGCCATTAAAGTAGTCACATGGAGCATCACAAACATAGTCCTTTTCTGCCAATATTACAAAACAAGAATGAACTCAATAAAGACGTAAAAACTAACAGTATATTTACACCACACTACTTGTTGCTAATTTAGCAGACAAAATTCACTTAGTTTGACAAAACAAAATCGTGCATGTATGCATACATATTTACCTGCAGAAGGAGGAAGAGGAGTGGAAGTAGAAGAAGGAGAAAGCTTAGTTGGTGGAGATGGAACAATAGAAAGAGAGTAAAAGTAAAGGAAGAGAAGAACTATAGGTAGCAGAGGTATGGGGAGTAAAATATGGGGTGTACATGGAAGAAGTTTCTTGGTGAGGGATTGATCTTTCATGTTGAAAGCATTCCTTGTTGCTTATGCTTTCATGCTTTGTTCTCTGCTCCTATAGTTTTGTGTGGACCACCAAATTTTCAACTTTCATCAACCATGGTCTAAACTTCAGCTTAGTGAATGAATGCAGATGAATACTTTATGTACCCTCAAACTCATTGAAGTGTGGACCATATAGTGCACAAGGTTCCATTTTGTTTTAAAATTCTTGTATTGAAAAGAACGAGGTAACAATAAATCTGGGGGGTCCTGATAGAGAAATATATACTAGAACTTCCTCTGATAAATATGTGTAGTTTAATATTAGCTTGCCAAAGGAATATTGTGGATACAGTAAATAAAAAGCTATACATATATAATTTTCATGCTGATAATTTAATTTCTGTTGGGTTCACCAAGAAATAATTAATTGATGTGATTTTTAATATGATAGTTTTTTCCACAACCAAAAATTATTAAACTGGTATCTAACTTGTACATTTTTTTCAGTGTCTTTTTGGGTTTAGCTGCATTGTGATGGAAAATATATGGAAGCATCAAAGCAGATCTGATATGTTTAGTTAGTTAGCTGGCTTTAATATGATCCAAACATTAAATTATTAAAATTATTGAAGTAACGTGGTTGATACGATGATGCGTTTCACGTTATTTTTTAAATTTTATTTAAATAAAATAAAATATTATAGGTGTAATTATTTAGTGATTTATCTTACTCAGGTTCTAGCAATAAACGTGTTAGAAAAGTCTGTAATTAATAGTGATAGTGGACCTCGTGGCCCAAATTCAGCATCAAACAAACGGGCCTACAGGGCCCAAGAAGATCGCACGCCAGAAGAACTTCATTAATTAGAGTGTAAGCCTCCCTTGACTATAAATGTGTTCCATGACTAGAAAAAAATTCTTTAATTTTCTTTTTTTATTATAGAATGTAGAATAAAAATATATTGGGTATAAAAAAATAATTTTTATAATATTTTTTTCAAATTTAATTTTTTTCTGTTTTGTTTGAATATATGTTTAAGGATAAATTTTCTAAACCAGTGTAATTCTTTTTTTGAAATTTTTAAAATGATACACTTTTTTTTTCTGCCCGATGTGAGTAATGCAGAGTTGCACAAATAAATCATGTCATCATTGCACCATTTATAAGATTATGTGAGATGGTGTTAACTTTTATTGGTCCTTTTTTGTTTTTGTAAGTTGTAATGGATTGTGTAGATAAAATTAATACATAGTGATGAAGTCATTTTGAAAATTTTAATGATGATGTGATGATTGAAATTAATTGTTATTAAATAATTGACATAAATGTTAAATTGATTTGAATGAAAAAATGGTTACTTGTTGTTAAGAAAAGTTACCTGCTGTGAAAAAAAATTATATAAGATAGATAAATAAAAAAAAATGATTTTTGTACAATGAAAATTTAAATTATTTGAATTAAAAAAAAGGTTAAAACTTTTAAAAAAAATGAGAAAATTAAACTAGTTAGTTTTAAAAACTTATTTAGATTTTTGTCTAAAACCAGTTTCTCTTTTTTTTTCTCTTTTATAAAAATAATCATTGTTGTAATTTTATAAAAAAATCCAAATTACTTGCGTTCTTTTTCTTTTTTTATAAAAATTTTCAAACTTATTTAGATTTTTTCCTTCTTAAAACTACTTTCATTTTTTCTTTCATAAAAATAATTATTGTTGTAATTTTATAAAAATTTCCAAACTACTTCTGTTTTTCTTTTCTTTAATAAAAATTAAATTTCCAAACTTATTTATATTTTTTCCTTCATGAAGAAATAACTTTTCTTTACAAGAGTTAATTATTATTCTATTCAAATTAATTCATTATTTATCACTATGAATTAATGTTACGTGAATGACCCAATACAACTTGAATAAAAAAAAAAGAGAAATATGGAAGAATTAATCACTCTCAAATCCTGCAATAGTCTAATCATCTTAATTAATCAATTAATTAAGTTAATTAAAATAGTACTTTTATAGGATTTCATTCATTTAATTAAAATTGTATTATCTTTTTTTCTTTTTCACAACTTTACATAATCTTAAATTAAATCTAATAATCGAATGAAATCATGTAATAATAATACGATTTATTCAAAAAAAATAATATACAATTTTGAGATTTTTACAAAAAAATTACACTAATTTAAAAAATTAGCTATGTTTAGTCGTTACAATAATCATTTTTAGCTAAAAAAAAAAACAAGTAAACATAAATTGATCTGTAGAAGAACGAAAAGAGAAGAAAATAAATATGTATCAATAAATTTACGAACCATTTTTAATGTTCATATAAATATACATTTTATCATTGAAAATGATTATATTTATGAAGCATTATAGTTTTTTTTTTCTCTTTGGTACAATATTTGTTTAATAAGAAAATATCTTGTAACAACCAACCATTCACAAAATTGTATATTAAATCATTTTTGACAAAATATTTTTTTAATCTTTTTATAAAATGTTAAAATGTTTAATTAATCCGAGAAGATGATCATGTTTTAATCATTATATGATACTCGCAAAATGCTGACTTGGTCCCACGTGCGGGTCTTAATTAAAAACAGATTGAAATTTTCACTTAAGAAATTATGATAATTGAACTTTGGGTATTGCAAGGACAAACTAGCTGTGTGTGTGCGTTTTTTTTTTTTTTTTTCAACTTTTATAAAAACATTTCTTTTTGCACTGGATTCATTATAAAATAAACATGTAGTTCACATATGTAATTAATTTTTATTTAAATAAAAAACATGGCTAGAATACATTAACAAAGAATGTGCCATTCATATCCAGTGGATAGCATTTATTTCCTATTTTAACCTGATCATTAAAAAATTATATATAGAATTGAATTAAAATTTATTAATAGTTTAATTGGGGAAGTGAATGTAATTATTTAAAGAAACTGAATTAAACTAAATTGACTGAATTAAACTAAAATAAATTATTTTTTTAATGAGCTGAATTATTTGAGAGGTTTGAGATATTACTAATAAATATTTTTCTTTTAGAATATGTTTATTAATCTCACAAATCATAACTAAGTTAAATTTATAAACAGTTTAATTTAAGAAATGTATATTAAAAAAGAAGTTCGCTTTAATGTCTTTTTTAAGACAAGGCGCTTCAAATAAAATTTCTTTTTAAAAGTTTAGCTAAACACACAGATTAAAAAGTAAATAACACGCATTAAAAAAACATGAGTCCATGACAGTGTATAATTTAACTTTTCAAAAAAAGAAAAAGTATGTGTCCTTTTTTAGTAGGACCCCTTGACCATAGAGTCCTTGGCAAAGTTCTTCCTGTCTAGACGATTCTGTCCTTGCAACACATGCTTTGCATTCTCTCACAACCACTTTAAGATAAAGTGAAAAAGCATAAGCAGAACTCATGGTGAAGAAGAAAAGTTGTTTTAAGGAGAAAATAAGAAAACCATAGAACAAAATGTATTATAAGTTTATGTAAAAGGTGTTGTTTAAGGCAAAATCACTGTTTTACATAATGATGAGAGTTAATGAGGACAAGATTGGAATAGCAAAATTCTAAGGCTATTATGAGAATCCAAGAAAACTAATGAATTAGAGACATCATGAGATCCAACTATGTTTTTTATTATTATTTTATTTAATGAATAATAGTAATCCAATGAACCTGTTTCTCTGTCTGCACCTTCCAACTTTCATTTGATAAGTACAAAAACCAATACAATCGGTGTTTTTTTGTTTCTTGGGACTTGATTCATCTCAGCTAAGTAAGAGACTAGAAAGAGAAGAAGAAGAAAGGGAAGAAAAAAAAAGGGGTAGGCTTTGAAGATGGGAATCACAAGCCCATTCAAAGAGCAATCCTTGTCTATCACCAAGAGACTTCTTCCATGGACCCTTTATGCTCTTCTTCCTATAGCTCTACTTCGCTTATACTTCTACCCTTTACCCTTCCCTGCATCTCCAGAAACTGAACTTCCCAACTCCACACCAATCACCATCATCTCCCACTCTTCTCTTTCTGCTTCTGCACCTTCTTCTCCAGGTACATGTGTGTTTAATTTCATTTTGTCAAATCTATATAGTTGCTAGTCTTTTATTGATTTAAGATGGACAAAACTTGCATCATGTAGTTCTTTAGAATATGTTAGTACTGTTATTCCATCAGAGTTGAAGTTTGTGTAATAAAGATTTGCATTAAATCTCAACATAGATTATTGAAATAAAGTTTTAATTTTGATTGGGCAACAAGGTAAAAACGTCAATGGATTTGAATCTAAGTTTTATGGAATTGTGATTGGCAACTTGGGATGTAGAGTTTGATGGTTCACTAGACTTGCTTACATGTTCTTTATTGCCAGAAAAGGAGAAAACTTATGAGACCCCATGTGATTACTTTGATGGCAAATGGATCCGTGACAAGAGAGGCCCTTTGTACAATGGTACAACATGTGGTACAATCAAAGAAGGCCAGAATTGCATGACACATGGAAGACCTGACTCTGGCTATCTCTCCTGGAGATGGAAACCAAGTCAATGCAGACTTCCAAGGTTTGAGCCTCAAACCTTTCTTCAACTCATTAGCAACAAGCATGTAGCTTTTGTGGGGGACTCTATGGCCAGGAATCAATTAGAGTCCCTTCTTTGCATGTTGGCCACTGCTTCAACCCCTAACCTTGTCTACCGGAATGGGGAGGACAACAAATTCCGGAAGTGGCATTTTCCTTCTCACAATGCGAGTGTGTCATTGTATTGGTCCCCATTTCTTGTGCAAGGTGTTGAGAAGTCAAACTCAGGGCCAAATCATAATAAGTTGTATTTGGATAATGTTGATGAGAGGTGGGCAAGGGATATGGATCAAATGGACCTGATTGTGTTGTCAATTGGGCACTGGTTTTTGCATCCTGCAGTGTACTATGATGGAAGTTCAGTTTTAGGGTGTCATTACTGTCCTGGCCTTAATCACACTGAAATTGGGTTTTATGATGTGTTAAGGAAGGCCCTAAGGACTACCCTCAATAGCATAATTGATAGGAGAGGGGGTAAAGGCTATGAAACTGATATAATTGTGACAACATTTTCACCTGCACATTTTGAAGGTGAGTGGGACAAGGCTGGTGCTTGTCCAAAGACCAAACCTTATAGAAAAGAGGAGAAGCAAGTTGAAGGGATGGATGCTGACATGAGAAGGATTGAGATTGAAGAAGTGGAAGAGGCCAAGACAAAAGCTAATAACTTTGGAGGGATTATAAGGTTGGAGGCATTGGATGTAACCAAATTAGCACTATTGAGGCCAGATGGGCACCCTGGTCCTTATATGTATCCCTTTCCATTTGCTAAAGGGCATCAAGAGCGTGTGCAGAATGATTGTGTTCATTGGTGCTTGCCAGGGCCTATTGACACATGGAATGAGATTTTTCTGGAGTTCATCAAGAAGTGGGGGGAACAACCAAGGGTTGAAGAGTGAGGTATTTTTCATGTCTTGTCAAATCCATATCAGTTTAATTACTCATTTGATCATTATATTTACAAAAGCTTTCTTGTCTAGTTCCTATACTTCTCAACATTCAATTTTTACACATTATTTTTAATCCCTACACATACCATAACAGACTAAGAATATATGTTTCAAAGTATAGGAACTAGAAGGAAAATTTTTATAACTATAAAGACTATATGAGTAATTAAGTCATTTTATGTTTTCCACCACTTGGGTGATGGATATTGCATTGAAAAGGATCAATTTTTATTTTGGTAGAAGAATAGAGAGCAATTTTCTTTAGAGGGTGGGAACAACAGTTTCATTGGGAAATTATTGGTTGTTGTTTTTCTTGCTTGGGCTACACAATGGAAAAGGAAATATATGGAACAGTACATGTTGTATTGATGAGGGAGGATGGAGTGGCAAATTATAGGTACGATGAACAATGATGTTTCTGGAATGTGCTAAAAATGTAGGTAAGAGTTTAGGACATGCTATGATTTGGGGTACAAAAGTGTTTAGACGTGAATTTGTGGAGGAACTCATAGCACATGGGCAAGTGTTTTCTGTTTGGTCTGTTTGGTAGCCATCAATTTTGTGTGGTAGGGTATTTCATTTGGGAAACTTCCTTTTGCTTTGATTTCTCTCATGTTAATTTGATTTGATCCATTTTTGTTGTTTTTCGTAGTTCCTAAGAAAAAAATGTTCAGCAATTGTGACGTTTTTGGATTGAAAATTATCATGATCCTTGATTATGGCGTAATAAAATGCACCGTTTATGCAGATATGCTCAAAAAGTCAATTTTGGAACTCACTTCTCTTTCTCCCATTTTTTTTTTCTGTTTTTCGATATGCTAATAGAAAGTCTTATTGATGATTATGTGAATGCATGATTCAAAGACGTTTCCACCTAACCACATTTAATTGCACTCGTTGTGGTTGGAAGATATAGTGAAGCAGAGATAAACGAAGTTAATACACCTTTTAAGACGTTATTTATTGTATACTTGTTATTATTGGTTAAAATGTTGGTGAATTTTAATTATTAAACCTGTTCCCATTCAACATAGTGGTTGGTATAAGCTAGCTTATTTGATTACCAAAAGAGTGTTTAATAAGGTATGCTATATGCTATAAGGAATGTTGTGATTTTGTGTATATTTGGTTACCGTTCGAGATTCACTTTTAATACAAAATCATCACCGACATGAGCTTCTCCATAATAATTTTTAGAAAAAAAATATATATATATATATATATATATATATATATATATATATATATATATATATATATATATATACTTACGTGTAAACTAATTTATGGAGTCTCTTATATTTTTTATTTTTTTAATTTAGACATAAGTTAATTTTAGTTTATGAATAATTTTTTTGTTTTTAGGAAAATTTAATGGAAAACTTGGTCAAATATACAGAATTAAAAAAGTAAATATTATTAGGGATCCATGTCGAATAATGCATGATGTATTTCAAAACACACTAAATTTGGTATAATGCTTGATTCTTTGTATAGTTGTTAAGAAACCATGTCAAATACATTAGCAATGCAAAAGTTAGTATTAAGATTGACGCTGAATCTTTATATTGTAGTTCATGAACCTAAAAGTTACTCGTTTTAGTATCTACACATATTTTAATGTATTTTTTTATTTATTTTTATCATCTAAAATTATAAGAACTAAAATGAGAAATAAGCATATAAGTAAAGGGTTTAAAAGAAGCTAATTAGTGTATGTATAAGAATTAGAATGAGTAGTTTGTAGTTACAAAATAGACGAACTAACTGAGAAATTAAGGGTCAAATTTCTTGAGATTAAAAAAAAGTTATTCATCTATAAAATAATCTAGTGATTATTTTTTGGAGTTTGGAAAGAAAAATCCAAATTATGTTTGTTTATCGTCATATTTTTTAAATGAAAGAAGCAGCTGGCCCTATCTAATAATTATTTATAGTTTTCTGGTTCAAATATATATATGCTTGTATTAATTTGCCGAACAATATAGTCTTTAAATGTCACAGAATATTGATAACTTGGTTTGATTATAGTTAATACTTGAAGGACTCCTCTTCATTTGATCTATTTGAATAGAATGAATATACTACAAATTTAACATTTTACAAACTAAAGTTGGTTCATAGTAAAACAATTTTAATTTCTTTCTTCAACATCTTAAGCACAATATCATTCATTCTCAAGCTTTTTGTCATACTAAAGATGGAAGATATAACTATATACGTAACCTTTGAAGGTCTGCAAGAACACAAAGCCCCTATTTGCTTGAAGGTTTTCCACCATCTAATAATTAAATTTGTATAATTGAATTTTGCTTCTATTGTATGTAAGATATGTTTTTTCATATCTTATAAATCTTTATCGTCCAAACCTTTGCATATAATTTGGTTATCTTTTCTCACATTGAACCACAAAAATACCATCAAATTATCTAATCTCCATAATGAATCCTTCTCATGAAAAATGAAATCAATGCCTTATAAGTTAATAATACGTGACATGTTATTGATTTACCTAAAAACTCATATAAGTTGTAAGTAGATATACAAAATAAAATAAAAAATTAATGACATGTTATTGATTTACCCAAAAAATCATATAAGTTGGAAGTAGATATACAAAATAAAATAAAAAAAATTAATGACAACATTGAATGACATAAAGCTCATTTGGTTGTAGAAGGGGGTACACACAATTTAAAGGAGTGAATTATTTAGATACATTTTCTTATGTTGCCAAACTTACAAGAATGTATCTTCTACTTGCTCTATTTGTCATCCAAAATTGGCACATTTAATAACTCGATATTTATAATGTCTTTTTATATGAAGACTCCGAAAGAGGAAGTTCATATGACTTTAGCTCCTAGTTTCACCACCAACAAGTCAAACCAAATATGTAGGTTAACTAAGTTCTTGTATAGATAAAACAAGTCAATAAATAATGGTTTATTAAGTCGTCCACTTCTCTTCAATTCATTAGTTTCATTTAATCTAAGTTTGCCCTTTCCCTATTTATCAAAAGGAAAGCATATACTTTTGTTGTTTTGCTTGCAAATGTTAATAACAATATTATTGTAGAAAATTCCTTATATAATACTTAGGACATAAAACAATACCTAAGAAAAACCTTTAAGATAAAATATCTTGGTCAATTCAATTATTTCCTCAATTTTGGAGTTGCTTGTTTGTAGATTGGCATTTATGTTGTCAAAGAAAATATAATTTAGACATTCTTGCAAACAGTGAGTGAGTTGTTAGCAACCAAGTCTTATTCTATGTTCATAACAAGAGACACCAATAGTGTTTTGCCACATGATGCCCATTATAAGACTTATTAGATGGTTGTTCTATCTCTCCAACACACAATTCAACATTTGCTTTGTTGTTGAATTCATGAGTCAATATTTAGATATTCCAACCACTCACCATTACCAAGATACTAAACTAATATTAAAGTATATTAAATCAGCACTAATACAATGAATTTTTTTTCTCCCTTCAACTCTGCTCTTGAACTCAAAGGATTTAATGACCCTGACTGGACATGATGTCCTAACACTCTACACTCAATCACTTGATAATGCATTTTTATGAGATTTTCTGTTATCTCTTACAAGTCAAAGAAACAAATAATTGTATCTCAATCATAATAAAAAAAGAGTATAGTGCCTTAACAATGTCGACTAGAATGATTAACCTCTCTATTAGGTATCCAAGTGTGAGTCTAAGTCCCACAATAAGTAGAAATGAGAAAGTTGAGCAACATATAAGAAAGAAGATCCACAAACCCAATGTCTTAAGGTTTTGGGTTGAAGGTGGTGTCATTTTCTTATATGTTGGCTCAATTCTCATTCTTATTATTCTCCCAACACTCTCTTCTTCTTTACATTATATAGACAATTTACTAAACACATAACTTTCAACTCCAACTTTTACAAACAAATAAAATACATTGACATTAATCGTCATATATTTCATAATAAACTATAACTTGATAGTCGAATCACTATATAAAATATATATAAAAGAACTTATATTTTGAATCTTCCTATAATGATATAAAACATATAAATATATAAAATATAATTAATAATCATAACCACATTCAAAATGAGTGTTGTATCATTGGGCATATTAAATTAATGTTATAATAATTGGATTAGACTGGATTGTATAGAAAATGTGAATTGACCAATATGCTCTTAGAAAAAGTTTAAATTTACCCTAATACCCCTCCAACCTTTTCACCTTGCACCTCCTTATTTGCATTCCTGTTCATTGTCCCTGCGCCGCTCCACGACCCTACGCCGTGAGCCTCCGTTAATTGCTGCAACTTCATTGCTTTTATGTAGTTCTACATTGGTGTGTGTCATCTACTCCACTGAAGGTATGTATGGTGGTCTCACCGTTGAGGGGAGTGGTTGGGGGTTGGGACTGTTTAATATTTTGGATTTGTGCAATATTTCATATGATAAAATCTAGAACATGTTTTGTTATAAAACAAATTTTGAATTGCAGAATCTAAAAAGTAATTCTAAATTTGAAAATAGCTTACGAACCGTGCAATTTGAAACATATTTCTAAATTAAAAAATGTGGAATCTGTTTTATAACAAAACATATTCTAAATTAAAAAAAAATGTCAAAATCATTTTTAAATATAAAATTATTTTTCAAATTATATAACTCAAAATATATTTATTTTTTAAAACATATCTTAGATTGTATAATTTAAAAGGTAATTCTTAATTTGGAAATAATTAGAATCCAAAATGTATTGAATTGCAAAACATATTCTCTCTAAATTCAGTAATTCTAGGAGTCACAGCTTTGGTTCCAAGAGCATGTAGAGGGGTAGGAGTGCACCTCTCATATGTAAACTCACTAGTTCACTGGTTGTAGCCTTGGCTCAGATGCTATCTCACAAGACAACTCATGTTGGGTGGCCGGGGACAAATATGACGACATATACTGATATTTTAGTTGTTCTAACCAAACTCCCAAATCTATAGAGGGGTTTGGAAACGAAGTTCAATGTTGATTTTTTTGCTTTTCACTCTTTCAATGAGTACTCTTAACAGTTTGTCTCTTCAGTGCTCAATCATCTTAGTACATTTAAGATGAAAATGGCTTTGGATTGTTTCTTTGTACAAGTTTGTGTTTACTGATGATCACAATAAAAATAAGCAAGTTTTCATCATGTCAATAACTATTATTTTTAATTGGTATAGTTTGTCATCTTCTAAAGAAATGTTCATCTAATGATCTTGGTGTTGTACCACTAATTTAACAACAAACTGAATGGATGATAAAAGGAAAAACTTTGTTACTAGCAGAAGTTATAGAAGACTATATAATTATAAAGTCTATAGTTATTGTAAAAAGACAGGACATGTGATTGATACATGTTATAAAAAACATAGTTTTCCACCTCAGTTCAAGAACTGTAATAATAACCAGCAGAATCATGAAGGTTCAAGGTCAGAAGTTCATTCTCAGCAAATTCCTGAGCAATATCAAACATTGTTAGCCCTTCTACAACAGTCTAAATCCAGTGACAATGCCTCTAATCAAATCTCTGTCATTCCTTCTAACACAACAACACACAATGGTAATAAATTTCTCTCTTCCTTTAGTTATTGGATTATTGATACTGGTGTTACTGATCATATTTGTTCATCCTTGACCCATTTCACATCATATAATCAAATTAATCCTATCTCTGTCAAATTATCAAATGGAAATAATGTCATTGCAAATCATTCTGGAAGTGTTTTTATCAATCAAGATCAAGTCCTAGATAATGTTGTGTATATTCCTAACTTTACTTTTAATATTCTTTCTATAGCAAAGTTAATTAATAATTTATCTTGTTTGATTATTTTTGATTCTAATGGTTGTCACATTTAGGACAAAAACTCTTTTGAAAGTGATTTGATCAGCTAAGATGCAAGATAGAATTTATATACTCAGGGTCACTTCTTATCAAAACCTTTAAATCAAACCTGTCAAATCTCCACATATTACCAATATTGTCAATTTTACTGCTAGTGATCTTGAAAACCTTTGACATTTTCGATTAGGGCATGTTTCAAACAAATCTATTGATATTATCAAAATAAATTTCTTTTTATTAAATATAACAAATCTTTTGTTGGTGATGTTTGTTATTTTGCAAAACAAAAAAAACTTCTCTTTCCTCTTAGTACATCTAAATCTAAAAAGAGTTTTGATTTGATTCATGTTGATTTATGGGGACCATACTCAATACCATCAATTCATGGTCATAAATATTCAAGGTACACATGGATTTTTCTTTTAAAACAAAAATCTGAAGTTGTCAAGATTTTGAAAAATTTTGTCACTTTTATTCAAACACAATTTGAGACAACAATAAAAACAATAAGAAGTGATAATGGGTCTGAATTTTTTATGACTAATTTCTTTGCCAATAAAGGAATAGTACATCAAACGTCTTGTGTTAATACTCCGTAACAAAATAGTATAATTGAAAGGAAACATGGTCATATTTTAAATGTAGCAAGAGCTCTCATGATACAATCTCATTTATCCAAAATTTATTGGTCATATTCTGTGATACATCATGCTACGCATATTATAAACATGCTTCCCACACCTATTTTAAATGATTTTTCTCCTCATGAAATGCTTTACAAAACTTCACCAGATTTTAATCAATTAAAGGTGTTTGGATCTTTATGCTATGCTAGCACTTTGTCAACAAATAGAAATAAATTTGATCTAAGGGCATCAAAATGTGTTTTTATTGGTTTTAAAAAGGGGACAAAATGATATATTTTGTTGAATATTCAATCAAGAGAAATTTTTGTGTCTAGGGATGTTGTCTTTTATGAACATATTTTTCTATATCAAAGGGTTGAAGATATTAACAATGAAACTGACAGTCCAAACATTCATGATCAAAATCTTTTTATAGAAGATCAACCTATTTTGAATCAGCCATCACAAGTCATTTTTACACCCTGTGATAATATTGAAAATAATGTTAATGATGACCATGATGAATCAGATATTCAGATCCCTGAAGAAGTTTGTTCCCATAAAGACCAAAACCTTGATGAGAATCATGAAACAACACAGTCCATTCGAATGACCAAAAAGACCACCTGAGTATCTAAAGGATTATTATTGTAATCTCAATATTTCCAATACATCTTCTAAAGTCCTTTGAATTTTGTTTTGTCTTATGATAAATTATCGCCATCTTATAAACCTTTTGTTATGTCTATTTCTTCACATGTTGAGCCAAACATTTATTCTGAAGCTTGAAATATGACTGTTGGATGAAGGCTATACACTGTGAGATATCTGCTTTGGAGTCTAATCAAATATGGGAGACTGTTCTTCTTCCCAATAACAAAACTGTTGTAGGTTGCAAATGAGTATTCAAAATAAAGTATAATGTTGATGGTACTATTGAAAGATATAAAACAAGATTAATGACAAAGGGATACACACAAACAGAAGGCATTGACTACCTTGAAACTTTTTCTCTAGTAGCAAAGATGACCACAATAAGGTTACTTCTTTCTTTAGCCTCTATATATAATTGGGAGTTAAAACAGTTAGACATATATAATGCCTTCTGACATAGAGAGTTGAAAGAAGATGTATACATGGTTGCTCCTCCTGGATTGACTTCTATTCAACCAGGACAAGTTTGTAAATTGAAAAAGGCTTTATATGGCCTTAACAAAGCTGGCAGGGAGTGGTTTGCTAAATTATCATCCTTTTTGATTTCTGTGGGATATTCTCAATCTATGAATGATTATTTCTTATTTATTAATTCTTCTGAAGGATCTTTTACAACATTATTGGTGTATGTGGATGATAAAATTTTGGCAGGAAATGATGAAGAAGAGATTGACTGAGTCAAAGAAGCTTTGAATAAGACATTCAAGAGTAAGGATCTTGATGATTTAAGATATTTTCTTGATTTTGAAGTAGCAAGAAGTAAAAAAAGGGATAATGATGAATCAAAAAGAAATATGCATTAGAATTGTTAACAGATGCAGGTCTTTTAGCCTGCAAACCTGCAATTACTCCTATGGATAATCTTGTTAAATTGTCTTCTACTGAAAGTGTGTCTTTTACTGATGTTCATGTCTATAGAAGGTTGATTGGAAGGCTTATGTATCTCACTAATACCCGACCTGACATCACATTTTTTGTTCAACAACTTTCTCTGTTTCTTGATAAGCCTACAAATTGCTCACCATAATGCAGCAATTAAAATTTTCAAATATATTAAAGGAGCTCCAAGTCTTGGTTTATTTTTTTCTTCCAACAGTTCTACCCATCTCATAGCTTTTTGTGATAATGATTGGGGCACCTGTAGTAATTCAAGACAATCAGTGACAGATTTTAGTGTGCATCTTGGAAATTCCCTTGGAAATCAAAGAAGCAAGGAACAATATCAAAGAGTTCCTGTGAAGCTGAATACAGGACAATGACCACTGTTACTTGTGAAATTCAATGGCTAGTTTATATCTTCTTCAAGATTTGAAAGTTTCTTTTGAGCAACCATCTCTTTTATATTGTAAAAATGGCTCAGCAAGATATATTGCAGCAAATCCAGTGTTTCATAAGCGTACCAAACATATAGAAATAGACTGTCAACATTGTTAGAAAAAAATTGAAGAAGGGTCCCATCCATTTGCTTCCCATTTTCACTATAGAGCAACTACTAGACATTTATACCAAAGTCTTAGGTCCTGAGTCTTTCAATAATATTTGTTCCAAGCGGATCTCATCAATATTTGCTCTCCAACTTGCAGGGGGTTTTAAAGGATATGGATACAAGACTTTTAAAAGAAAACTAATATCAATTATGTGACTTTGTCTTTATGATATAATTAAATTACCATAAATTCTGTTTATTTATTTTTATGACATTATCACATTATAATCATCTTATTTTATTTTCTTTTATTCAACTATACCTAAAATGAGTAAAATACTTATATATTTTAGGTTATCTACTTTTGATCAAGAAAGAATATATTTTCATTCTCATATTTATTTTTGTTCATTTTATTCATCTTTTTATTTTCATAATATACTTTCTTTTTATTTAATTTGAAGAAATAAGAGGTGCGTGTTTTGTTTTTATTTAATTTAGAATGTAATTATTTAAAATTCCGGATTGAAGAACTCAATCCCGTAAGATTAACTAAATATACATATTTCGAATAAGACTATTTCAAAATACAAATTTGCCTTTCGAATTCTACAATACTTCATAAGGTACATTCTGAAATAGGAAAATTTCTTTCATATTTTATAATCTAAAATACAATCTATTTTTTAGATTACATTATAAATTATATAATTCAAATTAGATTAATTTAGAAATCAAAAATATATTTTAAATTATATAATTTAGAATACAATTTAAAAAATAAATTATATTTAAATTATACAATAAAAATATTTTTTTATTTTAAATTATACAATTTAAGATATATTTTTTAACTTCCAAAATATTTTATTACAACTTTCAAAACAAATGAATTCCAGATTTAACAATCCAAAGATTTCTTGAATTACAAGATGTGAAATATTAAACAAAACCACTTTTCTTTTGTTTTCTCAGTTGCTCCTCTTCTCTCATCCATTTTTCATTGATAAAAGTTGACAATCCCATCCGCAACAAGCTATCGTCATACCATAACTTGTTCCAACCCTTTAAATTGTCTTGCTGTATTGCTTTCCTATAGCTGGAATTAATTCTGATTCAAAAACTCGAAATATTTTGTTATATGCTCAAAAAGCGCCTAAAAATTTCACCATTCGAACCATTTATCAAGTCCAATATCATCACCAACTAATTATATAAATTTTTCATTTTACGCTAAATTATATTTTAATAACAAAAACGATTTTACCGTTAGAATCTCATCCAATAAAAAATGTTATCGGAAAATAATAAAGTATATTCATTATTTGTATGATAAAGTTTGTTTTGTTCCTCGCTTCACTTCAGTATCTTTCAGTGACCCTTCTTTATCTATCTAAGTGAATCACAGAACCACCACCACCACCACCCAAACACGGCCTTTGTAACTAACTTGGAAGCTGTAGTTCCGCCATGGCAGCATCATGGTCACTGTCTTCCCTCTCCTTCCTCTTCGACCCTCAAATCCAAATCCAAAACCTCTCTTTCTCTCTCTCTTTGCCTTCTCACTTCTCTCTCTTCTCCTCCACCAAACCCCGTTCCTCCGCTTTCAAACTCTCCTCTTCCCACTCCCCCTCCTCCCCTCTCACCCCCCGCTTCCTCACCGACGACGACCTCCGCCGCCTCAACTCCCTCGACTCCTTCCTCTACCGCCGCGACCTCCCCTCCGGCTCCGTCTCCGTTCGCCTCATGCGCCCCCACGAGACCCGCCCCACCGTCCTCCTCCTCGCCCACTCCTTCGCCGAGTCCTTGCTCATCCCCGCCGCCTACGTCAACCTCCTCGCCTTCCTCATCAACCAGTACCTCCTCCAACGCTTAACGCTCCTTCCCAACGCCGCCACGCTCGTCGCCTTCTACACTCAAACACCGCCGTCACCTACTGCTGCTAAAGAAGACGGAGGAGAACAACTTCAAGAAGACGACGGAGCGAGCTTGGCGGGAACTGTCGAGATCTCTTTCAACGGAAGAGGCGCCAATGCTTCTGTTTCCTCGCCCACCCCTCCCAGGGATTCACCCTACATTTGTAACATGGCCGTGCAAAAATCTCTCAGGAGGTATCTGAATTCTTCCTTACAGTTACTTAAAGCAACATGTTTATCTTTCTATATGTAGTTGGAAATGCGTTTTCTTTGTCAAATTAATATATTGAGTAAATAGTAGGTTGAGTAGAAAACCACAGAAAAGTGATCCGTCAAATTTCTTGATGAAGATTAATCATTGAGAATGTTTATAAATACTTACCTCTGATGATTAAAAATGAAAACAGTTACAGTCTGTTATATAGTTCTTAGCTTCTATACTAATTACCTGAAAGTCATATAAGAATGATTTGTTCCTAGATGACAGACTATAACTTAATCACAAACCCAAAACCCAATGTATGGTAAATTTGTCGATTTCTACCATCTATATTAAAGGTGATCAGTCCAAGTTATCTGAAGGATATTAATTATTGACAAAGTTACTGAATATATTCATGACATGATTATAAAGAGAAAACAATCACAAGTTGTCAAACGTAGTTAGTTTCTTAACTTTAAGGTAATTTACCTCAGAAGTCATATAATAACGATCTCTATATGAATGAGAGGATTAAACTTTCATCTAATCACGAACCCTATGTATGGTAAATTCATTGATTTTTACCATAACAATATTAAAAGTCATACCATCAAGGATTTTTAAACCTCCTATATTTGTTTGTTAAATATTTGTAGATTGGTTTGGCCAGCAAAAATGCACCTGTAGGAACTTCACGCGTAATATTTTGATGGACAAATATTAGATCAAGTTCGTTGGATATTTTTTTTTTTTTGAGAATTGGAGTTTTACCTCCGTAATAGAAGTTTGTAGTAGTTATAAGCATAAGTTACCAAGGTGATACTTCAATTGTTATTGGAGAATAGTACCAATGGCATCTAAGCAATTACTGAGTTTTTTCGTAGTATGATGAACTTGATATTTTTTTTATAGATTATCTTGAGTATTTATACCTTTTCTGTACCTGCTATAACTGCAACTTCTAGATTGGGTTAGATGGGTTGTTACTTGGGAGAAATTTTAGTATACTTTTTTTGAGCTGTGGTTTAGGTTTGATTAAAAGGTTATTGAAGAAATCTGTTAACTTTGATTGATTAATTCAACGTGTGCTTTTGCTAAATTTTGATAGAATGATTGTTGTTTGGATTGATGAGTAAGACTTTAGGTTGTTTTTTGAAAAATGTTATATTCTGGGTCCAACTTTGAATATTGTCACTTTATATTGGTCAAACTGAAGCATGTCTATTCAGGAAATTCAGTCTTGAGTTGGAATGTTCAATAGGGTGGAAAGATGAATTAGAGCTTGTGTTTTGATTCATGTTGCGAAACAAATGTGTCTATAAATAGTATAAAAGACTTAACTGGTTCTTGTCAAGAATGAAGAGTTCTTGATATGGGCTTTATTCTCAAACTATGTGAAAATTTGAATGTCTCCCTCTAGTGCAATCTAATGATAGATGTCTTTTAATTATGAACAACCTAATGAAATTTTGAAACTACGAGACAAGGTGGATTTTATTGAGCAAGTTAATTGTGTGTTGTCTCTCCATTCATTTGAGGCAGGAGATAAATGTACTTTTGATATATATGTAATTTTACCTTGCTTCTTTTACATGGCAAGATAAACATTTTCATCTGTAGTAATTTGAGTAGGGAAACCCATAATTAGATTTTAATAATTAAGCATTTCAGCTACCTACTTTACCATCAAAGATTTGCAATATTATAAAATATTTAATTTACATATGTTGACTTTGGGGAGAGATTGACATCATCCTTACAATAGCAATTGTATTCTTGTTTTCAAGTGTGATTCGGCAAGTATACAATGCCACGTACCATTTTAAAACTTTATGGTCTACTTTCCGTGAATGAATGCATTCCTGCTGCAAAGCCTTTAGTAGTTGCTTTGAGCATCAAAGTTCATTATCAATTTAATCCAATCCGACATATGTTGTTAATCCTAAATTCCCATGTCTTAACTAACATTTTAAAACTTTTGGTCTTTTGGTTAAACAAAAGATCTGTGGGAGTGTCTTTGACAGTGAAAATATACCTGATGTAACTAACTTTCTGAGTGTATGTTTCTGATTCTATTCAGGAGGGGCATCGGCTGGCATCTTCTAAAGGCAAGTGAGGAATTAATTTCTCAGATGAGTTCCTCAAAAGAGGTTTACTTGCATTGCAGAATGATTGATGAAGCTCCATTTAAAATGTACACAAAAGCAGATTACAAAATTGTAAAGACAGATAGTATTTTAGTCCTGCTGATGTTGCAGAGACGCAAGCACTTGATGTGCAAGAAACTTCCACTTTCAAGTACGACCTCAGAATCAGATCTGTCGGTATGATAAACAAAAGACTATTTGAATGTGTGTAAGAGTCGCAAAATGTTTGTCAAGGTAATGTTGTCATTGTCTCATTTTCCTTCAGAGCTTGTATCAGTGTATGTTATGTGCTTCCATACGATCTTATACTCAAACACATGTCCTAAGGTAAAGTTTCTTATTTGTAATTGTGGAATATCTGTTTCAGCATTGATAGCAAGATGGACATGATGGTTTTAAGTTTGACTGGAGAATAGAGAGTGGTATCATGCATCCTTATTTATTTCTCTTATCTTTAGGACAGGGACTGAATGTTACAGGTAAATTACATCATACTGTTTTCTAATTATTTCTTTTTTTATTTCCTTGTCTGGATTAGACCCAACGTATAATGGATAAGATTGTGAAGCTGGTAATGGTAGCATAACTAAAATATACCAAGTCAGATATATGGTTCTTTATTGAAGAAACAAAGATTATTAGATGCATGAAAATTACAAGTCTTATTAACTCTTTATTTCTTCAATATAATTAAAGCAACGATTTATATGTGTATCTATATTGTATGGCTTATTGATCATTCTTGAAATTTGAATGTGGCATATGGAACATGTTGAACCATAACATGTTGAACCATGCCAATAATATGCCCAAATAAAATTTTGATGTTAGAAAGTCGGGTAACATTTTCTGGGGAAGTAGTTTATTTTGTTGTGGTCTCTTACGCACTCATGTCATGTTACCAAAAGGGGTGCGAGTGACATGAGGGCATGAATGGTGGTGGAGAAGAGAAAATGGAAATGCTCTTTCTGCCTTGCCCATGATGGATTGAGTTCCTCACCTCCTAAAATCAGCCAAGTTATTATGCTTATTACTGATAACATTAATCTCTTTGGCGTATATTTGAATAGAAGAACTCTTGTAGTTCACTTTTTATTATCATCAAGAAATCATCATAATTCCGGTGTCTAATCTGTGATTTCACTAGATCATTCTCAAAGTATGCATAACCATACCCAAGCCTTTTGAATTTGTATAGATAATCGATAGGAGTTCTTTTACACATTCTGCCATCGATGGTCTCTCATTACTGTCCGTTCGAACACATCTTGATGCCAGATTGGCAAACATGACTATAGACTGAATGGTGTAGGAATTCCGAGCCATCTCTGGATCTATCACCTTCCGAAGCTTCTTGCGGTCATTCAAGATGTTCCTCACCTGCATGTGAATGATAATGAATTAAAGTCTTTCAGTTGTATGAATCTAGTGATTCTCAATGATAAGGCTCTATGTAACAGAACAATAAAACAGGGATATTAAATTAGAAGATTCCAAGGTTTTCTCTGTAGAAAAGTAAAAGAGTAAGGAAAGAAAATCCAGTAACAGGTTACACGAGGGTCCCAAATGCCAAGGGAACACGCAACCCTCTCCCAAGTCACTCAACAATATCATAAACCTCTCATATCTCCTCTTCCTCACGTTTATTTCGTATTCTTGTCATGATACCAGAATCTTCCTCTCCAATAGAATTGTGCCAGCTGGTCCACTTGTTAACAACCTCAATAGTCTCTTATTTTTTCTTTTTCTCTGTTCGATACGCTGTTCCTTCCCCTCCTTATACCCCCTCCTCTTTATGCTTCCCAGTTTGTTTCTGTGGTTCATTCCTTTCTGTTAAGGACACAACCCATGTTGTTTCTTCTTCCTACTTTAAACGTAGGACTCAACGAGAGTAAAATATCATATTCTGCTACTAGTAGTGGTGAAATATGCTTGGTAGTTGTTGGATGAATCTACAATTTTTGAACATGCATGTAAACCACGTATGTTGTTGGCATGTGAAATGTGTGCGATGGGGGTGGGGGCATTTCAAGTAAAATACCATCTTGTTGTGAGGGGAGCTAACATTGAGCATTGAATGTCCCATGGATGGTGAGCATTACAAGTTTTCTAAAACTAAAGTCACATCATTCTGATAATAAACTATTTCTCTCACTTTACACACACACACACACAAATATTTCTAGTAAGAAAGTTACTTTTTTATGAGAGTGAGAGGTGCAAACCTGAGCCCTACAGTACAACCCTTCATAGATGATCATGACTAGAAGTTTTTATGACATGTATTTTAATATTGACCATTTGTTTTAGGATCTAATGGTTTTAATATTTATTTTTGTCACTCGCATTAAACAAGGGTTCTCTCTTGATTACTTTTTAAATGCATCAATGACAACAACCTAGCCTTTTCCCAACTATTAGTGACATGAATCAAAGAGTTCTATAATGTGTGTTGATCACGTCCATAGACAACTATTGACCATTGTATCTTTTTTAGTGGTTTTGCTTATAGTTCCTCTGCCTCCAATGATTGAACTATCCTCTATCTGATGTACTCTCCTTACCCTAAACCCTTTCTACCAATACCACTTTTTTTTTTTTTTTTTTTTTTTTTATTTTTTTATTTTTTTTTTTTTTTTTTTTTCTCTTAAATGTATTATTACTATTATTATTTTTTAATAATATTATAAAAAATAATAGTGCCTGGAATTTTTTTTAATGAAATATAAAAAAAAAATATAGAAGCGAGTTTCGGGGGCTTATGTGTTGCTTTTACATTCGTATGGATCGATGCCAAAAGTGTGTACCCACATGTGTTGGTACATTTCCTACCTGTAGTACAAGGTTTTGATCGTTGGGACCTTGATTTAGATCTACGGCCCGACGTCCAGTCAAAAGCTCCAAAAGAACAACGCCAAAAGCATAAACATCACTTTGAAGAGTGAGTTTTCCAGTCTGTTGTCAAATGAAATATGTGATAATGTTAGTGTAAGAACATGTATTTAACATTCCACTGCCACTAGATATAAGATTGCAAGATAGCACTTTGGGAAGACACATTTGGTTTGAGAAATAAAACTGCTTCTTCTTATGCTACATTCTTAAGATGATGGAATGAATGATTTATGTAGGCAATATCAATTTTGGTAGCAATATTTGGTTGTAAGTATCACATCCTTTCTGAATTGAATCATGCTAATTTATGGTAATAATTCCCCTAGCAACATAAGAAAGCCGCGTTTTATAACTATTATGTGAAGATGCAAAGGCTGTCACATAAGAATTTAGGAATCTAGGCATTTAGGTAAAGACACAAAAAAATTTTAATAACTTGTAAAGACACCGCCCATGAAAGTCCTCCTGGCTGGAATTGTTGATCAGGAGAGAGCAGAAATTTCTTTGAACTATATACCTGGAATGTTAGTTACTAGAACATGTCCATGGGTGCAATGGGTTGAGCTCACGAAACCACTTGATGTAAAAGCATGGGCTATTATAAAAAGGCCTAAAATTCTTTCTATGGGCAGAAAAATGTTAAAGTCAAATAACTTGTTAAGTCTCATGTTGGGCTTCTGGTTATAACAAAAATTCTTTGAATAATGAGTAGTAAATAACCTAATAAACCATATAAGAAAACTTAAAGACTTCTTTGGGCCTTAGGCTTCTAATGCAAATCAAATTTCAAGGGTTAGACTATTTCTTCTTATGTTGGTGTTGAATTTGCCAACTTAATTTGAATGGGTGATTTATTTTTTGGAGGCCTAAACTGCCATAACATGTACTAGTATGTACTGCTTTGGTGTTGTTCAACCATTGATATATCCTGCTCTGGATTAAGATCTCCATATAAACATATGGTGGAATAAGTAAGCATGAGATGAAAGGGAGTTGAAGATTTGGGTATATTATGCAAATGACCTACTTTGTAGCATTGCAAAATAAATTACATTTACCCTTGCTGCAAAGCAAAATTTCTTATCTTAAGGTGTTGAAAATTGAAAAAGTGAAGTATTGTTTTCTTAAAAAAAAAAAATCCTTATTGCATAGAGGCATACCGATGTATACTCGGGATCAAAATAGCCAAAGGTACCAAGTACTCTGGCAGTCACATGCGTCTCTTGTCCTTCAGGCATTAACTTGGCGAGACCAAAATCAGATATCTACAAAAGATGTTAATTTTATCTCTGTACATATGATTGTGAGAATGAAATGTTGAAGTCACCATAGGGAGTCTATTTACCTTTGCTTCAAAGCTGTCATCTAAGAGAATATTGGTCGATTTGAAATCCCTATGAACAATAGGAATTCCAACATCAGAACTTGAATGAAGATAAGCAAGCCCTTTTGCAGCTCCCAGTGCAACTTGGAGTCTTCGAGGCCAATCCATGTTTCGATCCCCAATTCCTAAAATTAGATGTTAATTAATAAAAGCTCGACGATAGAATTCTGCCAATAGTGTAGATTTTGGGTACATGACAAACCATTCAAATGATCTTGCAGGTTTCCATTACGCATATATTCATATACTAGGAATCTATGCTTTCCATCAGCACAGTAGCCTATCAAAGAAACAAGATTTGGGTGGTCAAGTCTGCTTAAGATGTCAACTTCAACTCGGAACTCACGTTCCCCCTCTGCTGCTTTAATTGCTGGCAACTCCATTTTCTTGATTGCTACAACCTTCAGAAGGGGACTTGTTATATTAGTATGTATTCATCTGTATCAAATTCACTAATTTTGAGCATTTTATAAGAAACATGGTTTCTCTATGGAAGCTAACTGACATTACAAAGTCTTGTGAACTGTGACAAATTCCTAAGGGCAATAAACTTCTATCCAGAGTGTGTTACCTCTCCTGACCGCAATGTACCTCTGTAGACTTTGCCGAATCCTCCTTTTCCAAGCAGATTCTCATCACTGAATGAACATGTTGCCTCTTCCATCTCCTTGAGTGTGAAAACAGATGATCCATGTAGCCTTTTTGTAGGTCGTGGTGTCTGATCTTCAAGTTGCCAAAGCTGTGCAGGTTTGTAAACCCCTGAATATGAAGTTCGTAAATGTTACTGGTTGGTTATGCAATAAAACCAGTACAAGTATATGCTTAAACCATAAGGGAGAAACACAATAAAGAGCCATTACAGGGATCTGTGTGCTCTTGAGATTTGCTTCTCCGACGCTTGTTCCAGGCTGAGACCAAACCAAATGGCATGTTTGATTGCTCTATCTTATATATTTTTTGTTTGAGAAATCAACTGTCAGGTTCTAACAATATACAATTGCATATAAATGACCAATTGCTTTGCACACTGAGATACAGGTGGTTTTGTCAAGAACCTTGAAGTAAACTACTTTTTGATTTGTTGAGAGGGTGAAGTAAACTACTCTTTTGATACGTTGAGAGGGTGAAGTAATCACTTTAGTATAGTTGGCATGTGCTTGAGAAAGCTATATTCTCATATAAAAGGCTGTTTGATAGAATGGAAAACCTCTATGTATGGGGTGTACGTATGGATCAAGTGAAGCTAGATTAGAATAGTTGACAGGACATCTTCCAACAACAACACATGGAGAGAGACAAAAATATGTACTTTAAGGCAAAGAGAGAGCTGATAAAAGTAGGTATGGCTCACCTGTGGTTGGGATGTGATAGCAGGGTTGGGCGGGGCTTGGTTTGATGGCGAAATGGAAACTGATGCCTCCTTCACAATGTTCATTTTACCGTTTTCATTTTGAAAATCAGTGGCGGTTGCAATGCCCTTTTCAGTTGTTCTCTTCATTTCAAAAATTGTTATCTTGTTTCCAAATCTTTCTCATATGGTGTAACCATCATTGTTGCTATTAAAGCATATCATCATCATCATTTGAATTAGCTTTTCTTTGGCACCAATAATAATCCTTGACCATCCATGCGGGTACCACAGCCAATAAATACGTTTTGTCAGCTATCATCACCTGAAAATCTGTGGAAAGGAAGATTTCATTATTTTCAGGTTAGAAAAAATAAAAGTAAGGTCATGGCCATGTTTCATTAACAAATGAAATTATTTCTTATTATTTAAATAAATTTAGCTGATCATTCTAGAAGAATTGCATTCTGAGTACATTTGGTTGGATGATTGAGGAAGTTCCATAAAAAGTATAAGATCAAAAGTTCTAATCTCAATATGACCATTGTATGAAACAAAATAACAGAATATTTTGGATTTTATTATGTGATAATTGTAGTAAACCCATAATATTTTGGACTTCAAAATTCTTTTTGAGTTAGGGATTAATGAAATTGACAAGCTTGAATTTGAAACCGCATGTATATATTAAAAAAAATTACAAAGTCTATATATTTGAGTATATTGACTTAAGAAAATGCATGCACGTGACATTTACCACAATTTTTTTTTTCCACTGAAATGCAAATGAATTATTTGAGTATTTACTTTATTGATAAAAAACAAATCAATATATTTAATTACAATATTATATAATAATTGAGGCGTGTATATTATCTACATTAAGCACACTGATTGATTCAATTAATGAATAAATATGTTCAATCTTAAATAATCTTGATTTATTTATTTCATTAATGTATGTATATTTTTTCTGATTATATTCATCCACTATCAATTGATATATTTAATCCAAAAAAATATTGATTTTATCGTTTCATTCGAATTTTATGGTTTTGTGTTATAATCTATCTATCTATAAATATAAAAGAGCTTTTGGTCAGCACATGATGTTAACACATCACTTATTTCCCCACTGAAATGCCAATGAATTATTTTAAATAAATCAGTATATTTAATTATATTATTTTATAATGATTAAGTTTGAGTAACGTGTATGCTGATTGCTTATCAATAAATTATTCAATCTTAAATAGTTTTATTTTTTTATTTCATATAATTTTTGTGTGCTTATTTTCTAATCTATTAATCAATCAGTTTGTTAAATCAGAAACGATCTTGATTTTATCATTTTGAATATAATTTTTAAATTTTTTTATAAGTAAAATAATGTTATGTCTATGGGACAACTTTAAATAACTCATCATATTTGTTACATTACCAAACAAAAACTAGTCTTTCACAATATATTGAAAATTATTTTATTACTAAATTAAAATATAATTAAAAGCGTTATAAATAAAACAAATACTGTCACAACAACAGTTAAATCAGCACGTACACCTCATTTGACATCAGAAATAATTTATTATCAAAACAAAATAGGTTTTGTTTAAAATTATTATCAATCGAAACTACTCCATTTTTTAATTTTTACTTTAAAAATACAATTAATTATTATAAATAATTGGAATGCATGTTCAAACAACGCAAACTCTGTCATTCTCGGCCTGATATTATTACATATTCTCTTCTAATTTTTACTCAATTGCAGGACTATTGGCAAAATAATCAAAACATAATTGTGAATCAAATTTCTTGGAATTTAGAGATTTTTTAACTTCTGACAACTCCAACAGCCAAACTTTATTGGAATGATAACCATGGACGAGAAGGTATGACTTAAACTAATGCTATTACTTTTCTTTTTATGCATCATTGTGATTAATAACGATTGGCTTTTGTTTACACTGGGAGGGAGAGGTGTAGTGTAATTCCTTTGACATATTTGAACAATTAAGATTATTAAATATTTATAAAATTTGCATAAATTTATCATTTAACAAAATCATATTAATATTTATTAACTTATTAATAATAGTCTGATGTACCGAGGATGATTTCATTGCATTTATTCAGAAAGTCTCATGCAATAACCTATTTTGATTTTCTACCACTTTAATATCTTAATCTATATAATTTAGATTATCAATAAAATATCATAATAACAAATTAAATTATATTTTTATAAATAGTTTATAATTTCTTAATCAAATTGCATAACACTTTTACATGATGGTGCTCAATCCTATTTAATTTATTTAATATTTTTTTTTATCCTTTTTCATTTGTGTTTAATTATCATGTATAATGTATTCACTTCTGATCCACCAATATCACTACATCACTTAGGTTATATTTGGATGAAAGGGTGGATTTGAGGAAGTAGATTTGAGTGAATTTGAGATGAAAGTTTGGTTATTTGGATTAAGGAAAAGATGGTAAGATTTGAGAAGAAAGTTTATAAAAATTTGTGAATAATGTGATATGTGTAATTGATAAATAATTTTTTAATAGATAAAATTGTAATTTAAATTAATTTAAAATTAATAATAATTGATTTGTTGTTTATGATTAATAAATTATTATTATTTTTCTTAATAAAGTTATAAAATTATTAATTATTTAAAAAAGAAATTAAATTATTATTATTATTATTTATAAAATTTATTTCCAATAATATCATAATTTCCATTAATATTTTTTATTAATATTATTATTATTATAGTAACTATTAATATTATTATGATATATTATATAATTAAATTATTTTTGTTTATAAATTTATTTTAATTATTATTATAATTTTTTAATTTTTTATTATTACTTTTATTATTATTTTTATAATCTTATTAAAAACTAATATTATTAATTATTATTATATTACATAATTAATTATATTTATTTTATTGTTATATAAATATAAATATTACTATATTAATAATTAATTAAATTACGGAATCCCATCATCCTTGCCCTCCAAATCTTCGCTATGTGCGCAGAAAGTTTCTAAAACAAATTCTCTCATTTTTTGGATTTTAATATTATTTTATATCTTGTTTTTTCAACTTTCACCTTATTCCACCCCTTCTCGCAAATCGGTGCTTAGATGATGCAAACAGAAACTTAGTGAATCACATAAAAAGATTTATTTAATTTGACTAAAGCATATATCATTGCATAACAGAATAAGTGAATCACATAAAAAGGATTTATTTAATTTTACTAAAGCATATATCATTGCATAACAGAATGTTGTTCGAGACAATATTCTTGCTCACCACATTTTTTCTCTAGAAAAAGAAAAAAATTCTTATTTTTTTCTCACTCAAGCTATGAACTAACTTACGGGGGACAAACTTCTTAATCACTTGAGTGACAATTATGATGCTTAATATTATATTCTTAGATGAAGAAAAAATATAGTAGATTCTCTCTCCCACTATAGTAATAATTTATGGATCTCAAGTGACTCAAGGTTCATAAAAGAGAGAATTCAATTAATATCTCCCTCATTCTAAAATTCATAGAGTATTTAAACGTCCAATTTCCTATAAAAGAATTTTTCTTCCAGTATTTTCCTTTCCTTATTCAAATTATAAGATATGGTTTGAGCAAAGATCTTTATCATTTGAATTACCCGTTAGATGCTTAAGCAATATTGTCCTATAGAAGCATTAAGTATTATTGCTTGATTATCACAACTTAGTTTTATTTTTAGTTAAACTAATATAAGTTTTATTTTAACTCTAAACATTTATTTCTCAATATAATTCAAACATCTCTGTTTCAATTCAATTGGATTCAAACACTCAATTATTTCAATCCAATCAATCAATAACCAAATAAATTATCATAATAGAGTAACACAATTTATATTCAAACAAATAAAACTACAACATTGAAGGACTACATCAACCCTATTTATACATAAGCTTTATACAAGTATATAAGATAACATCCTCATGACAAATCCAATACTTTCAATTCAATTACCATTTTTCACATTGAATAACACAAAAAATAAGTATTTATGCATACCTTGGTTATTCATAAAAACCCAACATTATAAAAATAAATCTATAATCAAATCAAATCATTTATAGGTATCTAGCCTAGAGTTTGCAATTTCATATCAAATCTTCATAGTGTTTATTTTGACATGGTTGCCTATAAAGATAATCTTTTTGCTCATATAGATAGATAGAAACGAACAAAGTTTTCTTGAGTTAAAACAAAGGTTGACTAATGCATCCATGTTGATTATTCCTTATCCAATTAAATATTTTTACTTTGATGCCTCATATTAAGGTTGTGGTTGTGTGTTAATGCAGGAAAAGAAAGTGATAAGCTATGTTGCTTGTCAATTCAAGACTCATGAGAGGAACTATCCTACTCATCATCACTTGGAGTTTAAAACTAATATTTTTTTCCTATGAAGACTGGATGAATTATTTATATTATGTTTGGTTTGATGTATCCAGTGATTACAAGAGTTTGAAATATTATTTTTACAATAAAAAATTAAACACAAAAGGTGATGGATGAAGTTCTTAAAGATTACGATTTCTAATTAAATTATCATTCTAGTAAAACTAATGTGGTTGTTGATGCATTAAGTCAGAAGATAATTCATGTATTTTCTATAATAATTAAGGAGTTAAAAATGATTAAAGCATATTTTAAGATTTGAATTTGAGTGTAACATTGTCTTCTTATCATATTATTTGCAGCATGTTAGTAATTGTAACTAATGATTTTTGTGATATGATGAGGGAGAAAAATTAATTGATCATAATTGGGACCAAACTGTACTCAAGGGGAGAAAATACCGGAAAGATTTCAAACAATGAGAATTGAGCCAAAACCCATATAAGGGAATGACACCATTGATGCGGAATCCCCAAGCTGAAGGTGCAAAATAAGAACCGAAAATGTATATGATAATAGAGGGAAGACTTGGGTTGTAGGATCGTTTCACTCAAGCTTCAAAGAGTGACTCTTGGATGAATTCTTAGATGAATGTGATCTTCAAAAATTTATAAAAAACTCAAAAAAAGACAAGAAATAAAGATAATAATAGGAATTAAAACAACACCTTGCGTTACCCAAATCTATGAGATAAGTAAGATGGTGATTCGTCAGTAACCTAGCCTACAAGATAAGAATCAAAGCTAGGAATTCGGAAGAACCTTGCGCCACTCAAATCCATGAGATAAGAAAGATGGTGAATCGCCAGTTTTGACCTAGCTCACAAGATAAGAAGCCCCAAGAGAGAAACTCTCCACTTCCCTTTGATGAACCCCAATGCGCCATCAAGAGATAAGGTTTGAAGCCCAATTTAGAATAAGCAAAGGAGAAACATCTCTTGAGGTATGACACACTCAAGATTTTCCAAAGATTTCTTTCATACAAAATTTCTCAAAACGAGTACAATAGGTATCCTTGTATAGACTCATGGTGGAGGAGGAAGAGACAAGCTCATTCCTTTCCTAAGGTAGTGGAAGAGACAAACTCATTCGTTCTCTAGGATAATGGAAGAGGATAGACAAGTTCATTCCTTCCCAACATCCAAATTAAACACAGAAAAATAAAAGAAAAAATTACATTTTTTTTTTATATTTTATCATATCGCATCAATTACCTTCAACTCAAAACCTTAAAACATTGAGTTTGTGGGTCTTCTTTCTTATACGTTATTCAACTTTCTCATTTTTTTCTCAATGTAGGACTTAAACTCATACTTGAATACGTAACACATATCATAAACTTTGTTGGGTAATGATTAAAGTAAAGAATTTCTTTGATGGAGTTGTAAGAGTATGTGTGTTTGCTGAAAATATTTTAAGAAAGTTAATTTTGAATTAGGGTCGCAAGACTGAATTCTGTAACTAAAATATATCATAACGCACATTAAAAAGTTAGACAAATACATAAAAAAAACAAAACTATATACATATAAGAGATTTTTTTTTTTCACCATACTTTCACCATTCTTGCTACCAAGTATGTACAAAGTTCTCCAATACTTCTCCTCTTGATCCTTTTGAATATGGTTCAAATGTCCAAATTCTTTCTTGTTTTAAGAGAGTCGGTTCTCATGCATTTAGAATTGTTTTTTCTTGTACTCTTTTTTTCTCACTTATAATAGATCTAATTTCTTGTCCTTGATACCTACAATTGAAATACCAAAATAAAAAAGTTCTAATTAAACTTAACAAAAGCATAAAATAAAACAACTATATATTTTTTAGTATTTTAAATTCATTCCCTATGAGAACTAAGCTAAAATTCAAATATTTACATGATTAATAATAGGTAAATTGAAATAAGGAAAATATTATCACATTCTACATCAAATCAAATATTCAACCTACCTGTTATGTCCTATTTTGCAATAAAGGAACATTATGGCACGATGACTCCAAGTTCTCAATACCTTTCTCAATATTCTTCTCCTCTTTGGATTTTCCCCACAATACAGCATAAAATCCTACCACGATTATAACCGCACCAATCAAACTGCAAAGAATTCATTGAAAGAAATTAATGTAATGCGAAACAAAATGTATTATTTTGACAGAAACAACCAATTAAGCATAACTTTGAGTTTTACTTTTTTGTTATTATGTGGTTTTCTAATTTTGAAAATATACCTGCCAAGGCCGAAATTCTCCCCCAGAAAAATTGTACTCATGACTACTGTGAAGATGATTCCCACAGGCTTGAACATAGCACAAAACAGAGGTCCTTCTTTGTGGACACACCATGTGCATAGGACGTAACGTAGCATTGTTGCAACTATTGCCTATTCATAATCAGAGCATTAAACTACTCATTTTACCAATGACCACAAGTAAGAAATAGGGATAAAAATTACTTTTGGAGGTTTTTTTAATCCAACTCTACAATTTTTTAAAAAAACTATTATTTGTCAATATAGATAAGTCTTACAATTTCTTAATAAAGAAATTATATATGTATACACTATAAGAAAAAATTGTTTAGAGACCAATTTTTAGCTACTAAATGAAATGATTACTAATTGTAACCAAAATAGTCACCGAATTAGATTTTGGTTGCTAAATAAGTACAAAATAGAAATAATGATTGAATTTAGTGACCAATTAAGTCAAATAATTGGTATCTAACATTAGCTACCAAGGTTTTAGGTTTTAGTGACCTATGTTATTAGATTCTAAATTAGTCTCTAACTTAATTAGATACTAATTTAGAATCTATTAGCATAGGTCACTAAAACCTAAAACCTTGGTAGCTAATGTTAGATACCAATTATTTGACTTAATTGGTCACTAAATTCAATCATTACTTCTATTTTGTAGTTATTTAGCAACCAAAATTTAATTGGATGATTATTTCGTCACAATTAACAACCATTTTATTTGGTAACTAAATATTATTCTCTAAATAGTTTTTTTTTTGTAATGATAACACAGTTTTGAATTTGTGAAACTGGCTTGATATAATATAAATGTGAAAAGAGTTAAAATATGTTGTTATTATTTATTTATTTTTTAACTGAAATTGTATTAGTAAGTTGTGTCATGGTAGAATGATTTATATATGTAAATTTTTTAAAATATATCATTTTGATAATTTTTTAAGAAAATTAACCAGTTTATCTATAAAACCTATTTTTTGAAAGGTGGAATGAGAAGGAGAAAAATTAAAAGGAAAAAGAACATATTTAATATATAATCTTGCTATTTGATATAATTGATATTTCTTCCAAAGATATTCTTTAACAATTCATTTAATTAGAAATCAATTTAGTAACACTAATTCTGATCACGATATCATTTATTAGATCAAATATTTATTATTATATCAAAAATAAAATTATGACGAATAGTTAAATCACAAATATTTTTATTAAAAGTGTAATAGTTCAAAGACTACAATTCCATTGGCACTTGATCCAAATTAATGAAATTCACACCTAAAGTTACGTCAAGTTTTAATTTTGTTTACCCTTTAATTTGATTTTTGTATGTACTTTTCAAGAAAAATAAATTAACTTTAGGAAAATCTAGAATTGAGGAAGTAGGTTTTTCATATTTGGTTAACCTTTTAATAGTTAACATTCTGAAAAAAAAAATAAAAAATCCGAGAATAGTTTTTAGTAAAGTTTCACATATAAGATATTCTCATGGAAGATGTGAAAAACCGACATTTCTAAATTAAAATAAAAAATTACTAAAAAAACATACCGTGTTACTATTGCTAAATCAATTAATATTGAATTAAAGATTTTGATAAAAATGACACACTATTTCAAAAATTTGTATGGATATTTTTAAGAATAGTTTTTTATCAACTAATGAAATTTAATCATTTTTAAAATTATAATTTCTAGATAAATGATTATCGGATATAAAAGAATTTCTCAACTCCTTTAAATGTATTTGAATATTGCATTTTCAGCCCTTTACTGGTTACAAAATTTTCAACAGTGGCTGGCAATTGACAAATAAAACAATGAGTAATTACCTGATAAAATTACAGTCAACCCTGCATCGAAGTTGAGCTTCCATTCAGTTGGATCTCTCACAGAAATTAAGGCAAATATTCCAGTCGGAATGGTTGAAGACAAAAACTGGAAGAATAGTATCACTGTCACAGCAGGGTATTTCTTTGTTACCGAAGCCTGAAAAGTTTAGTACCAAACGCAAAAATCAATTTAATTTTACTATTCCTTTAATTATTCGCATTCAATTTTCAATTTTCCAACCATACAGATTAAGTTTCTTACCCTTCTTCTTCTTCCAATGATTAACAAAATATAACATAGGTACAATCCAATCAGATCAAGAAAAATTGTTATATGTAATTTTTATATTCCATGAGTTTGTATTATCTCTTTATTATATCTTAACGGTGTCTCGTCTTTTAATTCTCTTTTGTCTTCTTTGTGTTGTCACCGTTTGTTTGGTTGTCTTTTATGTTTATAATTTCAGCAAAATAAAAAAAAAACACTTATTATGATGAGTATAATTTCATCATATCGATTCAAATTATTTTTTTTAACAATGAAAAATGAATTAAATTAAATAAAATGAACACTTGAGGGGTGTTCTAACCCTTATACAACACACCAAATCTAGATACAAGTGTCAAAACTACCAATACACCTATCCAAACATAAATAGGCACTTCATTTGAGTAAACCAATAACCAAGAAACTAAATACACAAATAAAGAACCAAAGACAGAGTAAAGGCCAATCAAGAAAAACAAAAGCAAAAAACCCAAGTACTAGACCCTCAAGATAGGTCCTACCCGAAACCCAAACTAACCATCTCCCAAACTACCTAAAACAAAACTCACCTTTCCTCATGAATGACCAAGCCAAAGATTGTAGGCACCACACCGGAGAGAAATGTCAATCTGAATAAGAAAAAAATGTTCTTTTTATCTTGTACTTAGCCGAAAGCCAGCCCTTTAATTGAGCTAGACTAAATATTTCGTCAGCATCCACAACCCCACCCTTAAATACTACCTTATTTTTGTGATTCCAAATTTCCGATACGATAGCTACCCACAACCCAGTACATCTCTATTAACACTCTGCCCTTGACCCAATAAGCAAAAACTCTAAAAATTAGCAAGTGTAGACTCATGTCTAACACCCACATTCTCTAACCACCTGTCACATTGATCCCAAAATTGTTATACCACATTATAAGTATTAAACAAATGATCAGCGGTTTCAACACCTTGGTACAAAGGGCACTGCAAATTCCCTAACTGAAGTAGTTGGCATTCTATCCAGTAATAACCTTTAAGCAACCACTAACGCTGAAGGAGCTACATTTAAACTCCATATTAACTTGAAAATCTCTGAAGTCTACAATAGACTCTCACCATTCAAAATACTATAACTAGACTTAACTGTATAATCCTGGTGATCATCACCCACCCACACTAGTTTGTCTTCTTTCCTCACATCCCACTTGACATTTGAGATCATGGCCAACATTTGTTCTTCTAAGCATTTTTCTCATTCGAACCTCTCCCTACGCCAACTGAGATTCCAAGTAATGCAGCGTGAGGTCCTACTATCATCCCACTCAACAATATCATCTACCAAACTATCTTTATTCTGAGAGATTGAGTACAACCTTGGAAACTTATCTTTCAACGCTTGGTCATCCACCCACATATCATCCCAAAATTTGATACACCTCTTATCCCCTACACACCACTAAAATCTACAGTCAAACCAATTCCCTTGTATATCATTGCCACAGACTTGGTCAAATCCTTCCACCTCACATATTCCTTACTAAGGCAAATTATAATCAAAGACAAGATCTTCTTAGGATTAAAAATGCAACTGAATCACAATGTTGTCTTTTTTTCTCTATTGTATATTCTCTTCTTTGCCACCACTCCTCTAAACAATGGCACACTAATTGGAAAGAGAAATTTGAAGATGGAAACCATGTGATGTGTTTATTTGGTTTTTTTAGCTATAGTATACGGCTTGTGAACACCACCAACGAAGAAGACAACGGTAGTATTCTTGCACCGAGTCGTTCTAGATAGTGATGATCTTGGTTAGAATGTTGTTGTTGAGCTTAGGCTCATTGGCAACAACAACATACTTAGATGTAAAGGTTCGATAGTGGTCGGACTAAGAGTTATAGAACATGTATTATTGAAGGTAAGATCTTCATCATCATTGGTGTTTTTGTAGTCATTTAGAGAGGGTTTATTGGAGAGAGTGAGAGAAAGAGAAGAGAAAAAGAGTGTCAAAGAGTGGTGTAAAGGATAACATTCCAAATAAGATGAAAATTATTTGGAACACAAGTGGAATGCAACAAGTTGGGACCATAATTATTATGTTTATGAAAATAACCAAGATTATTACGTCTCTTATATTTCTGAAAGAAAAAGTGATACCTACTATGACAATTATTTTAGAACCAATGTCAGAAATTCTTATTTTCTATGCCACTTGAATTTATATGTTATCACTTGAATCTATATGTTGGTTCTACCAAAAGCAACCATGTAAAATCTCTCCTACAATATTATCAATATTTCATTACTTTCATGTAATTTTAATTTATTGTATTTTGTGGTTATATTATATTTTATTATATTCATTTGACGGCACTACTTTTATTTTGTGTTACAAATCAATAAAAAATATTATAAACTTTCTGTGAGATATAAAAAATGTTAATTATTGTAAAAAAATAAATCTTCTTTAAATGAGATATATAATTTCTTTTATTAAAAAATAAAATTCATCTCTATATATATGTGTTGGATTAATTCAACATATAAGTAATTAGAATGAAATTGAGTAAAAAATTTATATAACTTCATCAATAAAACTCCAAAATCATTGTTAAAATAATTTTTAACAATTATGTGAAAGAATGTTATTAAAATCGAGCCAGTAGGTGAAGATAATAATTGAAGATTTAATTATTTAATGGTGAAGAAAGTGATAAGAATTGAATAATGCACGTCATTGATATATAATATTCAAAGAGTAAAACAAAATATAAGAGTACTTTAGAGTTATTATTTTAAGTTCTAATCAGTGACGACAATAGTAAGTGGTTGAATTTAAATTTAATTTTTCAATAAAAAGCTTCACGTTTTATAAATTAAAAAAGTAAAAAAAAAAAATCTGATTAAAAAAGAGATTTTATTAAAATAACTAATTATATATTTTAGTGAAGATTGGTGATCATAAATTGTTAGAAATTTTATATTAATATCATGGTAAAGAAAATAGTGTTTATTAGTTAAGCTTTATAAATACTATTATTTCATAACTAATTTTGTTTTACTCAATTTTATTTATTTTTATTAAAATTAAATAGCGTTTTCTTGTAAAGTTCGTAGTTAGATTTCAAATTAATTAAAAATAAGACAAATCAACTGTACATAAATACATTAACTTATCAATTAGTTATAATTATATCTAAAGATGAATTAGATTTAAATTTAAAATTTAATATAATATTAAAATTTTAGATAAGTTTATTAACTGTATCGTGTTATTTATTGTTAAATTATTATTAAATTATCTATGAATATCTAACTTCACACATAGAATATATTTATGTCTCAATATGAAATAAATGTATTAGAGATTTTATATTAAATAAAGATAAGATAAATTTATTCTTTTTGTAAAAATAAATTAAACTTAGACTTAACTTTTAATAATAGTAAATATTTGAATTATTTTTTACTTTTAGGAAATATTTTAATATATTTATATGTTATGATAACACTTTTAATTTTATTTTTAAAGTTTTTTTAATCGATTGTTCAATATGTATTACACTTTATTATTGATTGGCTTAATTATATTTCATAAATAATGAGCAAATATTAATAAATATAAAAGATTACATAGCAAATGACTCCCGGGAAAACTACAAATGTAGTGTACTCTATAAACAATATGAATAATAGTAATATATATAAGTTTTGAATATCTTCTTTTAAATCCTTTTAAAACAAATCTTAACATATAGAAAAAAAAATATTAATTTGTAGCAGTGGGATTACTATGAAGTGTAATATTATATTATATATTGAAGATCTTACATAGATTAAGTGAATGTAAACCTCATTTTATAAGTCGGTTAAAGTTGGTTTTGTAAGGTTGAGTTAGAATTAAAGTTTATTTTGGATATGGTATGAGAGTCTAATCCAGTAAGATTGTTGGGCCTATCAGGGCACCTGTTATCGGATCACAAGTTATCGGATCAGGATATGGAGTCGCAGCGTGAGAGGTGTGTGTTGGAGATCTTACATCGACTAAGTAGTTTATAAATAGGTCTAAACCTCACCTTACAAGCCAATTTTGTAAAGATTAAGCTAAACTTAAAATCCACTTATATGATATTTTGAATAAGATTATTATATGACTTGAATATAAAAAAATGAAATAAAAATAATAGTAATGATAAAATTTTGGAAGAAAATTATTTAAAAAGGAGTAGATTGATTTGGCGGACAATTTAACTATGTTTCTAAAATTTTTCTTTTACTAATGGTGCAATATTTTATGACATTCATTTTACTATATGCTGGGCATTTTACTATTTTATGACAAATTCATTTTTACTATATGAAGAATACGTTTAGAATATGTAGTCAATTGGATTATTATATGTATATTTTAATTAGTGTACGCCAACTTTTTATAATAAAGTTAACTTTTTTATTTTGAATTAAGAAAATTATTTTTGTTGATTTAAAAAAAATAATTATTATATATTTAATTCTTCTATATTTTTTAGAAAATAAAAGTAACTTTAAAAAAATCATTGGTCATTTATTATATTTAAATTCTTTGTTGAGTGTACTTTATTATTTTGTTAATGTAAATTATTTTTGTAATAAATGTTTATTTTTGTTAATGTAAAATTCTGTTGTTGTAAATGTTTATCATATATTTTATCACTGTTTTTGGTATTTAATTTTATTGTTTTGATATAATATATACGTATAAATTTTATGATTAAAGAAATGTATAATTTCCCTTTGAGAAGAACAATAGTAGATTTATGTGCCATCTTAAACATAAAAGAAAAAAAAATAGATTAAATATATCTACATGATATCTCAATCAAATTCTTTATCACACCTAACACATCATAATAGCAACCAAGTTCTTTTTTTGCAAAACCTATGTTTTTCATTTCCTAAATTTAAACCTGAAAACCTAGTTGACAAACCCATATAAATAGAGTTTTTCTTGATAAGCTCCTTCTGATTCATAATTGTGTTTTCCTTATTCTGAAAACAAAAAACTAAATCCTAAGTTGTTTTCAGATTGCCTAAATAAGAATTAACAACTTACAACATAACAAAGAAGACCCAAATCATTAACATTTACACCGTGAAGTCGTTTTCATTTTTTTTATCGGTAAGAAGAAAATAAAATAAATAAGAAACACGATAAATGTCGTTTTGGATTTGTAGGTGAGCCAAGTATTAATGATCACTATCAGGTCTTCAATTTCAATTTGGGGTTGTGGCTACCAATTGTTGAGACATTTTAAAAGAAATATATATATATATATATATATATATATATATATATATATATATATATATATATATATATATATATATATATATATATATATATATATATATATATATATATATATATATATATATGTATATGTATATATATATATATATATGTATATATATATATAAAGTGATTTGAGTATCATTTATCATAATCAAAGGAAAAAGTAAGTGTAATTTCCCTTAATTTTAATTGCAAATGAATTAATTTTCTTAACTTATTTTATCATTTTTAAACAAAAAGTTATATATTGAAGGTATATATCGGCGGTTTTAGTCCTTGATGATAATCATGGATATTTTACTACAATATTATTATTCCTAACGGTTAAAGATCAAAATTTTTAAACAAACTTAACATGATATATATCTTTAAGATTGTATATATAATTATATTTAAAAGTAAAATATCAAAATATTAGTAAAATAAACATAATAAAAATGTATAAATATTTTTATATTTCAAATATAATTACCAAAAAATGTTGTAAATATAATATTTATGGAGACCCATTCTTTTTATTATTATTATTATAGAAACTCTTTACAAAATCCTGATGATTGAATTATAAAATAAATTAACAATGAACTTGTCATTGTTGGTAGATGGAAATGGTGTTTGTTTTAGGTACCCGTAAGTTGTGTTTGATTACTTACTTGAGAATGACAAGCAATGTGAATTCATTTTCACAAAAGCTTTTGGGTGAGTGCTCCAACAAAAATGTTTGACAAAAGAATTTGAATTACAAGTTCTTATATAATGCAAATTTTCATATCTTAGAATTTGTATATAATTATAGAAATAAAATATGGTAGAAGTGCCTACCCTCTTCCTCTTTGACTTCACTTTCTCTTCCACCAGCCTTCATATTTCTTTTACTTTTCTATAATTTATTCCTTTGAAAGGATAGCAGAAAGTGATGGAAGTTCCGTCAATCGCGCATTCAACTTCTCTTCATTCAAGAAGAATAAAGGGTAAAAGGAAAAAAACAAAATTAGGAAAAAGAGACTAGTTTATGTGTGAACTCTGAAGAAGTGAATTCCTCCACTTCAAACTACTATATTTCAACTACAAAAGACAATACTACTCATATGAAAATAAAAAACACAAACATGTGGAGCACTTTCATGCCTCGTTGCCTGATTTTGTGCTGATTATTGATTTTCTGGTTTTTTTCAAGAGAAAATCAAGGGGTTGAATCAGTGGTCAAATTAGTGTGTTTAGGATACTCTCAACTGAATGGTCTCTGGTATGTTACTTGATGCAATATTATCCATTTCTTTATCTTCTACTCTTGTATGATACAAAAAAAAATAAAAATTTTTGTTGTTCTTTTAAAAAGAATAATTTTCCATTCATTTGAAAATTTATATTTTTATAATTATTTATATATTTTTAATAAGCTCAACTTGTTTATTACTTGTAAAAATATAAATAAGTACTTTTTTTTCATAAATGTAAAAATTCAATTAAAGAGAATATTTATAATTTACAAATGAATAATGGGTCATATTTGCTCCGGTTCCTTCTTTTATTATTTATTGCAAACAAATATATAAGTATTTATCATTCATGGAAAATATAAAATATTATAAAGTAAAAAAATATTAAAAGGAAATACAATCTAATAAAGAAAATATTTATTGATAATAAGGAAATATTAATTAAATGTAAATGTATATGTTAAAAATTTAAGTTTTGAAATTTTTTAAATGAATTTAATTTATAGGAAAATAACTATAGTGATTTACGAATTCTTGTTACACTTAAATTGTATTGAAGAAATTAAAATAAGATTCTTCATTTATTAAATAATTAAGAGAATAAACATTGATTTGATTTAACATAAGGGTGGGTAACAGTGTTTCTACGTTGTGGTGGTTTCTTTGAGTGAAGTTATATAAATAGTCTCTCTAAGTTATTGATACCTTGTTTAGTAGCATTAGAGTGTATCACCCATAACACAAAAAGAAAATGACAAGGAACTTCCTTTTCCTTAAGTAAGGCTTTAGAATAAGGGAATAGTTACTCAGAAAGTTGTACCTCATTGAGTCCATTTAAATAAATTTGATTAGTTAGAGTATAAATCAATACTACACTAAGAGATTAATCACTCCAAATTCATAAAAAAAAAAAAGTTTTACTACAAAATTTTGCAAAGAAGTTATTCATTACTTATGTTTAAAAACTGATTAACAGGTACCTAAGCATTGAGTTGAGACAACCATAAGTCCATATTTACATTGTATTTAGGACTATAGATGACAAAAATATCTAACTTACGTATATTTGTGAATAAAATTACAATGAGTATTTAAATAATTTTTTAAATACATGTTTACTATTTTGTAAATGTATGGACTTTTTTTATCGGCATTAAATAGAGGAGTATATGTGATATCAACACTAGTGATTAATACTTATTGTTTGTACTACACTGTCTAGAACGATATCTTATCCTCCTAAACTGATAATATCTTGAACTAAAACAATTTTATTTTTAAAGTGTCAGCTCACAAGTAATTTCTGAGAGTAGCAGTTTGTAAAAGCTGTAACATAATAGTACTTGGACTAATAGTGATGGACTTGTGTCAGCTGAACACTGTAAATAAGTAAGCAAAATAAGGCAAAGGTTGCATAATTAATCCTATTGTCATTTGTTTCGCCTCAGAATGTTATTAATAGATATCCTCCATTCAGTCTGAGTACTACTTCACAGCGAGAATCAGAAGAATAACATAAGGTGAAGACGGAAGACGGAGACTATCTAACTTAAGTGACCAATAACTCTTTGGGTTTAAATAATTTGTGTAAAAATATTATTTATAACTTAAAATATAACTTAAAATATAATATTTAACTTTCTAGTATTTTGAAGGCCATTATTTCAATAAATAAAATGTTTATTCATGTCAAAAAATTGTAACCAATTTACTCTTCTTATTTGTGGTGGGCTTTAGACTAGTCTAAGTAGTTGAACTTTAATCTCTTTTCCTTTCTTTTTTTTCCTTTTAATTTGGATGAATTGAACTTTACGCTTTTACTTTATAAAATCATGTAGAACCAGGAATATAGGTTCACCCTTTGGGGTCATAATCAAAATAGATCTTTGGTGTAGATCAGGCACAGTTCTACGGACGCACGAATGAGACATGGAAGTTTCCTTACCATCAGTTTCTCTCTTTCTGCATCTCTCTGGCTTATGTTAAGATTAGCTTTTATCAACTTTTATCTAACTAGGAAGAGGTAACTATTAGAATTCAAATGTTTGAACATAAGAAAATGGCTCAAGAAAAACAAAATTTATCATATTAAAAAAAAAATCTGATTTTGATTGGGAATTTGTTCCAAGCAGAACGTGCAAGATTCTGGAGGCAACCTACTCGGATTTTTCTTTTCCATCTTTGGCTACTGCAACCAAATCAATTAGAAGCTGATTCCCAAGTTACACGCCTTTTGTATGACATGAATCAAGAAAATTTAGTACCATCACAGTCACCCTCCTTAATAATATTCACATGGCTCACCTAAACATCCACTTTTACCGAACAATTGTTCAACACATTATTTCTATGTATAGTGTCGGATTATTTTGAGGAGAGAAATTGGAAAATTTGGAGAAACGGGAAAAACTCTGATAAATTTCATATATTTAAGTAATTAACAAATCTATATAAGGAATTAGAACACCAAATTCAATATATATGGTTCTTTTTATATACTTTTTAGACAATATGTAACTCTAACAGACTCTTAGTTAGAAAACCTTTTGTAATTAATAATTTTTATTTTTTAAAACTTTGCAATAAATGTACAATCGTTGTTATAAATTTTGACAATTTATGACCATGTTTTTTATATTATTTCAAAATTTATCAATCTTCCACATTTGTGTTGTATTGTGTTGGAGAGTTTCACATGTGTAGGCATATGTGAGGTATATAGTAAAGTTGCTTCCTGAAGAATTAAGCCGGAAAACATTGCATTTTAAAAGAAATCTTGAATTGCCTGAAATTATCTCTAAATTTCGTTCATCAACTCATATAAACTCATCCATATTTCAGGGCTGAAGTCCTTCACTTTAAAGGCATATATTTCCAACTCATGTATATATCAATTATTTTTAGAAAAAAGTACTTTAAATTTAACACAACCTCGTAAACAATTTAGTAAGGTAAGTTTTTTACATATAATTTATAAATTATAATTTGATTATATTTCAATAAATGGGGATTTTATTTTTATTTTTCTCTTTTGGTGGAATTGCCCATAATAATATGGTTATATGCAGTTTGAGCAAAGACAGTGAGTTGATGAACAGGATCATGAGACAGAAGTCATGTGTGGAGTGAAAAGGGTAAGTGCAGTCCATAATGTAGACAAAGCATAGAGGGCACATGGTGTGCGTACCAAATGCCATTCATTATTTTGAGTTTTGGTATCCCACCCACTCCACAAATCACGCATAATTACTTCCCCACCCCTTCCTTCCTTTCCTCTACTTTCCATATTACCCTTCTACCCTAATCATCTTCCAACCTTCAACTTTTTCACTACACCATCATCTGCCCCACCCTTTAGTATGTCATGCTTCACTTCCAACTATCACTCATAATCTGCATTACGATCTTCTTTGACAGGGTTATAGGGTGTGATTATGATTACTTTGCTCCCAAAAGCCTAAAATATGAGACTTTGTTTTGGGACATATTCCTATCTATATGTTATGTTTATGGTGCTATTTTCACAATCAGTGTCACAGGTTTACTTTTTTGTACATCTTTTATTCACAAACAAACAGATTAAAACTAACATGACTACTTAACAGATATAATTGAATGAAATTTATGTTCTAATATAAATATAACATGTCTCTTGAAGTAATTTCTTGGAGGTCATGCTTGTAAAATATATTATTATTCTCTTTTATAGAAAAAAAATAATATATTTAGACACTAATATTTTATTTGGATTTCGGGATAGAAGATGAGAAAGTAAAAATTGAAAGAGAAAAATAAGAATCAAAAGTATTGTTGTTTAGATTAAGAAAGAAAAGTGACGAAAAATTAAATAAATTTTTTTAAGTAGTTAAAAGATTATATTTTTTATTTTTTAAATAATGAATAAAATTATTTTACGTTAGATAAAAATTTGGTCTTCTTCCTTCTATTATGAAGTTGATTTTTGAATGGGTGTATAATTAAATATATTAACCCATAATCCATTTTACTCCAAACAATTTTGACAATTTGTCTAACCACACTTACATTTTCACCATTTATTCGTCCGTCACAGTTGGACACAAATTAGATGTATTCCTTTCTCCACAAATTAGTGGTAACAAATGATAATTTTCTAATTCTCTTACTCTCTTCCTCCTTTATACGGTGCAGCAAACAAACCAAACAAAACTTACACCCATATAAGAGATAAAAAAAAAAAATGAAAGTATAAAAAGATGAATAATTAATTTGAACGTAACTTATGTGAAATGAGAAGCAAGAGAGATAAAAAGTACAATACTGAAGATTAAGTGTTTGTATTTTTGTAGTGTGTAAAAATCAATAATATTTGGCAATGAGAGTGTGGATGTAGGTTTATTGTATTTGTTCTTATTTTTGTGGTATGACATTTATCTCTCAATTAATTGTGTTAGGGGTTACATTAATTATTCCGTACCTGAGATTAGTGTGTGTTTCGGCTATTAAGTTTTTAAGTAGGAAAATTTGTACCTAAATTAATAATTATAACTTTAGATGTAACAGTAAGGGCTCCTTCCAACAATTGATATTAGAGGGTAAGATCATAAGTTTGATTTTTCATAAAATAAATATATAAATAGGCATCTCTATTCTTATATTTAATTTAAGAAATTTTATATTATTCGTTATCTAAATGTAAATGTTTCTTGTAAAAGACAAGTTTAGATAATACCAACTGTGCTCACTTGGTGATAAAGTTTTTACATTCTCTTTTTTTATAAAATTATTTATAATGTTCAGCTTTGAAATAAAAGCTAACAATCTTACCATATATAGAATGCTTTACATATCATTTAATGCACTTAGTATCTGCATTTGTAGATTCCATGATGCAACTTTAATGAGTGATGGGTTTGCTTCGAAGTAACGAAATATGATAGACTTAATTAAATGTTGAGATGAAACACGATGAGGCTAACTAGAAAGGCAGAATTTTGGCCGAACAACATTAATAATGATGTTGCTTTGCACAAACAAAATAAACAGAGTCCTCAGTCTGAGTCCGGCCGAGAGTAATATAATAGAACTAACTAGAGTGGGGAAATGGCCCATTTCAATCACCTAAAGTTCCCCCGTGTGGGACCACACATAACAAAAACCCTTCTCCAATTTGCACTACATTAGTGCAAAAGTAAAGAGTGGTGAAGGATAGGTTGAAACCCTCTATATAATGAAACTTACACAACCAAAGCTACTCAGTGTCCATACCATCTTTCTCTCTTTCACACTCACCTACACCTATGGCTCCCATCTCAAAACTCATTCCTTTCCTCTTCCTAACAACCCTTTTCTTCTCCCTCCATGTTAATGCCAGAGACAGCAAGTTCTTCAGCAAAGTCACCCCTCTCAACAACAACCTCAAAGAGACAGAGGTCACCAACAATGAAGCCTCACAAAACAAGCCACAACAACAACAACAGCCAGTCTTCTTACCAGAAACAGAAAACAGCTATGGCCTATATGGTCATGAGACTGGTCTGCACCCTCCCACCACTACAACAACTGATGCTGTCCCCACCACCTTCAAGCCATACAAAACCACAACAACTCAGGAGGACAACGCCAACAACTTTCACAAGAAGGACCAAGATGAATTCAGTCAAACAAGACTCACCGGCACTTCCTTTAACAACTACTTCTACAGCGGCAAGGATGCTTTTGAAAAGCAGAATGAACTCAGTGACACAAAGTTCACACAAGGAGGATACAGCTCCAAGGAAAATCACAACAATAACTACTTCTACACCAACAACAATGAGAATGAATTGAGTGACTCAAAGTACACTGAAGGAGAATACAACTCCAAGGGAAATCAGAACAACAACTACTACTACAACACCAAGAATGACTTCGGTAAGCAAAATGAATTTGACACACAGGGAGGGTACAAGTCCATGGAATATCAAAACGACAATGCTGCCAACGAGAGATACTACTACAACAACAACAACAAGGACAATGGCAACAACAGGTACTACAAAACCAAAGCTGTGAACAACAATTACAATGGCGAGAGGCAGGGTTTAAGTGACACGAGGTTCATTGAGGGTGGAAAATACTTTTATGACGTTAACTCTGAGAACTACAACAACCCAACACAATATGGTGGTTCATCAAGGGGAGTGAACTCCGAGAACTGGTCCAACAACAGGGGTTACTTTGGCAACAACAATGCGAACTCCATGGAAGGTTATCAGAACCAGGAGCAGTTTGAAGATGAGCAGGAGGACTTCGAGCCTTGAGCTTCCATCATCAGTGTCACAGTGAAGAGTTCATTTTGCTTTTGATTTGGAGCATTCACAGTGGTGTTTTACTATGCTTTACATTATAAATTACAAAAGTGTTAAAGGGTAGTAGAATAATTTATTGAGGGGCTTTACTTAGTGGTAATCTTATTAAATCTTGCTTTTGGAATTGCACAGTCTATGTAATGATTTGGAAATATGGCATGTAGTATCAAAGCTTATGTAACTTTTGCTATCAACATGTTGTGGTTTCTCGCTTTTCTCTCTAAAAAAGGAACAATCTTCTGTGTTGTTTTTCTCTTTAAACCAGTGCAACAGGGATTGAGGAGAAGGGGAATGAGAAGCATAGACGAATAAAAGGAAACATAATTTACTAATTTTAAAACCTTCTTTGGTGGTCCAACTGGCCTTACCAACCAACATAGAAAGATCATAGATACCATTTTCAAACAGTGAGAGGGGCACCACACTGTTGAAGTTGAGTGATAAACATCATTTTGTTATACCTTTTCTTTTTCACGGTAATGGACAAAACCAAGTCAATGATTAGCAATGAGTAACATTAATTCACACTTCTAAAACACCCTCCTTTAGATACTGATACGCTAATCTCATAAAACAATATCTGCTAAATAACACACTAATTCATCAAAAAGTATTTCGTATATGACAGCTTTTAGAGTATCGCTCTCATCAAGGTTATTTTCCATTTAAATTAAAAAAATTTACCCTTTGTAGATTGTGGAAACAGGACTTCCAACATAAGGAGAAAGAAATAGACTGCGATAATATCTTAGTGAATAAGTTTATATTTACCTTAACTTCATAAAATAAAATCTCACAAAATCAACGTATCTAAATTTTAAATCCAAAACTTAAATTTACACACCACCTTTTAATATCTATGTATATTAGATAAAGTGAAGTAAAAGGTGAAGCAGAACCTCTTGTTGTTCGGAGGAAAATGTGGAGTATGAATTGTTTTGATTATACACTAAAATTCATTCATGTATTAACATAATTTCGCGTATTCTTTTTTAATTTCTTTTCGTATGAGCAGCTACAATAAAGTTTATTATGAAAGAAACTACATTGGTTGATTCACTTCAACGGTGGCTTCTGAGAGCTAGAAAACAGTAGAGAGGAATTGATTACCCTTTGCCACAGTCTTTGAACATAAATAAACCTAGGTCAATGTGTGGTTTAAGGTGTACAAATGTGAAGTTGTTGTGAATTTGGACTTCTTGAGATGGAACAAGCAATCTTAATTATTTGTTGGTTGGGTATGGAGAGGCATAATAATAATAATAATAATAATAATAAAATAATAAATGGAGTAATTTTTCAACCGAATCGATTAGGGTTCTTTACTCCGTGATTGGGGGGTCTAGGAAAAAAATAAAGTGGTTGCTTGTGGTAGTTTGCACTTTATTTATTGGAAGGGTTGTTAGGGTTTGAATAAGACCACTGCACTTGCCTCTTGCATTTCCTTAAATAATTGACGAGGGAACATACTTTCCGCAACACTTAGAGCACACACTAGGAACCAAATAAATGTAAAGTCTGAGCTATTTTGCCTATAGACTGTAGAACTCTACAAGAATTTGTCTTTATTTCACAATAATAGTATTCATACGTATACGTAATATTTGTTTGTCCTATTTTTGTTTTATTTTTCCTTTTTATTCTGATACTTCTTTTTATTTCTATTACCTACTACACTAAAGGGAGAAATTGTGTTTGCATCCACCAATTTTGTTAATTGGGATAGAGCATGTTTTGAGATTGGGGGAAAGAGGGCAGTTGAAAATGTTAGGTTTAGATTAATTGACGGATAACCTAAAACACCTAACTCCTTTGAGACACACCAGGGGGCACCCAATGCATGCAAATAACCATAGACGGCATCAATTAAATGCATGCAAATAACCATAGACGGCATCAATTAAATAACCTTCAAAAATAGCTCTATTTGTAACTTTTTTTTAAACCTTTGTTTCAAATTTCTCTTAAAATATCAAAATATTATAACTAATATGTTTAAGTTCAGAGAAATGTTACATAATTTTTCTCTTGTTAACTGTGAAGAAGAAAGAATTATGTATATTTACTTTACATTTTATCTAAATTTAAACATATTCATAATAGTGTGTTTGGGTGGAGAATTTTAAAAGGATTCATTTATAGAGAGAATTTGAAATGTTTTAAAATAAAATATGTTATTTGAATATTTAAATCCTACAATTTTATAAGAGTGATTAAATTATTTAAAAATTGGTAATTTTATATTTCACCTATTGATATTTTGTATACTTTTAAACTTACGTATATGCTTTCTGTATTCCCTTCTTAGTTTAATTTTAGTTTGAGAGACAATGTGATTAAAATTGAAATATTGTTGGGATAACTATTTTTTAGTTAATTAATATTGACTTAAAAATTTTACAATATATAAGTTATTTTTTTATTTAAATTATTAGGATTATTTTTTATTATTGTAAATTACTATTATTTTTTATTTGATATTAACTAAGATTTTATTAGCTAATGTAAGGAGAATTATCTTTTTGATGGATGTAAATTATAATTATTTTTTTATAAATGTCTATAGTGATTTTTTTATTATCTATATAAATATTATTTTTTTGTCAATGTTTTCTTTATATTTTTTTAAATGCTGAAAAATTTTCACCTAACATTAACTATAATGGTTTGACAATAAAATAATTTTCCGCATTTGATAGTAATTGAAATACTTCATCTAAAAAAGAAAATTAAAATTTAATAAATTTAAATTCCCTTATTAAAATTTAATATATTGAAGTTTCTATAAATTGAAAAATTCACTATCCAAAACGAAGGTAAAACTGAATTTTAACTTGATATCTACATGTTAATAGCATAAATATGTCAATTTGGTGGTGAGGATATAATAAGTTTAAGAATCATCTTTAATTTATTTAATCGTGTTATTAGCTTGGTAGAAATCTAGGCTAAAGTCTACTTTTTATGAGAAAAAATATATTTGAACTTACATTATTTATGCATTTTTAAATTATCAATGGTGAGGTGATATTTAATAATTTTATATTCATAATATCCTAGTATAAACCAAAAGTGAAGTGAAGAAAAAATTAATGATAATATCCTGATAATTTTATACTCATAATGATACTTAATTAAAATTCAAAAGTTTTATAAAAAAAACTAAAATAACAATAATAAATGGTAAGTTTGGCATCATAATGACAAAGTCACACAAGTACAAATCTATCTTTAATGGATGTCTTCTAACGATAAGATTGACCAATTTTATCATATTATTTTAAAACATTTTCAATTTTGATGAATTTTATTTTCAATTACTCCTGTTTAGTTATGACATGAAGTTTTAATAAAAGAAAAATTTGAGAAATAAATATATTTTTAATTAAGATTGTTGAAACCAAATAATATTTAATTGTTTGTTTAATTTGTTAAAGCATGCCGCCAACTTAGGTTCCTGATAAGCTAGGCTTCGACGTGGTTTTATTAAGAAGGCACAAGCTAGGGTACTTAGGGCATGCCTTGTAGATAGAAAAAAAAAAAAAGAAAAAAAAAGGAGAAGAAGTAAGATAAAAGGAAAATAAAGAAAGAAAAAAAAATTCAAAATAAAAAATATTTGGTTGAGAAAAAAGGGTAAGAAATATAGTATAAATAATTTAATAAGATTTTTTCATGCTCATAAGATTGTTTGATTGAAGAGAAATATAAAAAGAATAGAATGAAATTTACTTTTCTAAACATTATTATTTAAAATGAAGAAGCAAATATTATTTAATCATTTTCTTAATTAATAATCATATTATTTATCATTTAATTTTTTATTATTATGATGTGAAAGAAACCTGTAAAAGAAAAAATAGAACTCCGTCGATATTTTTTTAAAAATAACACAACAGAATCGTATTTACGTTGTGTCATATTTTTTACAAAAAGAAAACAATAACAAAACAGATAAACTTGTTTCCATTAAATACTTTTGTAAATAAAATAAAATAAAATAAAATAAGGAGATGGAAGAGGAGTGAGAAGAATATGGGCTCTTGTTGATGAAGGCCCAACCTTGTTGCAGTTACAATTTTGATTTATGCACCCCCGTAATTACTAACTCAACCCATACTATGAGGAAAAGACTAAAGTATCTTTTCTCGCTGTATCACACCGTTGTTGCTGTCACCGTCACTTCCGTTATCGCATCACTTCCTTCACCGCTGAATCTCCAATTACACCTTCATTCTCCATCATCGGTGCACTCTTTGAAAAGAGGAAGAAGAGTAGTGAATGAGTTATTTTGGAAAGCTGATTCAGAAAGGTATAATATATATTCTGGAAAACTAGTGTTGAAATTTTTTTTCCAGAATATATCTCATGTTTTGAAAAGTTTATTTATTCTGAAAATTTTGTTGTAAAAAACTCATTTTGAAAAACATTTTCTAAAAAATTTGTTTCAGTTCTGAAATGCATTTTGTATATTCAAGAAAATTTATTTGAAAAATCTGTTTCACAAATTTTATTCTGAAAATCTTATTCTATAAGTTGAAAAAACTTGCTGTAAAATATTTATGAAACAAATAATCCGAAAGTTATATTTGATTTTAAAAATGATAGGTGCAGTTAAAAATTATGGGAGTAGAAGAAGAAAAAGCCTTGCAATGTCTATTATTTACTCTTAAGGCTCAATACATACATAGGGACTATTAAGTCCTTCGCGTTATTTTGAGTGACATGTTTCCCCACTTGTCATACTGGTTTCTTTTGCAAATCATGTAAAAAAATGAGTTGTATTTATATATTTTATTTTTTGGATTTGGTGGTAAAAGATAGTAAAGAATGATTTTGTCTATGAGTGATTTAATAATATTAATGGAATACCTTGCTGATAATAGTAATAAACAGCTTACTATAGAAGAAGGAAAATGAAGATCTTAGTAGAGTCATACAGAAACTGACAATGAGTTTGTGCCCATATGTGTAATTCCCTTTCATCATAATATAGTCTTTTATGTGTCGGCTATAACAATAATAATAATCAATTGGGCAATTCATTTTCATATTTTCATATGATTCCTCCCACAGATAAGAGACACCGAATGCAGATGAACTTTCTGTAGCCATGTGCATGGATTCCACGATCAACAATCTCTAGATAAATGTTAGAACTCATTATTATCTCATCCATTCTACTTACTAATTACAAAAAAAAAATCATTTTATGAGTTTAAATTTAAAAACCAGATCTAAAGTAATTTAAAGACATATTTTAGTTATCTTAATTACATATTATCCGTATTTTTTTTAATTAGTGGGTTATATTTTACGAAACATGATATTACAAATATGTTTTCTATTTTATACTTGTTTAATTTTACTATCTGCACATAATTTAATATATTGTGTGAATTATATATATTAAAGCTTATAGTAAATAAATATCTTTGGATACATCAATCATATTTTAAATTCTGATTTCAGTTTTTTTAATGACTTATACTTTTTTAATGATTGTTCAATTTCTGAATAGGAATAAAAGAGGCGAATTGAAAGAGATGTGTAATTAATAAATAAATAATTTAAATTATGATAGAATTTTCTTTCAAATAAATATTCATAATTTCATTCAAAATGATTAAAAATTAATTTAGAAAGGTTACTTGAGATTATTGTGAGAGAGAAATGTGACCAGTTAGGAGAACATCTGAAATGTTTACAAAAGAGAAAAAAAATAAGATTATTATTTAATTAGAAAATAAAACCTTCTCTCCTTATATTTTATATTTTACTTTATAATATTTGAATAATTAGTTGAGTTGAACTCTCTTGTCTCAAGAATCATCAAATCTTGATTTAGTCATATTATAAGTTAAATAATTCATAATACTATTGTCAAGGTTATGAAAATAAAATATATCTTCTTTATGAATACTTCTTATAATTATAATATTATTTATAGTGATAATAAATAAATTTGTATTTTTTATATTATTTAAACTTATTCCGATGTTTATGAAAAATATTTGAATTAACTAAATATAGATATAAGTATACATGATATTTAACTTTTTAAATTAGGTACAAGAATGAAAATAACGATATATATTTTGTTGTTTATGTTTTCATACATATATAACTTTTAAAATTTATGTAATTATAATTTTTTATTATTATTTAATTTTAGAAAAAGGTATATTATTTTAATATTGAATTTTTAATAACATAATTTTTTTATTTTAATTAAGTATAAAAAATTATCTTATAAATATTTAGATAAGTATATATAAAGAGAGACAAAGATAAATACACAATTAAGAGAAAAATACGGTAACCTCCACTGAAAATTTTACTAAAGATGAAATAATGATTCTATATGATATTTTGTATAAATAGTAAACTTAAAGAATACTAGTAATTCCAGTCCTTTTTATATAAGTAATAGATTCATTTGCCCAAACTTCAATTGTTGTAGTTAGTAGAGGGAAAAAAAAAATCTCAGCACGAAGGATTTTATTCTTTTACATTGGGCGGCAAGTATTCGAATTTATAATCATCTTAATTAGTGTTTATAATTAGCATACAAAAAATTCACTTTTAATCATTTTAGTTAATTTATTAAAAAAATTGGAATCATTGATAATTTTAAATTTGGGATGAGTTGATTTTTTTTCTTATCTAAAGTGAAATTTTGTTATTAAGATTAAATGGTTGTTAAATAATTTTAGCCTTAGATTTCCAGTTTCACATAGTGCTTTAAAAATTAAATTTTTAATTTAACAGATCAAAACAATGGACTGGTAAATCACGGTTAAACCAATAGATTAATAGTTGACCTGAATTAATTAGTCTATATTAAATATATAAAAAGCAATAAAAATATTTTTTATAAACTAAATTTGACACACATTTATCAACCACAAACATTGGTTTAGTGGTTAAATGAAATTATAGTAAAATTTATAACATTTTTATAAATTCTTTTTCGATACAAGATTTCATTTTGCAAGATCTTTTACTAAAATAATAAATAAGATTTACATCATAGAAGAAAAATTCTTCTAGAAAACCTTTCAAAGATTTTAAGAATTTTTTTTTTTATATTTTCTTACCAACAAAAAATTACTTAAAATAAATCTATGAGTGACGGATGTTTAAAGGATATTTTAGGAATATCATATTTTGTTATAGATATACAAAATTTCGAAGTACTGAATATATAAAAATATAATAACATTTTTAAAATATACTTTTATTTTTACATATGTATATATATAAATAAAATTTAGAAGGCCAAAATCTCTTACACACCACTAAGTTTCGCGAATCTCTATGACTAGACTAAGATAAGATCTTATAATTTATGCAAGAGAATGAAATTCACTAAAAAATTACAAGTTCTCAAAATAAGATCTTACCTAAAGATTTAGTTACAAAATAGGATAACGTGTGTTGCACTGAAAATATTAGTAAATAAATAAACAATGATCTATATTAAATATTAATGTTGCATTAAATTTGGTTGTTACTTCCATAAAAACAAATACATATATCGTGGGCTTTTTTTCCATTTTGGTATACCTTTTAATTTTAATTCCCAAAATGGGTAGAAAAAAAATTATTTACCAAAATGGGTAAATTTTGCCAGCTAGATTTCAAACTGGTTAAAATAAAATGACATGCTAACGATTTCAATTAATGACATTAATTAAAATCATTTCTCTCTCTGCAATCATTTTTTAATTATTTGATATTATGATTATTAGGTTTAACAATTAGTAAAAAAATAATTATTATATAATAATAATTAACAAATAATTTTTTAATTATTTAGCACTATATTTGTTACTTTAACAATTAAAAAAAATTAATAATAATAATTAACAAAACTGTAGTAAAAAAATTAAGACATACAAATTTATTTAAAATTAAAACAAAATAACATAATGATAATAATAATAAAAATAATTCATATGAATTTAATAATAATAATTATTATTTTTAAATTAAAATAAAATAACATAATAATAATATAGTTAATAATAAGTGAATTTAATAATAATAATTATTTTTTAAATTAAATTTGTCTGAAATTATTCTTATTCTTATTATTATCATTATATTATTTTATTTTAATTTAAAATAAATTTGTATCCCTTAATATTTATGTTATAGTTTTGTTAATTATTATTATATAATTATTATTATTATTATTATTTATTTTGTTAATTATTAAACTTAAGGATCATAGTATCAAATAATTAAAAAATGATTGAAGAGAGAGAAACAATTTTAATTAATGTCATTAATTAAAATGGCCAATATATCATTTTTATTTTGATCAGTTTGAAATTATGCCTATCTAGCTGGTAGAATTTGCCCATTTTGGTAAATAAATTTTTTTCTACCCATTTTAAGAATTAAAATTAAAAACTACACCAAAATGAGAAAAAAGCCTATATCTTGCATTCATTTTTTATGAGAAGCCAACAAAATTTGGTACCAAACATCATTTTGAATCTTGAATGAATAAAAAATCAACCATTTAAAATTATAATAAAATAAAAAATTATTCAGTAAAGTTTAAATAAATAATAGTTATAACTGTTAATTTTTTTGTTTACGGTTATTATTATGATTTATTCACTAAAATAATGCATTCTCTAGATAATTGCACGAAATACTCACCACTTCTACGTATTAAACCAATCAAATTTCATTATTTTGAAAGTGAAAAAATGTATATGAAAAACTATAGTTATAACTTTAAGATAAAAAAATAATAATTGAAATTTGAATAACTTTATATTTTATATCATAGAATAACTTCAATCAATTTTCTAATTAATTATTATAATTTCACTTTATTGTTTATAATATCTGTTTAAGGTTAAACAAGATTGTTTACCATAATTTATGATAGGCATAAATTCATTGTTTATATAAGTATAATTGCGCGCAAGAACAAATTAGAAAAAGGTAGACATTATGAAAGAAATAAATTAATATTAATATCGAGTCAATTGTAAGACTTGTAAATTAATTAAAACACTCATTTTAACAACCTTAACATTAGATTGAATTTTTATGTAATATTTTAACACTCACAAAATTAAAATAAGCAACTTATTTAAGCAACATTGTGTTGTAATATGTGTGAAGGGTTGAGTGAAGTGCTTACTACTGTTGATTAGTACCAATCACCATTTTAAAAAAATATTTATCATGTAGGATACGGTTAGCTGTTAAGCCATGTTGCTTATAATATTTGGAGAAAAAAAGATTTTTAAAAAAGAAATTATCGTATCAACAAAAAGAAAGTAGAATAAAAAAAAAAAAAAAAAAAAAAAAAAAAAAAAAAAAAAAAAAAAAAAAAAAAAAAAAAAAAAAACTATATGTAAGGTGAATTATAAAATTCACAAAGTTTAGATTACTTTAGTCACTTTAACATTGTAGTGAATTTTATTAAAAGAAATGCTTAAACAATGGCACTAGATGAACTTCTTGGAGCATTACATGTCCATCAAGTTTATATCTTAAAATAAACAAGAAATATTCAAACTCCTTAGTCTTAAAAACAAATTAACAACTAAACAAACCTTTAGAATCATCTAAAAGAATTAAAAAAAAAATATTTACAAAACTTTAAAAGTGAAGGAATTTGAAATTGAAGAGACATTTCACCATTCAGAAAATTCAAATGATAATATAACATGGATGATAAAGAAGTCCAAGAAGATGCTAAAATGGAAAGTTAAATATCCTTACTACAAAAAAAAAGAAAAATACAAACACTTTGACAAACAGATTCTAAAGACAAATGAAATGATGTGGTATGCCATGTAATCTGGGCACATTAGAGTAGAGTGTCTAGAAAGAAAATATAATCTCAACAAGTCCAATATAAAAGAAGTTATCTTGCCATGTGGATCTAAACAATAATAACTAATCTAACAAAGAACCTGCAAACATATGTCTCATAACAAAGATATGGAAAAAGAAACTATGAGCTAGTAACCACTATATTTTATTTTATGACATCTTTAAATGATTCTCATCATGGTCATTTGATTAAGAAGATGAAGAAGTTAGTCATAACTTTCATAGAATATCTCTTAAGTATAAGGAAAGGGAAAATAAATATAAAAACATTTGGAAAGAAATCAAAGAATTTAACATGGATGATAATGTGAAATATTCTTTTATATTTATATTTTTTTAAATTATAATCTTGTTTAATACGTTTAACTTATACAAAAATAAAAAAAATTTAAAAGAATTATATACAAGAACTTGCAAGTTCACTTCTGAACAAATTTTGGCTCATCATGCTAGTAAACATATTAATATTAAAAACATTATTTTAGATGTAATAATAATAATAATAATAATAATAATAATAATAATAATAATAATATAAAAAGAATAGTAAACTATTTTATACTAGTACGAACGAGTTATTTTCCAAACAGCTTAGAGTTCAAGTTTTTTTTATTCATAAAAAAATTAAAATTACTGACAAGATAAATCTATCCAAAATATTTAAAATCTGATGTATTTATAAACAAAATTTTGATAGAAATAAAATTCGTCGATAAATTAATTGTATGTAAATTTATCGATAAATTTTTTGAGTTTGTCAGTAATTACAAACAGATTTACCTATCAGTAAATCTGTCGATAAATCGACAAATATTAATTTTATTATAAAAATTAATATCTGTAATTAACAACAGATGATATCTGTCAATAAAAAATCGTTGATAATGATATTTTATCGACAAATAAAATTCTATCAATAAAATTTCGTCGATAATTTAATTTTTTGTTATAGTAATTTAAATAGGCTTTAAAAACTAAATAGCCGTGCAAACGAATAGCTAACTTGCAAAAAGTGTTAAAAAAAAATAAAATTAGTATCTTGATCGTCGTATTAGTAAATACCACTTTTCCAACTTAGTAATCATACAAATTGTTACTCGGAATTTTAAATGTGGTGCTAAATTAAACAATAAATTTATTTTAAAAAGTAAGTGTTAATTTAATATTTGCATTTGATAAAGAAACAAATTAAAGTTCTTGACCGTGACAACTACCAATCAATATAATAAGTCTTGATATTACGGGAAAAGAACAATTTGGTTATTGACTTTTTCAACTACCAATTAATTTACTTCCTACTCCCATGTACATAATCAATTTGGTCTCTATCCAAAACTTAGATATAATTTTGTCTGTATGAAAAATATAGATTAATATATTGGGGACCAAAGTAGTTAGCAATCCCAAATTCAATTCAAGTACTAAATGATTATAATAATTAGAATGGAGATAAAAATGTTTTACTATTTTCTTAATTTCTTTTGGCATTATTTACTCAAAATAGGGAATAAGCTAAAAGACGTATATATATGTTTACTTCAGAAGTTTTACTCTGAAACTTGCATACTATTTTAGACCGATTTATAATACGTTAATAGAAAAGTGTGCAAATTATTAACAAGTTTTTTCATCCATTGACCAAAGTACATAACATTTCTGATGAATTTCTGAAACATCATCAATTGAAGTAACAATTTTGGTGGGCAAAAACCATCTTTAACTTAAGCAATGACCCTGCCGATGTGGGTCCACAAGCAATGTCTTACGTTTAAGGAAGGATACTATTACACTAGTTAGGAGACACGTATATTATGCTTTGGTTTCTCTCCCATACAAATTTCAGTTTTTTTCTCCGTGATCATCATTTTGTCATCAATTTCTCGGTAGAGGCAACTGACACAGCATGGTTTCAGAGGTAACAATAATTCAGTGCCCTTTTGCTATTCTCTGCACAAATTACAACCATGACATCAAAATATGCCTTCTTTCTCCATTTTCTTCCACCATTCAACATCTCTCTTACCACTCCCTTTCTTTTTTTTCAGTTGTTTTTTTTTTTTTATTTATGTATGCACTCCAAAGAACAATACTTCTTTCTGGGTTTGTTACTGCTATTGATGAATACATGGTGATATGTTTGAACTTTGAAGTGTTTAAATTGGAATTGATACTGAATCTCTATGGTTTTCTTTTTTTTTTTTGTGTGTGGATGGTTATGTTCTTAGTATGCAGTCTCTTGATTCGTTGGATTAGAGAGTATTCAGTTTTTAAGGCACATATTTTCTACGCTTTTGTTTTTGTTGCTTATAGTAGTTAATAATCTTGCAAGTCAAATTTGGTGGAACTGGGAACTGAATTTCTGCTGTTATGTGTTCCTGAAATTATTGGGTGAAAGTAATCTTCAGCGTAATGCAGTTATGTGTGTGTGAGTAGAATTTGCATTAGCCAGAAGGAGTGGCACAATGCAATGAAAACAATGTGTATGGAGTATGATGAATGTGTGTACTGTAAAATTTGTACTTTCCAGATGGACTGACATGAAGAAATGACCCCATTAGTGTGTCAAGTTAGGACCGTAATGTAAGTAGTAGTTGTGAGGGCAGTGGGCATAGAAACTAACATTTCATTAAAACCCATCAATGTTTGTTGTCCGAACTTAGTTGTAAGAATGTGATTTGAACTGAAGGATAGGTCTTTGTAATGGCAACATGTCATTTACTAGAAGCAGAAAATGGGGTAACAATGTTGATGGCCCTGTCCGGAAGATTACTATTTCATAATTTTGGCAACTTGAAGAGTTAAAGCCAGGGAAAAGGTAGGTCCAATTTTAAATTTTTAGCCTAATATGATAAAATTAGATGGTGTAGGAACACAGTTTCTCTTAAATGAATGTCTTTCTCACTGTAACAATTATCTGTAAACATAACCATTCATGTATCATTTTTGACCTACTATTCTTTTCATTTGATATAGTATGTAACAAGATAAGGAAATCTAGCAAAGGCACATGATGTGGGCCAAATCCAAAATCGAAAAGGAGCAAAATATTTTTTAAAAAAGGTACGGTGAGTGTGGCAAATAGATCTGGGAAATTTCTGGAGAAATGAGCCCATTCAATTCACTCTGAATCGTGAGCATTGTTTTTAAAGCGCTAGTGAACACCAATTAAGTACAGACTATTCAGACAGTTTGAGTTTCTTTCAGTTCTATTTCCCTTCACAATTCGGTTTATTTGGATTTTGTAATTAGCCATACCTCTCTGGTAGAAGAGTTTGTCCAGTTAGCAAACCAAAGTTGCCCAAATAATTAGCCCTCTGTGACACAACTAGAAGATTCATAAATGGTCGGTGACAGAGTTTGCTGTCTGACATGAGACCAAAAGGTGGTCAGAACAAATTGTGTGGGTTTTAGAATCTAATGACATAATATTTTACCAACCTCACCTATTTAGATGATTCTTCTGACAGATATGTAGGCCTCTTGCTCATTTCAAAATAGTTTTTATGATCTTCTTTTCTACCGGATTTGTGGATCAATTTATTTTCTTTCCTCAAATCTTTGGAAGGGAAGAGCTGCATTGTCATATCAGCAAGATTGAAGGAGCATAGAATTAGCACCACCAGGAGGATAGTATAGAACAATTATGCAATGTTAAGAATTTCTGAAAGGTTTTCATAACGCTTACACCTGCTGAACTTGGTCTCCAATGGTACCTTCAATATTGCTCTACCTTTCTGTTGTTCTAGCATGTTATTTGCTATACATATCTCAACTTCTCCAATTCAGTACAACTGTTTTGTAATATTTTGTTTGGCAAGTTGAACTCTAAAATTTCTTCATAATTCAAATTCCAAAAATGGGAAGAGTGACATCTTGATCTTTAACATCTGGTCTAAATGGTCTTCGTTATTCTTTCAATAGCTCTCCTTTATATTTACTCAATCCATATTCTTGAGTTGAACTCATTTTGTGAGCTGAAGTGAAGTATATGACATAATAGGTGTGATGCAATACTCGTTGTATGATTTTAAGTATTTTAACAAAGGAAATGCCAATTTTTTTGAATCATAAATTTCTGTCACCTTGCTCTTTAGGGGACATCTGTAACTGTTCTTCTGATTCTATCCGTTGGCTAAAATTGTGCTCAGATTTTCATTAGGCGCTTGTTTTAAACTTTATTTGTATTTCTAATGTTGCTACTTTTTTCTTGCCATCAATTATCAGAACGATGAAATGCCTATTGGATGGCCATTTGGTCTTGGCTTTTTGAATACAAGACTTAGAGATGTAGAACCACTCCCAGCTGCTCCAGTAGAGCCACACTCAATGCACATTCCCTCCACCAGTTTTTCCTCATTCTCATCCTCCAACCTTGATACTGAGGTAATTTCAATTCACGATCCTATTTTTCTTTCTTTCTCACTGTTGATTGGATATAAGGGCTTTTCTCATTTCATTGAATGAAAATAACTAAGGACCAAAGAGAGAGGGTTCAAATAACTAGTTAGTTGGAACAACAGAAGTTCATAGTTAAAGTTCAACCATCTAAGGGAACTGTACTTCTGATCAAAGTGTACACAAATGAACATATTAACAACTTATTTCAAAGCAATTATTAATAGAATCCATGTTATTATGGAAAAGAATTGTGTAAAACATGTGTGGCTGACATTTCTTTCCATGTTTTACTAAAGATGAGAGCGTGTCACAAGCCATCAACTTGCCAGATATTGGTCTACACTTCTATAGCATTAAGTCAATATAGACTTTTAATGTGAAAACTACCAATTTCCCAAAGTAATGTATTTCATACAGATCCTCAGAGGCATAGGAGGACCTACATACAGTTGAGGGTAGGCAAATGTACCCTCTCATCTAGGGAAAACTATAAGAGAAATCATTGTTCATGTTTTGCCCCCTCCTTTTATGATTTTGAACATCCTAAACACATACTCAATTACAAGTTTTTAGTTAATAATGAAAACGATTCGTTAAAAAAAAACATAGGAAAATTGTCCCCACCAAGGTCCTAAATTCAGCACTAGTAAGAGGACAGACATGTAAATAAATGCTCCTTTTAACTGTTCTCTTTTGTTGGAAAAACCAGTCCACAGCATCTTTCTTTCAAGACAACAGTGTCTCCCTTGGCCATCTCATTGGACTGAGAGCAGGAGAAAAGGGACGCTTGTACTTTCCAAACTCATTAAGAATAGAAGAAAGGGAGGAGAAAACATTAGTAAAGGGTTCCATTTCTGATGATAATGACTCTAAGGTAAAAGAAGAGGATATGTCTCGTGGAATTTGTATACCTATACTACTTGAAGCCCTGCTCAAGATTAGCAAAAGTAAGAAAAGTTCAAGTAACTAGCATATCATGGTGTAACACATTCACTTGCCTTGCCTCTAGTCAAAATTAACAACAATGATTTTTCTTTCATTTCAGCCTCAGTTTCTTAAATCATCCATTTAAAATTTCACAGACTTGTCTGTTGCTGTAACTTTGTTTTATTTCAAAATATAATTCAAAAGGGAGTGTAGTGTATTTTATTATTCTGTTCTTTTAGCAGCATGCTATTTCTTCTAGCATATCTTTGCATACCCAATAAATTATTTTCTAGTTCTTGTCATCTTCCCAACTTTCATTTTGAGTTAGTTGTAAAAGTTTGTGCTCCAAACGTGGGTATCGTGTACATAATTACATAGATGTTGATTAATTGGCAAGTGAAGCAAATCATAAAAGTAATATAATAGCAGCAAAAATATGATTCCATGAGGGATTCTCGTGAAGTCTTAGTTCACAAGTCCCAATTCTTTCACACCCCTCTCACCATCCTCAACACCCTCCTATAGTTGCAATCTTCATCAAGAGGAAAATATACACCAAATAAGTTACTTCTTATTTTAAATAACTTCTTCATAAGTAGTTTTAGAAGAAAAAATTAGTAAGACAAATTTAAATTTTAAAAAATTAAATTACTTCTTTTACACAAACTAATTTGTATAATTCTTGTATAGTTTTCAAAACTTTCATTTTTTTTTATGAATAAGTTAATTTTAGCTTACTGAATAATCTATTTTAATTATTGAATCTCTTTCACTGCATTACCTTCCCAATCTATTTATGTTTCTCTATCTCTAAATACTTGTTGCTGTTTTTCTTGCTGAACTTTCTATGCTTGTTTTCTGTGAAACCACTAACTGTATAAATGCTTGTTTCAAAACTGTTTTTTTTTTTTCTTTCTAAATTCACTGGTCAGCACTATTCAGATATTGAAATGACTATTTTTATCATTATAAATTACTTACATTTGTTATCTTATGAACAAATTATAATTATGATTCCTTGTTTTAGATATTACTTATTCAACATATTCTTCACCGTTTTTCCTCCCTAATGAACAATTATTATGTGTATCTAAATCTGTAATTTTGTTTGTCGAACTGTGAAATCAGATTGAACAACCCAGATTTCTTTTGTGCTACAATTATTTGTCCAGCCTAGCTTTATATTATATCAGATTGATTCTAACTAAAAATAAATAAAGATAAAATTAATCATGTGATATAAAAATTCTCAGAAATAGAGTTAAATTTAGAGAAAAAGAAAATTAAAAAAATAATCAAGTTTGGCCATATAGGTTCGGTGTTTTGGACCTACATTTTACCAATGAAGCCTAGTCCATTGGCCCGGATTGAATAGGCTAAATTTTTCAGACCTGTTTTAAAAACCCAATAAAACTTTAATTGTACATTGTTTGGTTCATCCCATTATAAACATCAATTTGCCACCTCTAACCTTTATTAAACAGTCAAAGACTGTTTTCTTTATGCAAAGAGATTATCAAAATGAGTACAGTTTTTCTTAATAAAACGTTTTTCATATATGATTAAAATTAAGCGATGTAATTATTTTTCTTAAATCTAACTATTTTACCAAAAATGTCCTACGATGCTTATGAATAGGGGAGACAAATTTAATGGATAAGATAAATTTTATTTAAAGTTACAGGAAATAAGATAAAAAAATCCATTAATGTACCTTTATTCATTTAAATTTTAGGCAAAATTGATCTACATTATAAGTCTAATCTAAAATATTTTTATAGATGAAAATTAATCCATCCAACTTTATAAATGTATTAGTAATTCGTGTTTTAATAGTTCTAGAAGATGTTTAAGTCAAGGTGAAGATGATAATATTTTTAAGGTTAAATTAATGATATCGTGATTGAACATGATTTGATGATATTTTGATTAAGATTGATGTGATAATATCTTGATTTGAGGCCAAGTTGAAGATATTATTGTCAAGTTTGAGTTAAAAATTCTCCAACTAAGATTAAGTTGATGATGTCTCGATTGATATTGAGTTAAAATACATAATCGAAACTAAATTAATTATGTGTTGAGATTTAGCTCCAAATGTCCCAATCAATCAATGTTAAGTTGATGAACTCTTGATCAATGTCATGTTAAAGATGTCTTGATCAAAGTTAAAATGATAATGCTCAAGCCAAGGTCCAACTAATAATATATTAATTGGGGTTAAAAAGAAAATGCTTTAATATCTTGACCATGATTAGGTGAGTGATTATTTGACTAATATTAAATAAAAGATTTATTTATGTTTGGACTAAAATTGAATTGACGATATTTAATTGAGAGTAAGTGAGCCACATATCTATCAAAACCGACAATACTATAATTGATATTAAACTAAAAAGTGAATTAATGATATTCTAAATAACATCAAGCTAACAATTTTTAATTTTAAAAAATTAATATAATTAATTTTGATTCATTAGATACAAAGATAAATTATTTTTAAAAAGTAATAAATATGTTATTAATAATTCATAAAAGTGAATAGATGAATTTAGGTCCATTATTGTTTTATAATTAATTGATTTACTTGTTCATGATGTATAAATAGATTGTTTTCACACTATAATTATAATCTATAATTTTTGTTAATTAAATTATCTATCAATATACACTTTAAGTTCTGGCTACAAATAATAATAGTTAAATCTTAAGTTGTTATTACCAAATAATGATAAGCTGGTACAAATAAGGGAAAGGAGAGACGACAAAGGCAAGCTAAAATGTTTTAGATTAGACACAAAACCAGTAACATTCATGTATTTCTACTTTTTGCTGAAATTAGTAACTAATTCATGCCCTCTCGATGAAATATTGACTGCTTCTTCCTGCACCTCCATATCATCTTCCTGCACCTCCATAATTTTCAAAATTCCAATAATAGACATGAGGAAATTACAAATTTAACCCTGCTGCTATAAAAGAAGGTTTTCCATGGAAGGG
>Ga0209700_100389_pt1 | contig 79458 bp, 43 predicted proteins | sample SiratroredBW_FD_187528 | JGI IMG/M metagenome (GOLD analysis project Ga0209700, IMG submission 187528) | Root nodule microbial communities of legume samples collected from California, USA - Siratro red BW (SPAdes) (version 2) | ecosystem: Host-associated > Plants > Roots > Nodule | place: USA... | reverse complement strand
TTTTATATATATATATATATATATATATATATATATATATATATATAAGTTGTTTTGTAATCTTCTTGATTTAGTGCTTTATTATGTATACGTATTTATAATTTTTTTTTGTTAACACACTATGTTTGGAAATATAAGGTGCAGTGAGTGATTCATGAAAGTAGTTTTAACTAAAAAAAGAATAAATTTATTAATTGTAGGTGTTGCACTCACAAATAACCTCTGAATTTATGTATTAATAATTAATAGAAATAATAAATTACGTGATTTCAAACAAATTCTAATCAATAATAAAAAAGTGTGTTTAAAAGAGTCTATTGTAATAACATGTTTAAGGTTATATTTGCCAAGACCTTTTTTTTTTTAATCTTTGACCAAACCATGTTTTTTTAATAGTTTATAGCGCTTTTGAAAATGATTTTATATTGATCTTTGTATTAATACTTTCAAAATTATTTATTAATAAAGTAAGTAATTAGTTCTTCAAATTAATAACATATCGACCAAATATTTTTTAAAAACAATATATAAAAAGTGTTGCTGTCATTTGTTTTTTTCTAAATTTGTGGTCATTCAAATCCTAAAGTAACGACAACTTCAAAAGGTTAAGCTTTTCCACATGTAAAGTTGATCAGAATATTATAATATTATAATATTCTTTTGTCCATATTATCAGAGACGGGTTGATATTTGTCTATATTATAATATTCTTAGTTTTTAGACATTCAAATAATATAAACCACCAGTCTATTAATACTTTTCGCTTTCCTTTCCACACTACTCGTCAATTATTTCAGTATTTTTTTAATCTTTTTTCCCTTTACATTTCTCTCAAGGATCTACATCCAAAAAAAAATCTGTTAATTTCTTAAAAAATCAATTGTTTCAGTTCTATTTAAAGCTTTGGGACACTACTTCTATGTTATTATTATTGGTAACCACTTCACCAACAATCACTTTTTTGTTTTTTGTTTACGTTCTCAGAAGTTAACAAAAGAGTTCATAAAAGTATGAAGCCTTAAAAGAGGAGAGAATCATGCACCTAACATTAAACGCCCTTTGATTTCCATGCAAAACTAGTAGGTTCCCTTCAGACAAAATCACGTTTGATGTTGAAGCCAATATGTAAATAACAAATCTACGATTTGTATAGCATAACAAATCTAAGTTTTGAAGTGAAAAGTTGAAATGGTAACAAGTTATATATATATAAACAAAAACTTTGAGGAATGGTAGTACAGTTCATTCGATGCGAGCAGAAAAGACATGGTGGGAAGCTAAGTGAAGGTTTGGTTTGGAAGAGAGAGAGAGACTATTGATGGAGATGGACCTGACAACTTTTCAATCATTTGTTTTTGGTTGGCATCCCTCGTTAATGATGTCTACTAGGTAGGTCCCTTGCACCATAATCTTCTTTTCCTTTCTATTTTTTGTGTTCTTGCTTTACCCTTCATCAATATATTCTCCTTTTTCTCTTTGTTGCCTTTAGGGTTTTCATTATTTACATTATTTTAGTTCTTTGTTACTCAGTTCACTTCCCTCCTTATCCGAAATCTCCATCTTGGAATCACAGCTTCCTCATCCATTCTTCTTTTAGCATTTATCCATATCTAATGTGGAATCAATAATTCCATGAATGGAATGCTATAAGATCACAAATCAATTAAGTTATTTTATTTCCATGCCCACTTTAAAAAGATATACACTTTTATTCAATATGTGTATTGGCAACAGTGTCTAAACCCACCATTCAACATTGGCTCATCTCAGTTCACATAAGTACTGTCACTGTTCAAGTTTTAAATAGTTATTTGCTTAGTTTTAAAAAGATAGTAGGTTACATGTGCTCTTACTGACAGTAACTAATTACTGATTTGTTTCCTATTAGGAGGAATAGCAGAGAACAGAAATTAAACTCTAAAAAAAGAAATTACTGCAGAATATGGTGGTAGGAGTAACTGCAGTCAGTGCTCCTGTACTCTGAGTTCTGACTTCACAAGCCAAGAAGGAAGTTGCACTACACTTGCCTAAATTAATTAGTTACTGGTTGATACAACATTTAAGGCTTTCCTCCACTCAATAGAGGAACACAACAGATTGGGTGAGTTTTGTTAAGGAGCGGTGATATTTTAACACTATTATTTATATTTTATTTCATTTGACGTTAAAAAATATTATTATATTATTAATATATAATATTTTATTAATATAAAACAGTTTTAAACGAATGTTTTGTGAGAATAGTAGTTTTAAAGAAACATTTTTTTTAAGAGGATGACCGAAGATAGAATAAGAAAGAATTAATATTATTTGTTGGTCGAAGAGATAAATAATAGAAATAATTTATTACAAGAGATGGGACTTGCATTGCTAATTTTCACATATTTTTATTTATTTTTGTATTACTCTTTTTTATTTCTCTTCAAACAAATAAATTCTACTTTTCACTTTTATCAATTTCTATATTGCCACCTATTTTTCTCCTTTCAATCAAACACACTCTTAAAATTGTCTTATTTTAAAGTTTGATGAAATTAATTGCAACATAAATAGTTTTAAAGGGATAAACACAATATGTAAAAGTTAAATTAAATTATAATTTTTTAATTAATATTTTTACACGATATAAGAATCAAGAATGTGGTTCTTAGGTAATGTTGATTAGATATTAAAGAGGGAGGAAATAGGTCAATGATAAAAGCAATGAAATTAAATGAAAAAAATGGAGTAAAAATAATTTTGTTTGGTGGAAAAGAAAAAGAATAAAAATGATAGGTATTAAAAAGATATCATCTTTATTTTTATTACTAATAGTTTATTACAATTTTTATTAATATATTTATTATTATTATTATTATTATTATTATTATTATTATTATTATTATGATTATTATTATTATTATTATTATATAAACATGGGGTAGGAGTGTATTAACAAAGACTTGGATGAGATTTTTTTATGTCAAATATAAAATAAAAGTAGCCTTAACACATAATAATGTATTTTGGTGCATTGAGTATTTTTGTTAGATTTTATTAATTTTTCTTAGATAACCTTTTTTTTAAATTTTTATTGTAGTAAACAATGAAGTTTCACATGACATATAAGGTTCCAATTTTATTATATTCACCATTTTCTTCTCGCACCTCATATTTATTCGGAAATTCATTTTTTTACATTCTCAAGAAAACCATTTTAAAATGAATGGCAGGTGAGAGAAGAAGCCAGTGAGGAAAAGATTCCACACTCTATTCCATTAGTTCTTACATCAATAAAAATATAGCTACTTTTCAATTTCCTTTTGTAACTACGATATTATTACCGTCAAAAGCAGTGATGTATGTTTTTTTTTTCTGAACTATAATATTTGTATTCACAGTCAAAAGTAGTGAGGTATTTCCTCTAACGATGACATTATTATTTTCTGTTAAAAACAGTGACTCGTGTTGTCGAAACCTTAAGCTTATACAAGGCGACTCTTGTTTTCAAAATTTTCCCCTAAATATATTTATGCAGACAGAAATATATAGTCCTGAACACCAGAAGATTTTTGGGGGCACTAGTGACTGCAGACATTATTTGTGATTCGTCGTTCTTTACCCGTGATCTAGGTTCGTTTCTCTCCAGCTAAGCAATAACTACAAAGAATTCTAGCGAAAACTGTCAGTTTAGTCCTTTCAAATTTCATAACAATCATGTTTCAAAAATTGTAAAAAGTAAATGTTGCAAAAACAATGATTTATTAACAGACCTTTTCAAGAGTTGATTCAATGTCAATCTTTCAAAAGATTAATGCGATAACCCATGTAATTTTACAACATCCAAATTGAAAATTGTTTAAAATTACATGTTTACTGTGTAAAAGTTTGAAAGAAAAAGAAAAGTGAACTTTAGAATCGCAAACTGCACATGATACTGATCTTCTTTATGTATGCATTGTGGCAGATTTTGACATGGGCTTGGGGAACACGTGCAACCAATAATTCCCCTCCACGAACAGCTAGTACCCACGAGAGTGTTTCAGTGCATTAATCACTGGATTTACACAATAGAGCAAATTGCAGTGCAATTGACTCCAAAACAGTGTGTAGGACAAGCATGTTGGCCCCCACATAAACAGAACAGACTCTATATCATAAAAGCCTTGAATTGGAACAGTTAAGTAGAGAGAAATTGTCGTTCTACAATTATATATATCACTGAAGTCAAAGTACTGGGATTTACCTACTAGTCCTTACAAGATACAAACCCTAGAAACTCATGTCTGGAAGAACATAAACATTAGAACTATACATAACAGACAATGTAAGCATGAACACCTATTTAACACCCAGCAGCCTTGAGGAAATTGTCAAAGGGGCTAGCAGGAGGTAGCCTCATGGGGTCCCTTGCCAGTTGGCCATGCCCATCACCATTTCCTACCTACAAAAATAGTAACAAGCATAACAATGTCAGCACTGCATTTAAAGAGTTGGATTTATTTTGAACAGAACTCAGTAATTTCTAATAGCACAAAATATATTTTTGGTACATCTAAATTTTTTCAGGATTCGGTTTCAATCTCTCTCAAATTTTGAAATGCATAACTTATAATCCTTCAAGTAGTTTAGACAACGCTTTAATAAAATGATGAAAGGGATTTTAAAATTAGAGACTCAAAATAGACAAACATTTTAGAGGAAATAATAACATCAAACCTTGAAAATTTTAGAGAAACCAAAAAATTCTTTACCCTTTCTAAATTAAGTGGAATCATGACAAATAATGATTGCACCATCCAGTGTTAACAGAACAAACCTTTTCAAGTTGTGAGTTTGTAACATCAGCAATTGCCAGAAACGATTTATCAGCTGCTTGGATGTAATGATTCTCAAAGGCCAGCCAATTTGAAAGCTTCTTCCTTGCAAATGTCCCAAGTGATTCACACTGGCTGGCCATGGTGTTGTATGGTAGGGGCGAAGTGGAGACAGCTGTTCCTGCCACTTGACCGGCTACCTCTAAAGCCTACAAACAGTGGATAGGTTGTTGAGCTTGTAGGAACAGTAATCATGCGTAGCAATGAAATGTACGCATTCAAATTCCAATTCCATTTGCATTTGCATTTGCATACATTGACAAAATAAATAGGCATGAAAGATAAACTATGGGATATTAGCTTTAAAGCATTTCACTTAAACTCGCCCCACTCTACACCTACACTGTTTGGTTCATACGGGAAAGTATAACAGGAGAAGGTACAAAGAAATAACGAAAGTGAAAAGAAAGAAAAAAAGAGTAGAAAGTGACATTCGCTTCTTAGTTGTTTGTCATTAGATAAGCAACATAAATATGCATATAAATAGTTCCCTAATGATACTTTTTTCCTTTTAATTCAAAATGCTAGCCTCTCTCTCTCCCCTTTTATCCTGAATTGGGGAGAAAGGCAGGAGTACACAAAAATGCCTTATACACACATGCAAGACAGAGAATGTACCGATTCCATAAGTTGTCCAATGCTGATAACATGAGGTGCGGAAGGGGATACAGGCATTTTTGGAATAAATCGAGAAAGGTCAGAGACAGATGCTTCACTGATTGTGTCATCTTCTCCTGCTGAATTTGAGGGAAAATCCTGCATACCCGGGAAAAAAAAAAACCAAACATATCAAAATATTGGTATTAAACGTCCATTTCATATGTTCAGAAATAAAAGTCACTTTCTTGATTAGCCAGGAAGCTTTCAGTCTGCAGTCCTAGAGAGGGCCAAACAATCAAACCCATGATGCCAAGCCGTGGCCAACGACATTTGTGAGCTATAAAATATAACGTCTTGGAACATATTTTGCCCTGTTTCTATATGCCTGCGCACACAAACACACTAGATCTACTGGCATCAAGCACAAACTCAGAAATAACATACCCCATCAAATGACAGTGACTCCTGGGAATGAAAAATTATTTGATTCTGATCAAGCATTGACTGTGGACCAAACACAAATTCTTCATCGGGCTTGAATGTCTCTGACAGTAGCAAAGCCAGTTCAGCTGCATCCAGCTTAAGAAACAGGAAAACACCAGAAAGTGAGAGAGTGGGGGGTTATGAACAAAATATGATCCCTGCATATAGTGTAATACCTCAGTAATGTTAGATAAATTATGAACCAAAGCATCCTTTATGGTCTGGTGGCATTCACGTATTTTGTTCTGTAACTCTGATAATACTGAACAGGCTAATTGATTATCAGCGGCAGTACCATATTCTCTCACATCCACATTGATCTTAGCATATACTTGATAATCATCACCGATACTCAAGAAAGGATCAATCTAGTTATAAAAAAGCAGGTAGTTGTCAAGAATCAAGATACATACTTCAGATTGTGCATAAAAATCATGGCTTTCTATACCATCAAAATCAGTGCAGAATTCCTCTAACAGACATTAAAGAGTAGTGTAGCATCAGAACCACATCAGTCACTCACATCAGAGATTGGCAATGACGCAAAAACTTCATTCACATCATGAATCTGAAATATTTTGCAGGCAAATACCAACATGCCAGTAGACAACACAAATACAGATCTCTGACAAGCTGGGGGCATCATTCCTGCCAGAACGGGTACAACAGTTTCACATCTTTTTTTCTTTCAAATTTATAAGTCATTTGAAATTGTAAAAGTCTGCATACGGAAAATGCATGTCATACCATTATTTTGGTCCAACAACATCGTCCAGAGAGATAGAGGAAGCTGGAAAAATCGGATCAATAGGTTATCTCTGTCTTTCTGGTTCTGCAACATTGAAATTAGAAAATTTTTAACAACCACTATAATATTTATGAAAGTAGATGGCAGAAAGTGCAGTGAAGATTGTGATTATATTCAGTTTACTATGAAAATGAGAATTGAATATTAGCCGAGGGCAAAAGCATAGATCTATTCACCTATAAGGCAGGGCACAATCACCCAGAGTTAACATAAGACAAATGGAACCAGACCAAATTTGAAGAGAAGATAATTTAAGATGACAAGTTCAACAAATTTGTAGAGTTTGATAGCCTGCTACGACATTTTTTTTTTACCAAAGTCAAAGTCACAGATAATTCAATAAATTACACTTACTGCTATTTTTATTGGGAAATCAAACAAACTCAATTTACCATGCATGATCTATCCAGAAGAAACTACTGGTATACAAAAAATGACAAAGATAGAGAGTGATACAAATACATATAAAGTTCTACCTTTATGCGTAAAACTATTAATGTCAATACGAATGAATGAGCTATAGCTTCAATATTTGAAGGTAAATTATCAGGAAGATTGGCTTGAACCCAAAAGGCAGAAAGCAGTTGCGCCATTTGATCTTCAGTTAGTTTCATAACATATGGTTCCTGAGAGGCCATTCAATACCGAAACTTAGTAGATAACATTTTACTAAGAATAACCACAACTAACAAAACCTATTGACCGAAACCAACTAATTACTTACCGTGTCAGCCAAACTAGGTCCCGTAGCCCTATCAATGATAGAACTGAGTTTGTAAAAGTTAGGGGAATTCTTTAACCCACATCCCTGCTTCCAGTCTTCTGCTACAATATCCCTTTCTTGGCAGCAACCATCATGCACACTATTCCCATGATTTCCTGCCTTGGTGCTATCTCTATTTCTGCGGAGTTTTTCAAGTAAAGCTGTAATTGAAGCAGATGCAGACACAGAAGCAGTATGAGAATGCCTTTTGTTGTGTTGATCTAGATATCTCGATCGCAGAGAGGAAATTTCATGTGTATGGAAGGAACTTGGAAAAAGAAGAATGCAAAATATAAGGTGTGCTCCGACTCGAGCCTCCACATCTGAATGCAACATCACTTTTAGGAGTTGCACAAAAAGAGCTTCAGGAAATCCCTACAAGGAAGCATCAAAAATTGATCAAACAGATCTATTCAGTATTCCAATATTCCCCAAATAAGCAAATGGAAAAAAGGTTTATCTGTTCGAATTTCAAAGTACAATCAAGACAATGCCCCCTCTCCCTCCCTAACATGTAAAACTTTAGTGATATATATAATCATATTTTGTAAAAACAAAACAACTAGATATTTCAGCTTCAATTTGCAGTGGACATAATTTGCTATAAACACTATTGGATCAACAAGCTCCTCTCACCTGCTGTGACTGTAAACGAGTTAATGCTAAGGTGACTGCACGAGCAAGGATGATCAAAGATCCAATGGTAGCTCTACCAACAACACCAGATGGAATATTTTCTAGGGTAATCGCCATCAGGCCAAAAAGTGGCTGGGCATCAGTGACCTAACCAATGAAGGAAAAAAAGTAGTTTAGTAGCTGTTGAAATGCAATGACAAAATTAGTAGTGTTTTTTTGGAGGAGGAAGAGGGGCATTCACGAGCCTACCCCGTTGGCAATTTCTAGTAAGCAGTCCTCAATAGAATTTTGAAGTGAGATATTTAAGTTCAACTCTTGCTCCCCAACAAATTCACTGGAAGCTTGAAGGCTTTTCCTAAGATGTCTGCAAAGGTCACCAACAAAACCAATCTCTGCCAAGCCCCTCCCAGATCTAATTTGCATAGCTAAAGATGTGGCAACCTGTACAACACAAGTCTTAAGTTGAGGATCATTCATGACATTTTTGTGGTCCAGATGATGTATCACAGAAGCCAAAATTAAGCGTTGATTCCCTGTTGAAAAAAGGTGAGAAGAAAAACATTATTATGGAACAAGAATAGAAGATTCTATAAAAGACTCATAGTAGTGCCCACAGCTAATGGCAGCTTCAAAATAATATACAAATGTTTTTAAAGTTAAAACATGAAATTTGACAACATATCCACTGGTTGATCTATTTCTGAAAAGTGATTGTGTCAAAAGTGGAGAGAGGAATAGTACCTGAGTTCTCCATGAAGTAGGCCATCCTGGATAAAACTATCATTGCTAACCCTTTCTCAGGAGCCCACTGTTGTCTAAAGTCAAAGTAGACAAACATTGGATCCAGCACACGACGCATAGTTGTGCTTTCCTTGGCTAATTCAACCATTCTTTGAATACATATCTGAGCCCATATTTCTGGTTTTTCAATTTCTTCTCTATAATAAAAAATAAATTAAAAAGGGAACAAAAGAGTGATTAAAAGCAGTGTCATAGACAGAGTAACACATACAAAATGACCTAAACTTTTATAAACTCTTGAATAACATATACCTAGTCAAAAGGGAAGGATCCTTTATTTCTGGTCGCGGCTGTATAATCAAGCAACTAGATCGATTGTCATTAGTGCCAATAACTGAACCACCCCGACCTTCACAGCGGATAACCTCATCGACCCAATTATGATGTGCCTCGGCCCTGACATCATCATCTTCATTTTGTCTACTCCATTCACAGTTATCTAAAGTGGCGTGAACAATCTACATTTTGAACAAATGAGTAACAATATCTGATGGTAGAGACAAACAAATTCACAACGCAAAATTCAAAAGCATTTATTGATCAGAGAAAATACAATATAATTGTAGCAACATGCTTGCTGGGTTTAATTCCTACTATCCCACCAGTGAAAGCATCAAACTTTCATGACAAATGGGTTATTACTTTTAGACATGAAACTGAAAGCATCACCAAACCTTGGATGGGTAAAAGTCCCAGATATCTTCACCCAGAAAATTAATTTATCATATTTTCGCCTCATCATTATTAATTGGAAATGTTCCATTTCCAACAATTAAAACGCTAGAATGGTTTCAATGGGAAAGCATCTTTAGTTTTAAGTACCTCATCAAAATCTTCGAAAATGTGTGAAAATTCAGCCATAAACCAAACCTGCCAAGAGTAAAGGAAGTCAGACAAATGATGAACTCACCACAACCACTAATATTTATGCGAAAATAAATATTGGAAAGCAATTAGAAGCCAATGAACTTAAACGTAAAACATCATGAGCACAAAGAAAATAAAAAATGAAGCCCAAATTACCATTGCTGAAAGGCACTGCAAGCTTGATGCCCTCAAGCAGCGCTTTTCACTTGCTTCCCCATGTTCCCTTGATAGCATGCACACTTTCCGCACCAACTTTTCTATGTTATAAGTATATGTAGCATCCACCTGTTTTCTCATTGTGTTAAAAGCATGAATATACATCGCAAATTAACACCAGCTTATTTGTAGTTTGGAAGAAAGTAGTAGGAGAAACCCATCAATTAAACTTTATTAGAGAAACCAAATGTAATACCCAAGGAAGGACCATAGTTATTACTAAAAACAGACAAAGCCTAACTCACTAGCAAAAGCTAGTTCAAGAGCATGAAGAGCATCAGACATGTTAATACACCCCCTAACACCGCGCCACCCAACATTAAGACTAAAAATAGGTTTAATACCATCTTAGAAATGGAGGTTAGGATTAACTCACACCCAAAAGTTAGCTCAAGGAAGAAGGGTTGACCAAGTCTTATTAGCAGTATTCCAACCATATCCCTAACCAGTATGAGACATTTTAAAATTGTCAACTCACTTTTGAAAATCAATAGAAATGAATATACACTAAATTTTAGTTGTATATACATATACATTGTGCTAGTTTTTTCTGTTTCAAAGTAAATTAAACCAGGTAAACATTGATGCCACCCAATTAAAATCATGCACAAATAACAAATGCAAGCGGCCAATACGTATCTTAGGGTTGTTGGATTGTATAATTCACCTGACAGTAGATGAACCTTGATAAGCACTGGCAACCAAGTGTCTGGATGGTCTCATCCTTAGAATAGCTCAAGAGCTCCGAAATTACATTAAGTACATCAACAGCGAAATATGCTCTGGTATATGAAAGAGGTAGATAAGAATCTTTTAAAGATGAATCACAAAAAAACTAGCCAGTAGAGATGAATATCATTATTATAGTGAATTAATGGAAAGAATCCAAAACATATCAATTGTTTGATAATGTGGAAACATATGCTAATTAATCATGAGAAACTTACATCTGCACCTTACAAATGGAAAGCAACTTGTTGAAGGATTCCATTATAATATTGACCATTTTGATGTGCTCAGATTTAAGTTCTCTGGAGCACCTTTCTTCGAGATATTTTGCTATCTAGCAGAAAGAGCAGAAATAGTGAACTTCAACAAAGGATCCTTCCTGATTTCCTATATGTTTACAAAAGGACTTACGAATACACATGCGAAATAGAATAATAAAATACCTTTGGAATCCGGAAAGGGTTTTTTGCAGCATATTCACATAATTTGATGATCTTCCTCTCACTTGGAGGTTCATCCTGACAAGAGTTAGTTGAAAGATTAATACAGTGACTGGATTTCTACTTCATGTACAAACGAATGTATAGTCAAAAGACATTGCCATAGAATAAACCATATTGATTCGCTTACAAGCATGCTGAGTTTTTGATAATCATAAAAAATTATTTGCATTAGAATAAGGGATAACTGAAAACAATAAGGTTTCCTGATGTGCTTGGTGCTATTATCCAATCAGAATTGGAGTTTCAAAAGTTTTGACCAAACAATAACCCATAGCAAAATGCACAGCAGTAACAAGATGGTTCAATTTGTATGCTTCAGATAAGGGAAACAATAATTTTCTCATTCCGATGGGGATATAATGAATCTGTAAATGCTAGATTCTACAATAAATTTGTTTCGTAAGTGGTCATACTGGAGAAAAAAATGAGCCATTGGCTAAACCAGCTGCATTGGTGGTGAACAAAGGAGTTCAATGAGGTTACTACATCCATTTTGCTGGAGGAAAAAGAGTGTTATAAGATAAGACACTAACAGGGGACTTAGGGAATATATCAGCAAGCAGTTTTCTGTATCTTTTGACCGGCTGGCGTGATCTTGACCTCAAAGCAGGACAGCAAACACACATGTTCCCACATGCAGGGAAGATCTTCCTGGAGATGACACCCATTGCCTGCAATTCCAAACACCAGAGCAAAATGTAGCCAAATTTAGAACAAACCAAGCTAAAATACCCTACCAAAAAAATCCAAAATTACCCAGCAAAAACCAAAAGCCCTAATAGTCAACCCAGAAAAGAAAGTCAAACAAAACAAAGAAAATCACAACAAAGCCAGGATCCAAAAGGACAGATTCAGTAAAACCCGAAAGCCAAAATGGAAGCACACTGAGACCGAAACCATTCACACAACATACATGCCCAGTTGTTCAAAAAGCACGAATAAGAGAAAACCATCCCACCAAGAAAAGAATAAACAGAGAAGAAACAAGCACACTGTGTGTAAAGAAAGAAACCAACCACACCAAAAATTTGCCAGTGTTAGAAATTAATAACCATAGTAACAACCACCAAGTTCCAGATAACTCCAGAGAAGACCAAAAGCAACAGCGAAAAGTTAGTTAGAGAGAAGAGAGACAACAAAAGCAGCACCTCACACAAGATCTGGGAGCGGAAGGTGAACCCCGACTCTGAAGTGAGGCCAATGGAGAGAACAAGAGTAAGCACTAACAAACAACTACAGCGAACAGGGAACAAAGATGGCGCGTGAGACTATGTCGTGTGTTGGATTGGAGATCACGTGATTGTGTCAGGTTGAACACAAATTCATTTTCCTTTTTCTTTTTCTTTGCTGTAAAAGCTATGTACCTATGCCCTGCTTTTTGAAACCATGTCAGAATTTCCAAAACACACACCACAACCAACTCTTCTTTTTATATCGTTGCTGGAGAAAAACTGAAACACTCTCAGTGCACGTTTGTGGAAACTGTGTAACACAATTTTTTCTCTATTCAACTTTATTTTGAACGCTCCATAGGTACTAGTTCCAAATTTTATTGGTAAGTGAAGAACACGCGCAACTTATTCAAGTTAAATAGTTACGATCTGTATGATTTTCACAACTATTCTATTTATTAAAAAACTTGAAAGTAGTTTTCACTTTGAATGTAAATAAATTCTAATTATTTAGTCATACACAATTTTTTTTTGTCTGTGGAAACCTTAAAAATATTGAAATTTATGAAATGTGGCATGTTGCTTTTAATGATTTATTGAGATTGAGAAGTGGCATATGATTTGAAATGTTGGAACATAGTAGAAAAGGGAGAGAGAAGAGTGCATGTTTTTCTCTGGAACTATAATAATTGTTAATTGTGTTTTTTATTCGAATCATTATCGAAAAGTTCTTTGACTTATTTTGAAAACGGCGATGCGTTACAGCAACTTTGATGCATACATCACATGAAACATGGACTATGTTCATTTGTTTATTTTGGAGATTAGACCCACCAACTCTGATCAGATTTCACTGTACTTCTTCTTTTATCAAATGAAAACAATTGGACTTGAGTTGGTGAATTTGTATGATTTTTTTTTTTGTTAATTTTTAATTTAATCAAACTTTACTGTTTCAAGTTTCGTGTATGAGATAATGAAAAGGGTAAACAAAATAAGTGAGAAATCAGTATAAAAAAGATATTGTTTGGTTGGAAAGGAAAAAAAAGAACCTGGAAAATTTTCAAAAACTATCTGTCACCTATTGTAAATAAATATTAGATTCTTATTAAGCGAAACCATTCAACTATAAATGTTTGATATATTTACAGATGAATAACATAATCTTAAGTTTATTGCAACACTTTCCTCAATCAAACTACCATGAATACAAAACTCACTGATTAATGCTTGGATCGATTTAATGTGTATAATTGGCTATTCAACAAAATCTTTTAATAGAAAAAACTGTCTTTTTTTTTTAACACTGTTTGCTAGTAGTATATTAATTATGAACAAAAACACCTCCTAACAGAGGTTTCATTTAATTCAGAACTAATTAGTAATCATGGTACATAATTACAATGATGAATATCTCATAATTATAAAAGGGCAAATAAGATGATTAAAGTTGAAGATAATATCCTGTACCCCATTATACAGCAACACGCTACAATAATATTGCACATGGCATGTGTTGAGTTGCTTAAGGCTAAAGAATGTTTTTAATAATCCATATTTAGTTGGTGTTAAAAAAATTCATTTAACCAATAAAAATAATGACATATGTTTTTAATAGTAGTATATTGGACTTACTTTTTTAATAAGAATAATTTATTGAGTTTTAGTTTAGCTTAAATTAAGTTAATTAACGTCCAAATTAACCTGGACTTTACTGTATATATTAACACTGGAACTGATCTTATATCATCGACTGAAATGCACTGTTTCGGAAATGTTTTGTTTTCTATATTATTTGGAGGTGAAACTCAGGAAAAATTAATAAATTTTAGTTAATGAAATAGAATTAAAAAAAAAAAAAAAAGTGGTGCTGTATCATTTTCTTAAAGTATTCACTTTGGTGCATGGGTTGGGGTCCAAGGGGATTTGTGATTACTAATGACGAAAGACTGAGAGGGTATGGGAATTCATCACTCAGAGTTTAAAGCATTGATGAGTGTGTTGTGGGGCTCCCATATTGGGTCCCATAATAACCCAACACACACAAAATCTAGAGTGGGCTAAATCATTTTTATTGGAATCAGACAAATAAACCAGACAAGGGTAACAGAGCCTTCTACCAAATGGTCCCACTCCTAATACACTACTTTCAAAACTCTCTTTCCATCACCAGTGGGAAGAAGGCTGTTTCTGTGATTCCATCCAATCATCCAACCCACACCAATTCTCAATTCAATTAATACCCACAATACAACACCTTTTGGAGGTTGGTAAATTAAAAAAACATATAGGCATGAAAAAACAGTCAAAAATCAAATAACAAGAAATAATTACTGTAAAAATAAAAAAAAATAAAATTGTAATATAAAATATGTAAAATAACACAATTCATTTTGTATTCCGTTTTGAGTGAAATTTTGACATGTAAAGTCAATTTTTTAAAGAGATTGTCAGACTATTTCCAGTACATCAAACTAAGGAATTGTATTACACTTCACTCACTTTCATCCTATTTCTTTGTAGTCTATTTTCAACAATAGTTTCATCCTATTTCTTTGTAGTCTATTTTCAACATAAAACTAAGACAATATTTAAAAAAAATGTTTTAAAAGGTTTAAGGTTTAAATTGTTTTTAGTTAAAAATATTTTTTATTTCTGCAGAATACTTAAAGACAATTTTTATGATCACTTTCTTACAGTTTTTTTTTTCTTTTATTTTATACCTAAAACCTGATTTTGTTACATCAAAGGGAAATTCATTTTCTTATAATCATTGGTCAACAAACTGATAATCTCTTTTCAACAAATTTTACATATATATCCGTATTAATTTTTTAAGAATGAAAAAATTGAAAAGTTATCTAAAAAAGGTTATATGATTATATATTTTGTAAGAATAAAAATTGAAAAGTTATGCAAACAGATTATGATTATATATTTTACTAAACAACAATCATTTTAATTTAATAAAAGGTAAAATTCTCTAGTTAAAAATGACAACAAAAGCAATTTTAAAATTTATCTCTTTTATATAACAGTATAGATTATACATATAATCAATTAATAAAATAATTAAACTTTCATAGTAATCTCCAACACATTCTAAGTAGTTGAGATTCACACCAAGGGAATGTAAGTTCCTTTAAAGCAATTCACTTTTAAGAGTAAACTAAGCAATATTTGTCACTGATAAAAATCAATATTTGATATCCCAACACTTCCAAATTTATAAATGAAATAAAGTATAAACAGCTGATTTTCTCGTTATCAACTAGAACACCTCCTTTACGTTTCCCCATTTTACAATACCCAAAACCTGAAGGGAAAAAACATTGAAAAGTAAACCCTCCTCAGCATCAAGCACACACAGTTTAGCTTTCTTTTTCCTCCCATTTTCAAAGATGGATCGAGCTCGGCGTCAACAATGCTCAAACATTTCAATTTCAATAGCATAATAATTTACAAGTGAATATGGTTGTGGAAGGGAGAAAAGGGAGAGGATCCACCGAGGAAAAATAACATTAAATCATACAAGTGAAGATGTCACTGTCCAAGGCAGAACTTTGATCGGAGGTTGTCCAGAATCTCTGCATATTCAATCGGTGTTGCCTCACTTCTGAATACTTCATCCCAGATCTTGCGTATGTCTGCACAAAATATAACCAACTTAATAAGATTGAAAATCTTGGCAACAATAACCATTAGTTTGAAATAGCACGTACCATCAGCAACCGACAAGATATACTCCATGATTTATTAGGTTAGTTACTACCACAGACCCTAACTAATATGATTTTCTTTCGTTTATTTTATCTTCATCTTCTTGGTTTAGGGGGGAGACCAGAGGTTAAAAGGATAGACTATAGTACAAGAATATATCTGGCTAAGAAATGTAAGTAAATTCATTGACGCATCCACAACTACTTTTGGCTTATCCTCACATCACAAACCATCATAATTTGTCTGATTTATGTTACAGAATTTTCTACTGCATTTACAATACCATGAAATGGGTTAACCTTAATTTTTTCCTCCTGAAAAGGCATTACATACTTTGTTCGATCCTTTTTTCTCTAACCATCTTATACTTTAAAGTAGAGACCCTTATTCTGCCTACCTACTTATCTTTCCACTTTCTTCTACCTTGTTTATCTTCTGAGAACTTTAAACTTTCAACAGATTTCAGAAGGCATGGCAAAAGAAGCACTTAGATTTCTTTAACTATTACAAAGAACACGTACCATCCTTATCCGTTGATGAAAGACACATTACAATCATGTCAAATCTTGGAACTTTGATCAAATGCTCCAGATAACTGACAACCAGATCCATGTCCTCACTGCCAAGAGAGCAAATTCACCATTATAATTAAAGCTCACAAGTCAAAACAATAAAATAATATTTTCATTTGTAGATGGCTACTTACGTGAAAAAAGATGAAAGACACTTGATGATGCCAACAAGTATGGTAGAAGATAAGGCATTTTTGAATATTTTCGGTAATTCACGAGGAGATATAGCCTAACATAAAAAAAAAAAAAAAAAAAAAAAAAAAAAAAAAAAAAAAAAAAAAAAAAAAAAAAACTTTGTTACAACATGAAGCAGAGCACCAAACACTGAAAATTTAAGCATAAAATGACACCTCTTGTTATAATTCAATGCCAAATACGCTAGATATTGACAATATAATCAAATTAAAAATTAACCAGAAAAAAGTTGTACACCTTTAATAGAAGAGCCTGCAGAGCAAGATCGCCTGAAAATGCTCTCCAAGAGACCTCAAACTGATACGCAGTGGTTGGTGGTGTTATGTCTTTGGCAGCTTCAGCCATGGCTTTAGAAGCAGCTCGAGAAGCAAGCTGTTGAACAGATGCTTTCATTTCTGGCTTAATAATTCTGTGATTTCTCTGTTAAGAAAAAACAAGACAACAAATTCATGAAAAATGGGAATACAAATAGGAATATGCAGTTATGCACAATAATTAACATCGAAATTGCAGAAGCACAATAAAAGAATGTAAATATACCCACACATAAATCGTAGAGGTAAAAGCTAAAAAAATGTAAACAAAAGAATGCAATTGAAAGTATACCACGGTTGGATACATCATTTAAAAGCCCAAAAACCCTAAATGTTATTTTATTTTTATTACTTACTGAGTATAAAAATAAAGTAGCAAAACTACAGAGTAGTGTTTCTAACAAAGATCCAAAAGAATAGAATGTGGATAATTGATATTTAAATAAGAACTCGTGAAGAACACAAAAACATTTCTTTGCGTTTTTAAGGATAAGAAAAAATAATTATTGCTCCCAACAGGACTAGGATATGCACTGGAACTAGATTACTTGACAAGAAGAAGGAAGAATTTTAAGATATTTAACCTGCTCCAAACTGTTACTTGCACTCAAAACATTCCTAGAATCATCACGTCCTTGTGCTTGAGGTCTTTTTCTGGTTATTGTGTCTCTGCTATCAACATCCTCTGTTACAAGTGATTCTTTAACAGGTACTTGCTGCTCATTAACCTGTCAAAAACATAGCCAAAGTTTAGGGTGGACTACATTTACATGAAAAGCACAAAGTACTATTCAACACTCTTATTCATAAACATAACGATATATCTTGAAATGTGATATTGAAAACCCTACTGTTTTGTACCTTTTTATGATTAACTTCAGCTGGACCGGACTTTTGAGCACTATGTGAAGCGGGGTGGATGCTACCTCCATTAACTTTTTCCTCTGACTTTCCCACTTTTTGAGTTCCCTGTACAGTGCTTCTCAGAGCTCCTGATGCTTTCTGAATAATATCCTGGATAGAGATTTAAAAAAAAGAAAGAAAAAAAAAATATTAATCTATGCAGCAGAGAACCTAGGGGGGCAAACAATCACAAAACCTAAGTAGCTAATAACTCAGTTGTCTCTGATATACTCTTTCTATAACTAACTTTCTCATGTGTTTGAATATGCAGGTAGCATTATAAACCAAATGTTTGACCACATGAACTGGCCATAATATACGCTCACAAACAGCAGACTTCAAAACTTAACCATTTTTCATCAATAATTTCTGTCAGTAATGGGAAACAGTTATACTTATATCTACTCTTAGATTTTCAAGCAGAAGTATTTTCTTCTCAAGAAGACTTGCCTTCTACATTCATAACAATTTCAATTTTTGAATCTCCATTCACAAATCACTACTGTCAAGTGTAGCATCCCCTCATTCCATCTCTAAAGTCTTGTTAACAATTCCTTGCTCTGTCCTGATTCTATTAATCAAAGGCCGTACTATTTTATAACCTTTCTTCAAGGCATCCATTCATTTGATTTTACAAAATGTCTACTACTATATCTACTTTTGTTGTTTGCTGTAAGTGCCAGTATGTAAACTGGTTATTGGTTATGTACCGTAAGTTCAAAACTAATATTTCCATGCAACCCTATACAGGCACTCCTTAGTGTATGTTCATTAAAAATAGTAAGTCATAACAATACTGGAAATAGTGATGTGCTTACTTTCTCATACAAAGATTTAGCATCAGCATACTGTTTCTTGATTTCTTGATTGTTTGGATCCAACCTCAAAGCAAATTCAGCATCTGTGATAAACAAATTTGGGACTCAATGAATTCAAAATCCGAATGTTACATATGTGGTTAATGAACAAGTGCAATGATCAAGTATTAACACACCCTCCATTGATTCTTTAATTTTTCCAAGTTCTTTTCTAGCTGTTGCTCTTCGTGAGTATGCTTTTATGTAACGATCATCAAGATCTAAAGCCTCTGTGCAGTCATCCTCAGCCTCTTGGAATCTACTGACGCAAAACAGGTGAGGAAAAAAACATATTACCTTCAGAAAACGAAGTTCCTTTCAAGAGAATCAGTAAGTTGATAGACCCAATAACAATTCACAATAATTGGAAAATTAACTTTCTTTTACTTAAAATTCAAATATTGATAAAAACCCAACATTTTGTGAATATTTTGATGAGTAAGCCAGCCTTCTTTAAATACGAAACATAAGCTTGCCTTCTGAGCTTGATATTGGCCATTGCCCTATTTGCATATGCTACAGCTGTTGGTGATAAGGCAATGCTCCTTGAATAGCAGTCTCTAGCTTCCTTAAATTTCTTCTGCTTGAAAAACTCATTACCCTGTAAGATACATAGAGATTGAATAATCAGCATCATGCAGGACAGCAACACTAAAATCAATATATAATATCTCGACAGATCAATCCCTACCCTGACGCCCAGAGACTGAAACAGAGGGAAAGAAAGAAAAAAACCTACCAGATCTTTCTCGGAAGCAGCATCAGGAACATCTTCAGGAACAAAACTACCACGCAATCGATTAAAAGGATCATCAAGTTTGGACAAATCGTACAATCCTTGAGAAGATGAAGCTTTTGCTGCCTTCTCCACACCGACAGATCCAGTAAGTCGAGAAGATGAAGCTTTTGTGAATTGCTGTCAGAATATCGTACATCACAGAAGCATTAATTCGTCCACACATACACAAGCACATACATATTTAGGATACGCAATATATGCGAAATTAAGGGATCCTTTCCTCGTCGTAAGACCATTTAAGCACAATAAAGTATGGAAAACTAAGAGAGCCTACGAAAGAAATTACGCTTCCAACATTCCCGAAAGATATAACACGCCATCATACATCAGCTTCATTTGAATAAAAAGTGCAAACTTCCGCCAAGTTTTCCGAACCCATTGTTCGAGCACTACAAAATTAATTATTTTCGTTCATAAAATGTTCATTGTTAGCATATTCAGAGTTCACATTCCCTTTGTACTATAAATATGTAAACAACCGAATGTAACCCATTAACTTACCTCCGCATACAGAGAAGATAATCCCCATAAGTTAGAAAACAGTATCACTGAATTGGACCGTTTGAAAAGAAGACGAAGTAGTCAAACGAGGTAAAAAAAAGTCTTGGCTCTTCAACACATACATTCATAATCCATCCACCACAACAAAAACAATAATAAAGGGGAAATAAAAGAGGCCGAATTGAAGAATTATAATGCCTGTATAAGTATACTCAAACTTTTGCAGTTGAACGAGAAAATCTTGAAGGTTAAGGTAAAATTACCAACATTTTCCTTTTGTGACTTCAGTGATTGTGTTTTATCCTTTCTAGAAAGTTCCCAATCCTGCAAGTCGTTTAGGAATCCCTGGAAATCCTGCGTTGTGGAGAAAACTGAAATTAGAAGAAAACATATGAAAAATGGCAAAACAACACCGTGAGGTAGCGACAATACCATGCTTTGCTGAAGAAGAACCCTTTACGCGACCCAGCAGATACAGCAAGAACACTATACTATTCAATCATACAGCAACAAAGACGAAGTGCTGAGTGACGATTTCAGAAAAGAACATTCGCGAGTTAAGATTATTGAGTATGGGCCGGCCCATCAGCCTCAAGTAATTAAGCCTGCTTCTTCCTGCACCTCCAAGCACTCCAATTTTTTCATTTTGAACGAAATTATCCTTAAAGTATTACTGTGAAGAATAAAATACCCTTGATACCTAAAACCCTCATATCTTAGACCCAATTAATGGGTAACGGTAGTGTGGGCTAACTGTTTCTCACACCCAATTTATGTTCTACAATCAAAGATTTGGAAAATTACATGATTTAATCTGTGCCATATCTTTATTTTTATTTATGTTTCTATATTATTTGTATATTTATTATGTAAAATTTAAAATTCTAGGCTGAAAATATTTATCCAATTAAAATTGTTTTTTTACAGTAGTTTTTCTCATCCATTTTGACCCAAGACAACAATAATTCGATAATTAAATTATTCAAGAAATAAAAACCATTTATAATATCTACTCTCTAATTGCGATTAACGTGGAGTAAATATTCAATTTATCTTAAGAGTGAGATGTTTTAATCTATCACATAGAATATTTGTATCTTTATCATTTATTATGTTTTTGAATTTTATTTTTTATTCTAACTTATTAATTTGTTACAGTTTTTCTTTTTTTTTGTTAATTGCATATTTTAATTTCAGTTTTAAAATCTATTTTGACACATCGTTATTCATTTTATGATTATTTCATTTATTGTTTAAAACTCTAAAAAAACTATATTATCTTAATCATTCACATAATTTATTTTATTTTACATGTGGATTCAACTCTTATATATATATATAATAGAGAAAAGAATAAGTGTTAGTCAATATTTTTTTTATGATGAGTATATTTATATTCACGTTTAATCGGAGTTTTTTTAGATTGTAATTGAGAATAAATTTATTATTTCAAATAAAATTCATCCAATTAAGATTAATTAGATCTTAATTAAGATTATTGGTTAAATTTGGATTTTAAACATATTCTCTTACTTTTTACTTTTCTTGTTACTTGCAAAGATTTTATGGTTCCAAATATAATTAAACTTTTTCTAAATATATTTTTTAGATTTTCTACAAAGATGATCATTTATAATTCTTATTTAATTTAGAGCAAATCTCCTATCAAATATTTAATTATTATGAGTTGGTATTTGGAATATAATTTGGAAACAAAATATCTAAAAGAAAAATTGGAAGATGAAAAATCTACATTTCAACTGAAAATAAGATATTTACAAAATTAGTGTTTGGCTAATAAGAAAACATCTTGTAATTGCAAGGATAATATCTAAAAATTAGATTTGAGTTAATTGCTTGAAAAGAAGGAAATTATAAATATAGGTTGGAGAAGACATAAATGACACAATATTGCATAGCATAAACTCTATATTTATTTTCTTTTGTAATTCTTGTGCCTTGGTCATGGAAGGTTAAACTCCTTTGGTTGACTTTCTTGTAATTTCACAATTAATTATGATGTGTTTAATAAAGTTGGGTTCTTTATATTATCTATAACAGTCATTCTATATTGTTGGTCTTTTTAAAATTTATGTTTTTAAAAAAATATTTATTTTTGAACACTCATTAAGAATTCAATTATTTTTCCTTAATTGTTGGTTAATTTGTTTGGTCTTAATTAATTCCTTTGTATGTATAAGAGATAAAAGATATATATCTCATTGAGTAGACACGTGGAGACAAGGTAAGAAACTAATAGTAGACCCTTGTTTTTGTTGATAAGATTATATTGAATTTGATTGAGGCTTTTGATTGAGTTCAACTCTCTGAAGAACTAAGGAAGAATTGATTATTGTAAAAAGAACTTGAGAGTCAATCTATTTTTTTAATTTTTTTTAAATCATCTATTTTAATTTCATGTACAACAATCCTCAAAATCTCTCTATTTTTTTATTGTTATTACTAACTTTCCTTATTAGAGATAAGTTATGAACTTTGATTTACTAAATTTACTATTGAATTTGTTAGTAGGCAACATGGGGTTAACTTTCCCTTACATATATTATCATTTCTTTTGTGATAGACAATCTAATACTACCTAATCAACACTAAAATTCTTTTAATTTATTTATGAAAAGATTGCAATAAATATATATTATAAAAAGTGATGGAGCTAAAACTTATTATTTTCTTTTCTTTATAATTTATTGTGAAAAATGAAGTCATTATTATGACACATATGTAAGAAAAATTAAAAAAAGTTAAATATTATATAAATGATTTTATTATTATTATTATTATTATGTGAAAATTAAGCATTGTTTTAATTATTCAACTAAAATATAACAACTAACAAATAATTAATTTAAGTAATCAATCTAACAAATAGAAAGTCACATTGAAATATAATAATTAACATTTATAATCACAACTTAATAATAAAACAAAAATTACAAATCAATTTATTTATCAACAACAACAATAACCTAATAATAATAATAATAATAATAATAATAATAATAATAATAATAAATTGATATATTATTAAAAAAATCCAATCAAATAGTACGATTCAATTAAACTTGATATACTCAGCTTAAATCAAATGTAATTGCAGCTATATAACTTAAATATTTATATAATATTAGTTGATGGAATGACAAATATTTAATAATCAAACATATCTTTTATTTATTTTAATATATTTGAATATTCTAGTCCAAATCTAAAGCGTCTTATAAACATATTTTAATACATGGAGTACTCATGTAATTGTTATACATTACCACTCATATTCACCTATATACTCATAATTTATCTTTGCTTTTATTGATTTGAGCATTGAACAATCTTTTGTAGGTGGAACATCCCTCATTATCTTTATCAATCTCAATGATCATGTCTCGAAATCACAACTCGGCTAGCTAGACAAACCATCTTTCCATCTCGGGAGACCTACACTTCTTTTTTTTTGTAAGAACATTTGACATCCATTGTAGGATACAAGTAAATTTTTTTCCAAACCACAAGTCTTATGGTACTCACTACGAAGCATAATCGCCACATCATTATCATCATATCTTAAGATGAACCTCTCAGCCCTTGATTCTTCTTTTATTTTAGTTATGAATTTTTATGTTGTTATTCTAATATAATGGTATCATAACTTAATTCCTAATTATATTTTGTTGATACGATTGTTAGGATAACTCTGCAGACAAATATATTTGAGTATGCTTTTTGATTGTAGCTAATATAATTTCTCACATAAAAAAAAGATTACTGAATATAGAGTGTGATAGTGTACAAATACATGTCTAGGAAAGTTATAGTGAGGAAGAATTGGTATTTAAGTGTGTTCCTTGGTGACGCACTTGAGAATAATTAAATGGCAATCTCTTTCCAAGAACTTGGAACCATGTCCATTTGAAGAGGTATTACTGTTGAATTTTTTATACCAATGATGTACTATTTTTCCTTAGTTGAGTTTTTATCCCTAAGGAGGATTTTCTTAATAAGGTTTTAATGAGACACATTCTTGAAATACAATTTGTTTTATTATTTTTTTCAAAGAGTACATTGATAGTCGAGATCAAATGATCATAAGAATAACAATGTTTATTTAATATCAAACTGCTCATTGGAAAAAAGTTATACATTATCATTCTCCGAGAGATCAAATGATCATTAGAATAATAGTGTCTATCCAAGATCAAAAGATCATTAAAACAATATCGCTAATCGAGATCAAACGATCATTGGAAAAATTGTTATTGAAGATCAAATGGTCATTGGAAAAGTTTATCATTGGTATAGATCAAATGATCATTGGAATAATAGTGTCTATCAAAGATCAAACAATCATTGGAACAAAATTGCTGACATATATCAAATGATAATCGAATTAAAGCTATATAGAATCGTTATCCAAGATCCAACAATCAGAACAAAACTATACATAATCTATTATCCGAGATTTAACAATCATGGGAACAAATTTATATCATTCGTTTAGAAATAAACAACCATCTCAAAGTAATCCAACTCACAACAAATAAAGTATCGTCATCTCAAAATAATTTGATGAACACTTACAAAATACAATACTAAAACTCGTTCATCCATCAAATCATTTCACCTCCACCTCATTTATGGATTCCAAGTTTGGGAGTCTTATGTACCTATCCAATATATAAGAGATAGGCATAATAATATAACATTCAATCAAGTTGGGTGGAGTTCAATCAAATGAGATTCTAGTGTATAACTTGAATATTTAGATAGTAATAATTAATTGAATTATAAATATTTAATAATCAATCATATATTGTATTTATTTTAAATGTCTTTAAATACCTTACTCAATTCTAAAAAAGCTTATAAATAAATATCACAGGAAATACACACTTAATTCTCATACTAACCTATATAATCATAATTTCTTTTATTCTTATTGACTGACTTGAGTATGAGAGAATTTGTAAGTAGATCTTCCTTGATTATCTTTGACAACCTTGACGGGTCATATCTTAGAGTCACAACTTGACTTCTTAGGCAAACTACTTTCTTCCACCTAAAGAGACACCTTTTTTTTTTTATAAGAAGATAATTTATTTTCACTTAATGTAAACCTCTTAATTTTACACTTAAATTTTTTACAATATTTTCCTTAACGCTTTGTTTGTTTGATGGAGTGGATTTGAGAGAAAAGTTTTGTTGTTTGGATGAAGGAATGGATGGTGAGAAAAGAAGAGAAAGTTTATAAAAGTTTAAATGATTATAATTGATAAAATATTTTTTTAATAATGAAATTAAAATTAATTTAGATTAATATAATTAATTTTTTAAATTTGATTGATAAATTATTATTTTAGTTGATGAAATTATAAAGAGTATAATTATTTAAAATTAAAACTAAAATAAAAAATTAAGTTATTATTATTTATAATATTATTATTTTATAAATTTATTTTGATTATTATTTTAATTTTAATTTTGATTATTATTATTATTATTATTTATTTTTATTAACCATATCATTAAATATTTTATTTATATAAATTAATTTAATACATAAAGTTTTATTTAATATTATATAAAATTTATTATTATTATTTCATAATTATATCACATTTATTGTTATTATTATTAAATTATATTATTATTATTTTATAATTAGTTATATTTATTTTATTAAAATATAAATATAAATAATTATAAATTTATAATAAGAATTAATTAAATAAAAAATATAATATATATTTTATATAATAAAATATTTATTATATTTAAAAATATTATTATGTAATAAAATATTTATTATAATATATATTTAATTATATAAATAAATATTTTATGATATCTTATTAACTTTCCTCACAAATCCGTTTATCTGGTTTAGGAAAGAAAGTTTCATCATTCATCATTGTTGTTGTTATTATGTATGGGTCTTGCAAACAAACAAACAATACCTAAGTGTGAGTTATTCAATTAGACTTATTCTCCAAATTACTGGTATAATACTTTTCACATACAATAATGACTATTAAGTTCCCCAAATAAATATATGAAACTTGGAAGAATCAATATTACCTAAAAAATTTAGATTTAATGCAGGAACCAAACCACAATAGAAAAAACCCTGAAGATACCTCTATTGCAAAACAGTAAACCTTTATACTTATCATCTTCATTCACATTCACATCTTCCCCAATTTCAGATTTTAATCCCATAATGCATTTATTTTTAAATAATTACTATTAACGCAAACAGATATGTAGCAAAAACACAAAAAACGACAAAAAATGAGATAATATTCAGGTGAAATACTCTTTGCAATTTAACGTGTGAGATTTGCGAAGAAATAAGCATATAATTGATGATGCACAATCAATTATCAATACAATAAAATATTTATAATTCTATTATAATAAAATAAATATTAAATAAAATAAAATAATATTTTATACATATATGTTCATATACTATAAAAATAATTAAATTAATAAATAAAATAAAAATATTTAATATTTATTAATATATTTATATCTTAATAAAATAAATAATTAAAATAAAAATACTAAAATAATAAATTAGTTAAATCAAATTAATAATTTAAATTTTAATAATTTGCAAAATAATTTATTTAATATATTGTTTATATAACTTCTTATTCGATAATAATTTTTATGTTAATTTAAAAATTATTTTAACTCTAACTTCTATTTTAAAAATTAATTTTATATCAAATAAAAGTTATTTTAAAATATATTTTTTAAATATATATAAAAGTTTATTTAATCTATTAGGATGTGTCCGTTTTCATCAAAGAATTTGAGAGAGCGAAAATGATAAATTTAGATTGTATTGATTAAGAGAAAGAAAGTAAAAAAGTAAAAGAAAAAAATAAAAGAAATAAGTTTTATGAGTAATATGATAGGTGTGATTGTTAAAAAAAAATAATTAAAAAAATTATAAGATTATAATTTTGTCTTGTGGTTAAAATTAATTTAAATTGAAATATAATGATTTATTTATACATTAAATTTGTACGTAATTTTTTCTATTAGGGTTCGTAAACTCAGTAAAAAACATAAATTTATTTGATATTGCATATACATATAAAATTGTTGAAATTTTGATAAAATTAAATAAAATTTGAATATCAATAATTATAAAAGATTTAACCAAAATTGTAAATTTTATAAAACTTAAAAAAATAATTAGAAATTGATATGAGAATTCAACACCTAATACATACTAAATATAAAATGAATGATCATAAGTTATTTATAAAACACCATTCTCCTAAAATTTGAAAACTCAGCTGAAAAAAATTACGAATTAAATAACATTGCAATACATTTAAAAGTATAAAAATAATTCATAAAATAAAATAAAATAATTAATCTTTATACTATTACTATTGTAATTTATTTTGTTATTATTATTCTATAACTTTATTATTTTAAATATTTTATTTGTTATAATTACTATTTAAGATTTTACTATTATTTTAAAATTTTATTATTATTATTTTACAATAATATATTTATAAATAATCAAATTATATCTATTATTATAAATAATTAATTATGAAATTTTAATTTTATTGATATTATTTTTTATATTTATTTTTATTATTATAATTAATACAATATAAAATTATATTTTTGTTATTATAAATAGTTATATTTATTCTTATTATTTTATTTTATTATTATTTATTATCAATAAGACTATTGAATATTTTTATTTATAAACTAAAATATATATATATATATATATATATATATATATATATATATATATATATATATATATATATTAATTGTTTAGAAAATGAGTTTAGGATTGTTATTTATTTTTACAATCGATTATGTGACTTTATTTTAAAATTACGATCGGTTATCACTCTCTTACCATCAATCAATTTATGTTAGTATTGGTTTGTTTGAGATAACTGAGGAAAGACCTTCAAATCACGAAAAACAATTAAAAGAAAAACCTTCAAATCAGTTCGCTTCTGTATTTATTTCTTTTCTTTGTATAATTTCTTTTTCGGCGTCGTTTAGTTGAAGCAAAGCATTAGTGAAATGACATAAAAGATTAGAAACAGAAGAGAGTGTGGCATAAGTAATAAGGACACAATTATTAGAAGGTAAGGGACGGTGGATGACGAGAGCAACTTCTGTGAACATCATTTTTCACTGCTCACTTGTCACTTGTCTTTTCAACATCATTGCTTTCCACTGTCTTCTCTTTTCCTTTCAATTCAACGCTTTATTCAATAATATGAACACCCTCATCTCCTTTTCTGCATTTTCACACCTCATCCTTTCTTTTCTTTTACCTTTTTCATTATGCTGCTCTTCTTTCACCCACTCAATCTTAAAATCAATCAAACACTCACACATTCATTCAATCAATCACTCACTCTTTTCTTTCTTCCCTTCACTCATATCCTGTCTATCTTTTTATTTATACCAATTATTAGTTACTTTTTTTTACATTTTCAACTGATTCAAGTAATATGTTCAAATTACTTACTAAACTTCAATACATGATAAAACATAATATCAATGCACTTATACAAGTGTTGATTTAATTTGAGATACTGCAACAACATCCAATAATAGTAACTCATAATCATTTATATTAAATTCGGTATTTTCATTAAGGTGGTATTTACAATTTATTTGTTTTTTTCGTTTATTTTTATGACATTAATACATAATACACGTTTTCCACTCTTTATCTCTTCTTTTGTTACTAGTAAATATGTGTATATTACATAAGACAATGTCTTTTTCTTATAAGATTAGAGAAAATAGGTTGAAATAAATATTGGATGAATATGTCATTAAAAAATATAAGTTTTTAATTTCTATAAACATTTATCCTTTTATATATATATCTTGCATTTTTTTCTATTTTTGAAATAATTGATTTTATTTTCTTATTTAGACTCTACCAATTACAAAGATGAGGAAATTTAGATTAAAATTATCTAAAATCTTAGTATGATTAAGTTTGGTTTTGTTCAATCAGTATTTTTTTTTTCTTTTTCTTGTTTTTTTTCCATGTGAGAAATCCAAACTCCACAAGTTTCATAAGTTGCATAGTTAGGAATATATGTTTTAAGACCTCAATGATATGTTTAATGTCAGATTTTTGTTAGAATATTATTATCAGAGAATATCAGTAAAAATATCATAGATAATCAAGGGAGTACAAGAGAATATCAGTAGAATATCGAAGAATATCAAATGTATTTATTTAGAATAATTTCTATATTTAGTTCCCTAGAATTTTATATTAAGTGAGCTATTGTAAATAAAAAGAATAAATTCAAGAATAATCTTATTTCATGTTATCATATTATTTGTTCATGTTTTGTTCATAGGTATCATATCCTTGTTTAACTTTTCATAACCCTCGATGTCATCGCAAGATGGTATTAGAGCGGTGTTAGATCTTAAAAACTCAGAAACCATTGTACCATTATCTCTCACAGTCGAAAAAAAAAACCAAAAATGTCATTTTCAAATGATGAAATTGACAACAACATGAATCAAAATCAGAATAACTCTTCAACCATTACTGATGAGCAAATTTTGCAAATTGCAAATATACTTCGTAATGGCCTAGGGATTCAGCAAACACAAGCCAATCTTGACAAGAGACAAAGATGGAGTCGCTCAGAAACTATCAGACGACATCCATCACAACGACACAAGGAAGACAAAAGCCACCTCCATTGTACTTATTGTGGAATGAAGAAACACACCAAGGAGACTTGCTTCGGGTTATCCCGAATGGTGGGAAGATTCCAAACCAAAAAATCCCAAAGCTGCCACCGCCGCAATCACTCATGGAGGGGGAAAAGAGAAAAGGATACCAGCTCAAGAAATCTGATCAATGGATTTTTGATTGTGGAGCAACTGACACCATGACTCATGACCCTCACGATTTTGACAGTCTCTCTACACCTGTTAAAACCCATATTGAAATAGCAGTGGAGAATTAGTTGCGGTCCAAAGAGGGGGCTCAATTGTTTTTTCAGAAAAATTAAAATTAAAAAATTGTCTCTATGTTCCTGCACTATCATCAAAATTACTTTCTATAAGCCAAGTTACAAAAGAGCTGAATTGTGTGGTTCTCATATTTTCTAATTTTTGCATTTTACAGGACATTCTTACGAAGGAGGTCATTGGGCGTGGTACTGAACGTGAAGGTCTTTACTACGTTGATGAGATTGTTTAAAAGGGACATGCCATGCTTGCTCATGGAACAGTTACAAGGCAACTCTGGTTATGACATAGATGTTTAGGACATCTTCATTTGGGTACCTTAAGATTTTATTTCCTAGTTTATTTACTAGTAACACTGAGTCCATCAAATGTGAAACTTGTATATGGGCAAAGAATCATAGAGTTACTTTTCCTCTTAATAACAACAGAGTCAATTCTGCTTTTTCATTAGTACACTCTGATGTGTGGGGCTCAGCTCCTAATTCCCACAACAATCAGTTCAGTATTTTGTATTATTTATGGACATTTTCTCTCGCATGACATGGGTATATTTTCTAAAACACAAATTTGAAGTACCTGATAAGTTCTATGCATTCTATCAAATGATTCACACTCAGTTTGACAAGAAAATCCAAGTACTTAGATCAGATAATGGTGGAGAATTTATTAACAAATCAATGCAGGAATTTTTTAGAGAAAATGACTTAATCCATCAAATTTCATGTCCAAACACACCCCAACATAATGGTGTAGCAGAACAAAAAATTCGTAAGTTAATAGAGATGACTCGAGCCATGATTTTTGATGCACAGGTTCCGATACGTTTTTGGCCCGAAGCTGTCGCTACCTCGACCTATCTTTTGAACAGGCTACCCTCCAAGATCCTTAACCACAAAACACCCCTACAGATCCTAGCTACTCAGACTGATCTCCCTCCTGTCCAAATGTTACTACCACGAGTTTTTGGGTGCTCTATGTTCGTTCATATTCCCAAAGCAAACAGAACTAAATTTGATCCATGTGCTGACAAATGTGTCTTTGTTAGATATGCTACACATCAAAAGGGGTATCAATGTTACAACCCAATCACTCACCGTGTACATATGACTATGGATTGTGATTTTTTAGAATTAGAATATTTCTTCAGTAGCCAACTTGATGTTCAGGGGGAGAAAAGTAGTGAACCACCAAGTTGGTTAAGTAGCCTTAGTTGCTAAGAAACTGTTCCAAAAGAGCAAGTAGATGGAGCCAACGAGCATGTCTCTGTCAACGTAGGAGGGACCAACACAACCAATGAGGATCCTTCTGAGAATGTCCAACAAGAGGTAAGTGATCTTCACTCTACTGAGTTGTCACCTGTTATGAATAAAGTCACTAACAATGACAGGTTAGCACCAGAACCAGAGCCTTTCACACTTCTGCCAAGAAGAAACAGAGGGGTACCACCTAAACGATATTCTCCAGAACATGTTTCCCGGAATTTCAGGTATCTATGAAGATAACTAGAGAAGGAGTGACAGACATTGCAAGAGCTTTTCTTACCTCTCTTCTAGCTGAAGATATTCCTAAAATAGTTCACGAAGCTAGTAAGAAGGGCGAATGGAGAGAAGCTATGAAAACAGAGATGAAAGCTCTAGAAAAGAATGAAACTTGGGAGAAGTGCATCTTACCAACAGGGAAGAAACCAGTAGGGTGTCGATGGGTTTTTACCATTAAACATAAAGTAGATGACACCATTGAGCGATATAAGGCAAGATTGGTGGCAAAAGGCTATACACAGACTTATGACATTGACTACTCAGAGACTTTCTCACCAGTTGCAAAAATTGACACCATCAGAGTACTATTTTCAATAGCAGCAAACAAAAATTGGCCACTCGATCAGTTTGATGTCAAGAATGCTTTTCTGCATGGGAATTTGAAAGAAGAGGTGTACATGGAAGCTCCTCCAGGGTTCTCTGAAGACTTCCAAATAAATGAAGTCTGCAAATTAAAAAAGGCACTCTATGGGCTTAAGCAGTCTCCACGTGCCTGGTTTGGAAGGTTTACAGCGGCCATGAAAAGGTACGGGTACAAACAAAGCAACTCTGACCATACTTTATTCTTGAAAAGAAAAGGAGATTTGATCACATGCCTAATAATATATGTGGATGACATGATCATAACCGGAAGTGATATAGAAGAAATATCACAACTGAAGAATAACTTGTTCAGAAAATTTGAAATGAAGGACTTAGGTGGACTAAAGTACTTTTTGGGAATAAAGGTTCTTCGCTCTAACAAAGGGATCTTTATCTCCCAAAGAAAGTACATCATGGATTTGCTTGCAGAAACAGGAATGGTTGATTGTAAACCAGCAGATACTCCTATACAAGTTAACCATGGTTTAAAGTTTGAGGAAGGAGCTAATCTGGCAGATAAAGAGAGGTACCAACGGTTAGTTGGGAAATTGATTTATCTGTCACACACTCGACCAGATATAGCATATGCAGTAGGGGTAATAAGTCAGTTTATGCATCAACCTCAAGAGGATCATATGGAAGTTGTCATGAGGATTGACCGATACTTGAAGGGGACACCAGGAAGTGGGATCATGTTCCAAAAGCATGACACTTAAACATTGAAGCTTATACTGATGCTGATTGGGCTGGTAATCCAAATGACAAAAGATCTACATCGGGCTATTTTACTCTTATGGGAGGTAACTTGGTGACATGGAGGAGTAAGAAGCAGGAAGTGGTTGCTCTTTCAAGTGCCGAGGCTAAATTCCGGGGAATTGCCAAAGGTATAACTGAAGTCTTATGGATAAAAAAGTTGATAACTGATATTGGTTTTCCACCACAATTACTAAGTCAGTTAAAGTGTGATAACAAGGCAGCAATCAGTATCTTAGAGAATCCTGTACAACATGACAGAACCAAGCACGTTGAAGTGGACAGACACTTCATCAAGGAGAAGATTGAGGATAGCAATATTGAGCTTCCATTTGTAAGGTCAGAAGACCAGTTAGCAAACATTCTCACCAAAGTTGTTACAGGTAAAACATTTACCCTTGTCCTCAGCAAGCTAAGCATTGATGATCCCACTGCTCACCTTGAGGAGGAGTGTTAGAATATTATTATCAGAGAATATCAGAGATAATCAAGGGAGTATTAGAGAATATCAGTAGAATATCAAAGAATATCAAATGTATTTATTTAGAATAATTTCTATATTTAGTTTCCTAGAATTTTATATTAAGTGAACTATTGTAAACAAAGAGAGTACATTCAAGAATAACCTTATTTCATGTTATCATATTCTTTGTTTGTTTTTTGTTCATAGTTATCATATCCTTGTTTAACCTTTCATAACCCTCGATGCCATCGCAAGAGTTTTGACTTTTAAAATCTATTTAGTATGTTTAGATAGGAAATTTTAAAAGGATAATTATTATTTTAAAGAATTTGAAAAATTTACAACAAAATATGTTATGTAGGTAATTTTTTTTAAAAGAAATTAAAATTCTATAATTACATTAGATTAATTGAATTACTTAAAATTAGAGAATTTCAACCTAAAAAGTGATTTTCAAATTAATTTTTTGCTCTTCATAGTTTTGGTTCAGATGTTATTAATTTGACTAAGACTAAGACTAAAACATTATTTGAATGACTACTATTAAGTTGATTACTAAGTTTTTTTTTTTGTTATTGTTATTAATAGGAGTTATTGTGTAATTAAAGTTGTTAGATTTTTTTTTTTTTTGTAAATCACAGTTATTTTTTTACTCAATATTAGTTAAAGTTTTCTTGGTTAATATTGAGAGATAATTTTTTTATGGATGTGAATTAATTTTTTTTAACAAATGTTAGTTGTGATTTTTTTTCCGATGTCAATAGTAATTTTTCTATCATCTTAAATATGTAATTTTATTGTCTTATTAAAAATTCTTTTCTAATGTTAACCGGAAAATTTTAAGTTAACATTAATTAGAATTGTTGTTTTTACCAATGTTAATGGGAGAAAATTTTCACCCACACTGAAAAAAAAGTTGGCAAAATATCCAAAACTGTCAACATAATGAACATAACCTTGATAGATGTCAGCTTAAATAATTGTTGTTGAGCTACAAATAATCTTGTTTAATGTCAATTAAAGCTTTGTAAATATCAAACCAAAAAATCTTGACCAACCTTGACCAAAAAATTATATAAATAAAATATTAAACTTTTAACAATTATTTTATATATATATATATATATATATATATATATATATATATATATATATATTTTAAATTTGACAGTGATTAAAATACTTTATCCAAATAAAAAAAATAAAATTTACTAAATTTGAATTGTGTTATCAAAACAAAACATTAAAAAAAATTAAAATAAGATTAATTTAAATTTAGTATATTTGAAGTTCTTTGAAATCGTAAAATTCTGTATTCTAAAGATTTTCAACCTGTTTTTGAAATTCATTTGACTTTAGAGTTGCTTATTCCTTCCATAACAAATGAACACCATGTAAGGAAAATTAACTTTTAGTTATTTAGTTGGGCGGTTTAAACTTTGAGAAGAATTATCTAAAGTTCGGGTTAAACTTGAGGTCAAATGAAAGTGAAGTGATTACTATAATTGATTAAATATTGATTGAAGAAAATATTTTAAGATAATATGTGGTAACTTTTGTATTGGTAAGTTCAATTTGATGCTGGTATTGACTATTTTTTTTCTATTATTGATTTTTGATTCTGAAATGGATTTTTGAGTTGGTATTTGGATAACAGCTCATATTATGTTTAGATAAAATATGAAATGTTAAACCTCAAGTTCTGTACCGTTGCCATTTTTAATAAACTCACTCTCGTACATAAAGGATCATAAATCTACACCTCCAAATTTAGCCATGAAAATGAAATTAAGTAGCTAAAATTGCATGTTTGGTATAATAAAAAAAATTAAAATTGAATAATATAATAGTTTGGATTAGGAGGGACATTAGAGGACAGAAAGGAGCAGCATCGCGCGGAATGCACGGGGGAAAATTTCTGTTGTGTGAAACTGCTAGGTCCACACACTATCTAAAATCCTTCGTACCACAACCCTGTCTCTGCAGAATCAATGCTACTACTATAATCTCATACCACTAATATCATCACACCCTCTGTCTCATCTACTAACTACTGTTTTTCTGTCCTCTCACTATTATTACCATCTTCTCTCTTCACTGCAAACAAATTTTTAACAGAAACCATGCATCTGCAACTGCACTATGTACAATGTTGTCTGTTGCCTCTGTGTTTTTCACCTTTCCCTTGCGCCACTACGTACTCACAGTTTAAGTTGACGCACTCATAATTATCATAATTAGTTTTGTTTAATGATTCATTTACCATAATTTTTTTTTTACTCAACCTGTTTTAAGAAAAGAAAAATTTAATTGTTATTTATAAATGATAATGACTTCTCTTGTATTTTTAAAATATTGGTAATGTTTTTAGAACCTTAATTTATGACGGAAACGCCCTACCAACAGACAAGACCACATGAAAAAATAGTTGCAGTGAGTACCTATTTTGATTCAAGCTGTTAGTACACTATGTTTGTTTGCACAAAACTTTGGGAAACAAAGGATCAAAAGAATTAAAGCTACTCCAAGACACCAAATCAAACTCAAGGAACTCTTTAGTTGAGACAATATGTAAAGGTGGTTGGTTCACTTATCATTGAAGGTTATATGTTAGGATAAAATAGCTACTGTTATTAGTCAATATATTTTACAATTGTCAAGTATGTTATTTTCAGTTAATTTTATTTACTTATATATATATATATATGATAATAAAATGTATTTTTCTCTCTCTTGATAAATTCTATTCACCTTTACTTTTATATTTATTTGAATCTTTTTTATTCTTTATTAATTGGAGTATGAAAATAGATTCAAATCTGTAAGTCAATTCAACTTATTACGGGTTTCTATTGTTTTAAGTTTAAAAAATATATTTTTTATATATAAGTTAAATTAAATCTTGATTCACTTAATTTATACCTCTCTTTTTTAGTTCTTGTTGTCCAATCTGAGTGTGTCCTTGGACCTTTCTTCAATTTGAAGGAAAGGAGGGTTTAAGATACAGAATAACTGCACATATTAAAGTCATTATTTTACAGCTGTCAATATTTTTTTTCGAGTTAGTTTTAATGTGTTGAGACATATAAATACAACTTGTATATGATATTAAAATTCACTTTTCTCTCTCTTTCAATGATCAATTTTATTCTCCAATACTTTACTTTTCTGTATTTCACTGTGTTTTCTGCTAATAAGATACACAACTAACACAAGTTGTATCCCAAAATCCTTTTATGCGAAGTCTTTATACAACTACATACACAAGTTGATTGGTGCATAAGAAAAGTCTATTCATTATCCACACTCTAAACTAGCCTTTACATAAAGGGTTATAGATATGATGTAACAATCATTCATACATCTTTATCTTATAATTTATGAAGCTTTTCTAGAATTGTCAATTCATGACGGATAGTAGGACCATGATTGAACAATGCTTCGTGCATATCACTAGCATTTCTTTCCACACAGTCGGCAAAATCAAAATAAGATTACAATAATATCATCTGCATTCCAACAATTAAATTTATACTTAAAAAATATTAATGTGTTTAGATTGATGGAAAGAAATGTAATCTTTTTATAAATATAAATAATATTTTTTACATAATAATTGCTTTTGTAAAAATAATTATTTTTTAGACAAATTATCACTAATACAAAGCGACTTAATCACATCACTACATTTTGATGTTAAACTACAAGAAATATCACGTAAAAAAAAACCTACACATATATTTATAGGTATTTTGAATTTGTTTACGTCAAACATCTTGGAGTCTATTGTAAACATCATATTTACGTTGAACGCTTACATTATCCAACATAAATTTTGAACGTTTATGTCAAGGTGTCCAATGTAAAACAATTGAAATTAGGATAAAATGTTTTTTCTTCTTTGCATTTGTAGCACACACTTCTCTTTCTTCTTCTCTTTTTCTTCGATGACTGAGACATTCTACTGTTGTTGATGATTATTTTAATGTTCTGCTTTTATCTTTGTGTCTCATTTGTGACAATGGATATATTTTTCTCGGATTGTAATGGAACATTTGTGGGTCAATATACATCATTGAAGTAGGTGTTCTATATCTTCATTTTATTATTGAAATTGAAACCATGATTTTTTTTTTATGTCCATCAAGACAATATATGAATGTCTCCATTGAATTTATTTGATATTGCAATTTTTGTTTAATTTCAAATGTGTTATTGAGTGACTTCAATTTGAAATTTGAAATATTAAAGTTAATTTTCTATAGCAATCAATATTATAAGATGTTTAAGGCTAGAATTTAGATTTTAGGAACCATAAATATTACAAGGGACTAGTTACTTATTTTAGTCCTATGAGTGACTAAATTATTTAGTCATTAGTTTGTTTAAAATTTATTATTGTAAGGAAATTATAGGAGAAAATTAGTTTAGATGGACCATAGGATTAAGATTTATTGATTGATGTACTTATTTTGTTGTCATAATTTTACTTAAATTAAATATTGTATTGATGCATATTGAGTGAAACTTAGTTTTTGCTTGAGTAATGTTGAATTGCCTGATTTGAGAAAATTATTTTTCATAAGTTTTTAATACGTACACATTATAAGTCGAGGGTTAAATTTGATGAAATTTTGGTTCAAAACCATTTTGTGTTGTATTCTAGGAATATACTCGATTGTGGTGTGTTAGATATTCAAGTGTGAGTCTAAGTCCCACATTGGGTAGGAATGAGAAAGTTGAGCAATATATAAGAAAGAAGACTCACAAACCTAATGCCTTAAGGTTTTGGGTTGAAGGTGGTATCATTCCCTTATATGTTGGCTCAGTTCTCATTCTTGTGAGATGCATGTGGGCTATCACAATTTAAAAAGAAACCTAATGCAAGTAGTGGTAAGAAAGAAATAGAGGGCTTCCTTACTAAGGTGTTATTTGTCAATAATACTTAAGTTTAAAAGATTATTTGTCATTAAAGAGGATGCAAAAACTTGATATGACATGCAAATGATAAAAAATATGACAAACTTCTTCAACATTCAGCTAATTCTCTACAATGGAAGAGGATTGTTGAAATAATTATGGGGCCAATGATACGATTGGAGAATCGATGTTAAACATTTGGACCATGTAAGTTATATTTTTATTTATGTTTTTGATATTATAATAATTACATTTAACTTGTAATTCATTGTGTTGGATACATAGACAAATTGAGTGTAAAGCAAGACAAATAAGACATATATGGATTTGTTGAGCCTCAATCCATCCAAAAATTTTGGAACAAAAAGGTCTAGATCTAACAATACTTGCTAACATGGATGAGTGAATCATAAAAACATATATATTTGGCTCTATAGATTGAAGGGCTAGTTATATAACTTTTATTTTTTAATTATACTAATTATATAACTAATTTGTTTGTCAGTAAATGTAGGTCTAATTGATAATTACTTGGAACTATATCTAAGCATTATCACTACAAGAAAAATCTCAATTATTCATAGATAATTATCCACAGATTTTTGGTTGTGGGAAATTTATTGAACCCGCTAAAATTTTTGTACGTAATATTGTTATTCACCTATTGTAAAGAGAAGCTTCAAAAGTGTAGATCAAAACATTAACTTACTGATAAAAGGGCAGTGGGAGAATAAAAATCATGCATAAAAGATTTTAATCTATGGGTAAAACTAAAAAAAAAAAAAAATTAAAATCCCCAACAATATATTATGGTTTCCAAAATCTCCAATGCGTTCGTGCTTCCCAAATTTCCAAAACATCTTGTGCTTCCCAAATCTCCAAAATGTCTCTTTATGCTTTCCAAATGTGAAATATTTTTGCAAGAGAAACCTTAACATTGTTCCCAAATCTCGATTTTACACCTACAACCATACCCAATCTCAAACCCTCCTTCTGAAATGAGACGAAATCAATGCATAACCTGTTTGTGAACTAGTGAATTTATTCAATAACTCTGTTGTTGTCATGAATAGTGGCAAGCTAAAGAAGTGAAGGGCACAAACAGTGATTGGGAATGAGACAAAAGGAGTCATCATTGAAATTCTATCGTGAAAGGAGACATTCAAAGTAGTAACAAAAGTAGACGAATGAAACAATTTTTTATTTTTGTTTCTCCATTACAATTTTAGCAATGAACAAACAAGACAAGAACCAATGCCCTTGCTTAAGGAGATTTTCCCTATATTTGACTAAGGAAGACTTAAAGTTGGTTCAAGAGCAGCCACATTCTTCATATATTTTGTTTCCCTCCTTGCCTTTTCAGTTTCAGACATTTATTTTTAGTTTCAGCCATCTTTCTAATAGTCTATATGTATTGATTTCCTTGTGCCTCTACGGTTATGTTATAAACTTACTTGTATTAATTACAACCAGTACCAAAGCATTCCTCTCAATTAATGAATGAAAGGTGTTAGACTTTAGGGTAATGAAAGTGTGATGAGGTGTTGAGATGGATATGTTGGGGGATGTCCGTTTTATACAAATAATTAGAAATTTTAAGACTTAGTTTATTCTATTTTAAGACAATTTATTTTATTCTAGTTTGAGACATCAATGGTGAATCTAAATCTAGTGGCAACCTATCTTTAAACGTATGAAAATGAAGCCATGGATTGTGAGGCTTGGAAACATGTTTGGTGTCCCCATAAAGCATCCCACTGTCTTATGCAAATCAAACACTTTGAATGGATTCCATTTTTCTGATATTTGGTTGAGGTGAGCTCTAAAAAATTTGGGTATTCAATGGTTTATTATCCCATCTCTTTGTAAGCAATTAAAGGTTTTGTTTCAGTTTAATATCCCAGATAAAGAAGGGTGGGTATTCCAATTTTTAATAGTAAGAGATGTTAGGAAGTAAGTCAATATTATCAATCCTCTACCGTAATAAGTGCTTTTTACTGGCTCATATATCTTTACTTTATAGCTTTAGGAACACAATTCTTTACATTCATAGTTTCTAACTCCTTGTGATGGTGACACCCGCTAGCTCCAACTCTGAACTCAATCCCATTATAGCTAATTAATTAATTAATTAAATTATCGTGCCTATGTCACTTTCTAACTCTTGTATAGCAAGAGGATAATAGATGGAGGAACAACAACTAGTTAGTTTATCTAGTAAGAATTTGAGACCATTATTGTATGTACTATATATCTCTTTTAATTTTAATTCCCTTTACTGGTAATTACGTGAATATGTTTGCGACAACTGGACCATGTGATGGAATAAGATTGATGGTTGATAATAATTGAAGTATCTTTAAGGGCTTTATGACTCAATGATCGATGTAGATTGTGGTTAATCCTTTGAGATTTTGCTTGGCTTATTTGCTAGTTTTGTAATTTTATGCATAATTCTTTATGACAATTGTAGTTCCCTTTAATGGTCTTATATGAAACTCCTTCATAAATAAGTTAATACAGACTAATCTTTGTTGCTAATTTGTATGTGTTTCTATATACCTAGTATGCTCACTAAGTTTTTACATTGCTATAAAATTAAAAGAATGAAATTTGTGATTGTAATATTATATGAGCATGAATTGGGAGGATAGATTAAGTGGAATAAATCTACAAGGTTTGAGTGACAAAGCAAGTGTACTAATTGAAGTTGTTTTAGAAAAAGTAAGTTTATCATTTTTTTTTGTTGTATCTTCTCTGTTTTTCTCTAAAAATAAACACAATAGTTTGGTGTGATATATAATACAATAGTTTGTTGTGATATATAATGCAATTATTATAGTGCAATAGATTGGTATGAATTGTAATCTTCAATACAATTGTTGTTTTTCTTCTTTGTCTCTCATTTAAATATTTTTCTAAAATCATTTTGATAGTTTTATTCCATGTTTTTGAGTTTAGATAACCTTATTAGTTGTTATAGTTAGTTTTTTTATTCAACTTTTAAGTATAAGTATTTGGATTATATTATATGTATATTGGTTGTATGAGCATTTTCGTTTTTAAGCCAAAATCAATTGAATTTCTTTTTAAATAAAAAACTTGTAAATTTTAAGTCAAATTATGCAATGTTTGACATAAATTTGAGTTGAATATTGCATAGTTCAATATAAAAATTATTCTATCAGTATTCTTTGTCTGATACTCATTTATATTTATCGTAGATTAGTTCACTGTAGAAAAATACTTTTTATATTGTAAAAAGTTTGACATAAAGTTACATCTCTCACATCCATGTCAGACTTTTAGATAACATAATTTATCCAAAAGTTTGATGTAAAAGAATTCTTTTGTACTAGTGTGTTTAACATGTACGTGTAGAAGCAAGTGAATGTCAATGTAATCCTTACTCCTTGTAAACATAAATTTATAATGTAGCAAAATAAATACGATTGTTTATATCTTGTATAAGGCTAGTGAACACTCAAGTTCAAACATGGGTCATAACAAAATTAGCAAACTTGATTATTAGGATGTGAGACTAGGAAATCTAACCTAATTTACTTATAAATTACACTAAGCATTATTATAAAATAATCATTTCTAACATTGGTTAACTTTTTATTATAGACATGTAAATGTTACCGTTGTAAAAAAGGAGACATTTTCTACATCAAATCTTAAAAAATATATCACAACTAATCCATAAAATTATAGAAAAATGATTCAATATTATATTAGAAGACTTTATGTCAATAAAAAATTAAACAATTATAGAAATGTACATATAACATTGATTGCATGAAAAATTGATGTTGTATGTAACTTTCTACTTTTGTTTAATTCTAACTTATGTAGAAAGGTCAACATACAATGTCGATTTAGATTATAATCGATGTAGTATGTTACTTTGTTTTAAAAGAATTGCTTATTATGTGCTTTTTCCATCTCAGAATTTAAAAGTAGTTTATATTTTGTGAGCACAATAAATATCTATTATTCAATCAATATAGTAAATATTAAAATTTATCAATAAGTTTACTTAGTACACTCACATCTAAATATAAAGGTTAATTCAAACATAAAAATATAGAAATTTAGATATAACATTTGTTGTGTGGAGGAACAAATGTTATAAGTACCTTTATAATCAATTCAAGCCTTAACTGGTGTAGAAATTGATTTAGGTTATAATCAATGTAGTATGCAACCTATAATCAAAGAGTTGCTTCTATTACATGCCTTTTTCCATACCATAATTTAATTATCAAGAAGTGGACTTTAAACCTAACTCAATCTTACAAAACCGACTTATAAGGTGAGATTTGCATCCACTTATAAACTATTGAAAGGCCTTATTTCTAGTCAAAGTGGAATCTCCAACACACCCTCCTCATGTTGAGACTCTTCAACTCGAGTGTGAAACTTATATATAAGGGTGATCTGATAGCGGGTGGCTCGATAGGCCCAACAACCATGCTAGGATAGGCTCTGATACCGTATCAAGAAGTGGATTTTAAGCCTAACTCAATCTTACAAAATCGGCTTGTAAAGTGAGGTTTGTACCTACTTATAAACTATTGAAAGACCTCATCTCTAGTCGATGTGAGATCTCCAACAAAAATAGTTTGAACAAACCATAACAACAACTATATTTTGTGAACAAAATAAATATCCATTATTCAATCAAAATAGTAAATATTAAAATTTATCAATAATTTTACTTAGTGTAAAGGTTAATACAAACCTAAAAATGTAGAAATGTACGTATAACATTATTGTATGAAGGAACTAATGTTATATGTGCCTTTCTAAGTCTTTTCAAGCTTTAGTGGATGGGAAAAGGTTCACATACTAGGTTATAATCATGTAGTATGCATTTTTTTTTTTTAAAAATAGTTGTTTCTATTATTAGTTTTTTTCTATCCCATAATTTAAAATTAGTTTGAAATAATTTAAAATTAGTTTGAACTAACTATAATAAATATATTTTACCTGAAAAATAAATATCTATTATTCAATCAAAATAATAAATATTAAAATTTATCAATAATTTTACTTAGTAGACTCATATCTAAATATAAAAGTTAATTTAAAACTAAACTAGCAATGACCACTAATCAAAACTAGAACGAAGAAAAGAAGTGGTCTGACCCAGTTGGGATTGACCTGTACGGCTAAGTTAAGAAAAAATTAAAAGTCTAATTTGCCTATATTTTAAAATGACACATAATTTATTTTTGTCTAGCTTAACCCTATGTTATACTCATGGATTAACCGACCATTTATTACTTAATTGGAAATTAAAAAAATAAAAATATATCTCCAAAAAATTATGATATATCGTTATTTAAAATTCTAAAATTTAATATCATTAACAAGATACTTCATACAACAACATCATATATCTTAGTATAAATATTACCTAAAACATTTCTATTAATTTCTCTCACATCCATAACATGTACAATTAAAACAAGTAAAAATTCATAATTTTATAAATGAAATTGATAATTATATTTAAAACACCACAGAATAACAATTAAATAGTTCGATTTGTTTCTCGCAAAACATAACCTCAAATTAGTTAAAATGTATATTTAATACACATAAACATAAGAAGTAAGGAAAAAAAAAATTTAACTTAAAAAAATAAATATATTAGCTTGCGAGTGAACCTGATGTTTGCTCATATAGACATTAAGCCAAATAAGTCAAGCTAAAAAACTTCTATTTTTATTTAGGTCACTATTTCTATGTTTTACTTTGGATATAAGCTACATGGACTGACAGATTCATTTTGTCAGTCATTATCAAAACTAAATTAATTTATTAATTAATGTCTAAGTCTAACAACTAAATAATAATATTTATAATTATAATAATATTTAACATTTATTTAATCTATAAAATATTTAATAAATAAAACAAATAATTAAATATTATAATTAATTGATAAGAGAAAAATGAAGTGCAACAACCCTCATGCATGCAACAACGATTAATTTCTAACCACTACAAAATTTTGCCTCTTAAGACTTCTCACACTTACAGAAAAAATAAGTCTACTACAACAAAGACTAAAGATCATTCATCTTAAGTCCACATGCTATAAAATTTTATTTCATGACTACAAAAAGAGAGGGAGGGAAGAAGACAAAAATAAGAAGTCATCTCCATCAAATTAAAAGGTAAAGTTATATGGATTGGTAGGTTAAATTCTACAATATCCAATTATTTAGTCATGTAAGTTGAAGGTTGAAAATGCTGATATCTCTAACTTATATAGTATATTTCACTATTTTATTATTTATTGTGATTCTTTTTCAATAATTATTAAAATAATCGCCTAGCCTTTCCATGAAATTATAATTAGGTAAAATAAGAATAGTGTGTTTCGGGTTTAGGGTTCGTTTTCATAAATATATTAATTTAATGAATTGAACTGTTTATTCAGTGATGTAAAATATACAATATAAAATTAGTACAAAACATTTAATTTTATAATTTTAAACATTAGTAAAAAAAATACATCAATAGTAATGTATAAATATTGAATAAATAAGTTTAAAATTTTTCATTTTAAAACTCTTAATTGTGTATAAGAATATTATTATATGAGTGATAATTGCTGATAAAAAAATATGAGTGATAATTATTTCTCCAGTAGCTAAATTTACATAAGGAATTGTTTTGTCTTAGTGATAGGCCCCTCACAGTTCGTTTTATACATGTCGGCCATCTTAGGGCCATTTTGAATACAACAAGAATAGTTCTTAATTTTTCTATAAAAACTAACCAATCCTCGTACTTACTTTTAGATAAAGACAATACTAAATTCTGTATAAGTTTTATAAATATAATTTTCTATGAGTTTTTAAGCATTTTATATATTAAATTATCAGGAAGATTAGTAAAAAAAATTGTAGAAAAATATAACATTAATGTTCCGGCTAATACATAATTAAATATGGATATAAGTTACCAAATGCTATTACACAACACAAGGTTGATCCAACAAATGCATAACCAAGAAGTACAAAGGATTATTTCCTAAATTTACACGAACATTATTAGCCTCCCCAACAATTCATCCTAGGATCAAGCATGGTTACCACTTGCAGGCCCTCCAAGTGTCAAAACCAAGCCTTGAAGGTCACTCTTCATTTGATGCTCTTTGGCTAAAGATGCAGAACTAGTCCTTCTCATGATTGGTGACGGTTGAGCTAGCACAGGCTGCCTGAAGCCATGGCAGGGTTCTGCACGCGAACAACTAGTTACTTGCTGAGAATCCCTCACATCGTTTGAGTTCATAAAGGGTTGAGTGGAGGGAAATGAACGTGATAAAGAACTGTTTGGCTCAACACATGTGGAGAATACTGCAGCTCCCTGTTGACAGATATAAAAATTTCTTTGGTACATAACTTGTACTATAGGTAGTATATAGATAGGAATCAGGTTCAGAAGCTTACTGGTGCAAATAACACTCCTCTGAAAACTCTTCCATTAACAACTGCAGTCATGAGTAAACCTGAATCAAAGGCTCCATCAACTTTCCCCCGAACTTCAGCACCAATCTAGGAGGCAATAGCCAAAGTGAAAGGAGGGTTAACTAAGAACAATAAGAGAAACATATTTCAGCATAGTGGAATTCCAAAGGGACCCACCAGGTGTTGAGTGTGACGAGGTACTTTTCTATCATCGTCAATGTGAACATACTGCTCTTGTTTAGGTTGATGTTTCCTGGGATGAACACTTCTTTGTGTGATGTTCTTCAAAACTGTGGTGTTACTTGAGTCATTGTCAAGCTGGCAATAGCTTGGGCTTTTATTGATCTGTTTCAACCAATGATACCTCTGAGAATCCATGATAGAAACATTTGCTTTCTGAGCTGGGGTCTGTTCTTGATCAGATTGAGAAGGAGATGAATGCTGGGACAGTGAAAGAGAATGTTCTTCTTGTTCTGATTCAACATCCCACACCTTTGCCACAGCAATTCTCTTCCTCTTTTGCTGTGAAGTGCCTGCATGGAATCACAACTTTCGCTCAATGAATCCTTAGGTAAAAATGCAGAATTTATTACATCATCCAGCACCATGTAGTTCTAAACAATCTTGTCCATAATGTAAATTTATTTTTCAAGTTACGAGTTAATAAAATGTCACATGTAAATTTATTTCTTAACCCACCCGAATCAATGTTACAAGGTTGCACTTTATCCGACACAACTTCATTAGCCCATTTTCCTAAGGCTTCCGTGTTGTTCCCCGGGCATGGAGTTGTCTGTTTTAAAACGCATTGTTAGTAAATAAATCATCATAAGAACAGAAACTTGAAACAACGTTGCAACACGAGCTGTTGTACCGAGTTGGTATCAGCTCCTCCTGGTATGGTCCTTTGTTCTTGATTCCAATAAGTTCCGAAAACTTTGCACATGGAAATGTTGTGACGTCCATTTGGATTCTCTGCTCCAAGCTGCAACACTAACAACTCGTTCAAAGGACGTTCATCTTCCCCACACCTGTAAGATATCAGAAGAAAATCTTATGCACAGTAGGAAATAGAAAAGAAAATAGGAATTGTCACTTCACATTTATTAATGAATAAATTGTAGTAAATGGTAACCAACCAACCCGCCATATATGGCAATATCCATGTCTGCCACAACAGCTGTGTGAGAAAATCGCCCCTGTGGCGGTTGACCACGAATATCAAGCTGAGCCCACGAACAGGTGCAGATGTCAAACACCCATATGTCATTGTAATAACGTTTATCCCCCACCCCTCCAATCACGTAGACCTGTGAATCATCAAAGTTTCATCTTTTTAATAGTATGGTGCAGCTTCTTATTATGTATCACTAGTGCAGCATTCTCTTATAAGTTGTATTATTTTGAACTAACTTATATTAAGTAAAAATCAAGTTGCAAAGTAATTAAGCATCATCATTAAGGAAAACAAGAAATGAATGTCACTGGTGAAAGCTGATGCAATGTAAAAGAACTTGCCTTGGTACCAATGCTCACAGCTGCATGACCTGCCCTGACTCCTGGGGAAGAGCCTTGAATTTTCAACTGTTATCAAAATACAAGAAAGCCATTGTTTAAGTCCCAGAAACATGATCTTTGGTCATTTAGTTGCATGCCTACCAACAAAACAAACTATGAGAGAAAGGAGAAAAATCATACCCTTGACCAAGTCATTGTGTCCATGTCAAACACATTAACATCGCCCTGATACTGATCACCACAGTCCCCACCATACACAAAAAGTCTGTTTCCAATTGCAAGAGTGCTGTGACTGTCCCTAGGGACTGGCAAATCACCTTTGACCGGAGGAGAAGTCCACCTCATGGTTCGAAGGTCTAGAACATGCAAATCATTTAAGTAGTTTGCCTCACCTTCACCACTGCCACCAAAAATCACTAGCCTTTCATCACCAACTAGAGTAGCAGTGTGACTTTCCCTTGGAGAAGGAGGAGTCCCTTCACATTTAGGACGAATCCACTCTTTGGTAACAAGGTCCAATATATGAATGTCGTTCACCTTCTTTAACCCATTGGTGCCACCGAAAACTATCATTCTATGCCCTACAAGAACAGCACCATGGCTATCTCTAGGGCCTGGCTTTTCACCCGTGGTGGCAAGCTTGGTCCAATTCATTTTCACAAGGTCCAAACACAGAACATCTCCAAAATGTAGCCCTCCACAACATCCCTGGAATGAGTATACACGGAACATTTTGTCATTTGAAAACAAATTTAAAGCTAACATTTGAACACACCAATGAAATCTAGCTCGAGGTTTTGTATAGAATATGTGGTGTGTGGTCTATACAGAAAAGGCTAACTAGTTTGATAATCAGAGGTTAATTGTGCTTAACAAGTTAAACTGAGAGTTTAGCAATGATTAAGTTATTCATCTGAAGAACTAATCAAATAATTACGAGGTTCTCAGAGTACCAAGATATGTAAATACTTTTCTCATGCATGTTCCATAAATTGAGAAACATAGGAGAAAAACAAGATGTGTATATAGCTATATTAAGAAAGCAGAAAGCTTATCGTCTCCCAAATGCGTATTGTCTCACTAATTAGAGAAAAAAAAACGAATTTAGTCAATTGTCGCGGAGAAATATAAGCAGCAAGAGAAATTAGGAAAAAACTAAAATTCGGAGATGAAAGTGTTTTGGTTATTAACTAAAGATAGCTATAAAGCAGTGAAGATGAAAATAAGTACTTGGAGCTTATGAAATCAATGAACACCTCACAAAAATGTAAATTCCCAGTAGTGAAGAAGACACTATAACACATCTCTTAAATTGGCAGAGTTCCAAAAAGGTAAAACAAAGGAGAAATTCAGACACCATAAATGAGGCCAACCCAGTAACAAGCATCATAAACAACTCAGAAGTTATTACTAGGAACTATGTCAAAAAACAAAAAACACATTAATTTTGAATAAATACAAGGATTTTACTATTCGTACCCCAAAGACATACATAAGCCCCCCAGAGAAACAAGCAGAGTGTCCCCATCTTTCAGAAGGATTATAACCCAAAACCTTTGGATACAACCGCATTGCATTCATCTTGGTTGTTTCAGCAACCAAAGACCCCATCTTTCTATCAATGAGTATGTGGGGGGTGTGGTGACTGAGTAAGTTTAAACTTTGAAGTAAGACTTAAACACAGTGCTTGACAACGATGAAGAAAGATGAAGAAAGAGGAGAGGGACAGAGAAAGAGAGAGAGAGTCAAAAGAAGACATGAACAAGCCAAGTGATGTATCAACTATCAATGTCAATGGACATGAAAAGATGGGCGCTTTCAAGTCCAAATCACTGGCAACCAACAGCAACAGATGGTTGTTGTGAAAAGAACATTATTTTTTCTCTCACTCTTCACATTTAACATTATCATTTTTCTTGTAAAGGTTACATCACTCACATACATATGTAGTCTGGTAACCTATAACAGTGAAATAAATAAATGGAGAAAGCTGATTCTTAACATTGACGTAATGGAATCAACATGCATGATATAATCATATTCAGACACTTGTGTCATATGATACTACAAACATACAGAAGTACTCTCCTTAATTGGTTGGATAAGCTTCATCAACATTAATTAGTGGTGTAATATCATGGAATGTCACTGTTGAAGTGAAAATGACACTTTCAAATAAGTTATTTTTAAAATGAACTTAACAGTTATAGATACCAAATAGTTTTCTTATTGTATCCATTACAAAATTATTTACATAGGTAGTTATGGTTGAAATCAACAAATTTATTGTATAGGGTATCATAGAATAAACTTCTCCACTTAACATTTTTGAGAGAGAAATAGATTAATCTTAGTTTATGAAAAGTTTTCTTATTTTTCTAAATGTGCATATATAAAAGTTGTTCAATCTATTTACTAGGTAATAACCATATAAAACTAATATACACTCTTTATTAGTAGACTATTTTCTGCTCTTAAATATAATAATTTCAATTTTTTATTTTAAATGTAGTTTCTTACTTTTTGAAGATGAAAATGATGGAGTGTGGGGGCATAGGGTTGTTGGGAATGGCGACGAAGGTGTTTTGGGTTCGAGGCCTTTGAGACATGATAACATAGCAAGGTTTGACAGACAGGGAATTGGGAAAGAATTGGGAAAGCACTCTTCACTTGGTTTCCTAAACAAACATCACGTTTCTCCTCTTAAATAATGTGATTTATAGGGATTGATGGAGGGTTTAGACTGTAATTTAATTGTTTTTTTTCTGTGATTCATGATCTCTCTCGTTCACCAAAGTCCCATGTGGGGTTTAGATCTAGAAATGTCTATTTTCAATGTTGTTTCGGAAGATGAGGTGCTTTGTTTCTTGGTAATTCTTTGTTTGGGAAAATGGAATGGTGTTTTAAGCTGTTGACCCCTAAAAGATTCATTTCTTTTTCTTTTTAACTTTTTCCATCTGATTTACAAGACAAAATTCACACACATACATTTTTGGACAAAAATAAACACAATTTTTATTATACTGAAACCCTGCTTGTGCTTGTGTCAAATTGTAGTATTAATTCGATCTTATATGTATATACTTAAAATTTTGTAATACCTTTAGAGACGGGGTAATTAATAAAAGTAAATAAATATATTAATACATTTTTAAAATATAAAAAGATTAAAAAGGCAAAAATGACTAAACTAAGATTATATAAACTGAATCTGTAATTTTGTTTGCATTATATTATTTTATTTTATTAAGGGTTAAATTTTGTCAGTAGTTTTAATTATCTTTATCTTATTCTCTATAAAAGAAAAATAATTTATCTTTATATATTTAAAATTTTTATTATAATCTGTGCAGTTATTTTAAAATATAGAAAGATTGATGTAGGTTTCAAAATTAATATTATGTTTACGTTCATGATGTAATTACATTATCAGATTATTCCTAATGACTAAATAAAGTATATTTTTCTAATAATAAGTACATATTCATGTTTTTTATAATTTCTTATAATATGATATTTTAAAACATTAATTATAATTTTGTTTAAGGTATGTATTATTACAAATTAATTAAAAAATTTTGAAAAAAATATAATATGAGAAGTTTTCTTGTACAGTATGTATAATTTTAACTTGAAAATTGTCAAAGTTTTTTTTTTATATAACATGTTATTATGTAAAATAATAAAATAGAAAAGAGTGATTTTTCTTTGAAAGCAAAAATTATTTTTATTTTAGTATTACTGTATATTTGATTATAATAAAAATAAAGATATAATTAAAAAAAAGTTAATTTTATAATAAAATTAATAAAAGTGTTACTCTTATTTATATTACTGAGAATACATGAGACATTACTGAGAATACATGAGACGCGCATTTGTGTTATTTTTTTTATAAGGAGAATAAAAATGATTATTATGATAATTATTAATAAAAATATTATTAAATTTTATAAAAAATATAAAATTAAATATTTTTTTAATTTTACTGTAAATAGGTTTTTATTAGGTGGGTGATTTTTGTTGCTGTAAGTAATTAATTGAGAGAAATAACAGTTATATAGAATGTAAAATAAGAAGAATTAGTATACATTAAAAGGTAGTTTAAAGGAAAAAAAATATTTTTTTAATTTTACTAAGCTTCCCGCAATGTCTCTACATTTACATCTTTATTATATTAAAAGAATATAATTGTATTATTTTTATATGTAATTGAAATATAAAAATAATATAATTTAATATATATATATATATATATATATATATATAATAATTTATTTGACTATTTTAAAACAAAGAAAAATTATTTATGTATTTTTTAAAAGTAAAATTGTCAAATGAAAATATGATAACAAAAGAAATTATAATAAAATATAAAGAACAATTGTAAAATTGGGGGAAAATTTTGGATATTAAATAAGGATGAAAAAGAGTTTCACACTGGTCTTAATTCATAATTTTAAGTATTAATCTTAAAATATTAAGTTTGTGTTTTTTTATATATTGTTTAATTTTTTTAATTAATATGTGACTTATACTTACAATTCTTTAATTCTTAAAAAGACATGTTTGACTAAAATCTCAGTTATTACAATTTTTTATACAACTAGTCTAAACTATTCAGCAAGATGAATTATACCACTTGTTGATAAAATTGAAAGAAAAACATTTGAAAGATTAAAAAAGTATAAGAATTAAATTAAATCTATATAAGAGATTGATACTATATTTAACTTAAAACCTAAAAATAATGAATTTGTGAATTTTTTTTCTTGTATATCAGTTCAATTGTTTATGGCTAATGATAGCTAGAGAGAAAGCATCCTAAGTCGAGAATTGACAACCATACAATTTAGGATTTTAGGATTTTGGAAGAGAAAAGTTGAGCAAACAAGTTACGGGGTGAAACTATATAAGAAAACATTTCTTCTTGACTTGACTTTAAGAGAGAAGATGTTGTATTAAATAAATGTATTTAATATAATTAAATATATAATGATTAATATAATTATTTCACATAATTCATTTATTAAGTTTTAAAACATTAAATAAAACACTAAAGACATTTATTTATGACATATTAATAGTAATAATATATAATAGAAGATGAAATAAATAATAAAAACCTCATAAATTATATAATAGGTAATCCACTCAAAATTGTATTTAAAATAGAAAAAAAATATTTATTTATTTTGGTTTATGCAACATTCTAAAAATTAAAGTATCTAATATGATATAAACCTTGTATAAAACTTATATTAATACAAAATATAACTTCAACATACATAAAATATATATATAAATACAAATATTTATACAAAGAAAGTCAAAACAAACTATAAAAAAGTTATTTTCTCGTAGATATAATTCGTGTATCATACCTATATATATTTATATACATAGTAGAGTTATTGTAGTTTGCAAGACACTTAACACATAAGGATAAGGTATTAAAATAAATTTTCAACATAAGTAAAAGTAAAGAAAAACAAGATATCTTAATTAACAAATCACAAAATCTCAACTTCATTCAAACATTGGCATAATCATATAGACTAATCATATCAAAGACTTAAATTAACAAGCAAAGTCAATGGATTAGTGGAAGTTCAATACAACCCAAGTCATGCATTTACATATGTCACAGTATGCAAAAAATTCTTCTCTAAAATTTTCACCCACTTGATATATTAACTTATGTAACTTAGACTATTGATGAAACAATGGATTGTTTGTTACAATGTATATGTCAATGTTTAATACACAAATCAAACAATAGTTTAATTGTTTATCCCATATTCCTATCTATGTGACTACAAATTCATAAAATAAAATTAGTATAACGTACATCATTTAAAAAAAATCATAAATAAATTAAATATAGAAAATAAATATTCACTTTATATTTATAATAACATTCAAGTCAATCCATTAAGAAGAAAAAGAAACATAAAATATTTTTTTTTTCATTTTTTTTTAGATTGAGCGAAAAGTGACTCGCTTGGGTTGTAGTGTTATTTTTGCTTAAACGAACAATCCTTCACTTGAGGAAAAGTAGAATAAAAAACAGGGTCTGAATCTTTATTCTATTTTTTCTTGAAGAAAAATATCAAAAATCCAACCTTATACAACAAAACAAATCATTTTTCAAAGGTTTTATTCACAATCACTTGAACAAATATTGTTTTCAAACAATTCAAAATGATCAATATAATTTTACTCAAACATCATCCTTCACCTATTACAATTTAACATAAATTAATATAAAGACAAATTATAGGAATTAACTATACTAATCCAAAAACCACATTTAAAATTCAGTTTAATAAGTAATGTATTTTAACATGCATCATCCAACCACCAAATCAACTTTTTCATTATGAGATTGTTTAATTCAAAATATTATAAAACAATTCATATATTAATCAAAACACAAATAATATTAAATTTAAAACACTCAACCAATTTCAAACAAAATATTATCCTGACATGAAAACTAAAATCTTGTTACCAAATTACCTTTACATCCAAATTATTTATTCTAAAGTCGTATAAAAAACATAAACAATTTTACTTACCTGAAACCCCCCTTTATTCTTAAGAAAGTTCTATCTCAAATATAAACTTAATAAAAAATCTAGAGATTTAAAATAAAATATGAAACACAATCAAATTTTGGTATAATCAGTTTTAGTTAAGTTGAAATGATTATTTTTATTAATTAATTTCATCTGATTACAAAATCATAAAAAAATAAAAAAATTAAAATAAACAAAAATTTATTATATTTAAAAATCTAATTAATTAGGATTAATGCTCAAATCTACAGTAATAATAGAACAGGATTATGTCTAAAAGAGATGAGTTAAAAAGAAAAAAGAAAACTGAGAAAATAAAGAGAGGAAAGTGAAGAAGTAAGAACTGGGAGAGAAGAGAGTCTTAGAGTTTAACTAAAAAAAACTTTCACCACTATTATAAATGTTCATATGAATTGTTGTTAAAATTTCTAACTTTAAATAATTTAGATATTGGTTAATATTGTCATGTAAAAATCATTGAAAGAAGAAAAGTAGAAAAAAATGTTATTTTTCTTAAAATTTAATATCTTATACAAAAATTAATTATTAATGTTAAAGACTGTTTTTAAGACTAGTATATTAAGATAAGAAACCTAGACACTGTCCAAGAAAGAAAGAGGAGAGATTACCAATAAAATTCAAACTATGACGAAACCACTGTCTTGTCTTTTGCTTTCATACCACATGCGGAGTCAAAGTCATATATTCATAGTAACTTGAGCTCACCAAATTTCCACTCTCTTTTTTCTCTCTATTTACGTCACATACATGGTAATAAATCTTGTGATCGTGAGACCATGGTTTATTAAAATCATAAAAATATTAGTTCACCACAACCAAACATAAATTAGTATTATTTTTTATGATTTTTAAAAAAAATATATTATATGTTTTTCATTCATATAAAATTTCCAAATTTTTATGATGAAAAGTAATTAAACATGGTAAAAATTTAATTTGATTGAATGGACAAAGATGACAAGAATTGAACGTACATGATCTCATTCTTGGTGTAAGGGTCCCACCGTGACGGATACGTGCCTTCCACACTGATGCCATATAATAATCAATCAACAACAGTAGCACATACACACATACGACATAAGTAACGTGACGGCGTCAACACGGCACATAGAAAAATAATTTGAAAATCTAAACAACTTTGGGCCTTTGCTAATGAACCTTCAAAGTCCAGTTTTAAGGTTCACCTCTGTTTCTCCCATATAACATCTTATTTTATAATAATAAATATTTATCTTTTATTTATTGCTAGGAACTTATTTCCTTTTGTGATGAATAATTATAAACATCAAGTCATAAGTCTTTCTGAAGACAAGCATTGTTTTGTTTTTGTTCGCAGATGAGTGTAGGTCAATCATTTCCATTTTCCGGAAAAGAGATTGAAATATTGCAGCTGTTTAATAAAAGGGAACAGTGAACACTGGAATGCACCTTTTTCATTCTCAATAATGGACTATCAACTTTCCAATAAAGGGAAAAGAGAGGCAGAGAAAAATATGGTAAAAGAAATGTGATTGCGACAACTATTGTAAAAGCTAAAATGTAACTAAGTGGACTTGGTATGGAGGTTACACTTCATGAACAGATATCTTCTCTGGAGAATCTAGGCTAGGCCATTAGGAAAAACACCTGTGTGTTTGCTTGGAAGGAAGATAAAATAATGACACTGTAGGTGATGGAAGAACTACATCAAAGTCTGCAACTTTGGATTATTTGGATATTCAACTTCTATAAAGTAATGTTAAAAGCACAAAATTGATCAAATTCGAAGGATATATATAGTAGGATGAAGACTTATAGTTTAAGATGAAAGAAATATTGAGATTTTATTTCATTTTATATATACTGGGTGATAGTTAATATTTTAGTCAGTGACGTTGTAGTGAAAAAAATGGTCCAATTGATTTAGTTTACGATGGCTCTATGCCAGACCCTCCCTTATATCTCCAACAGAACAAATAATTAGAACGAATATGCTGACTGATTGTGTCAAAAATAAATATCAATCCTTTATTTTTAATTAACTAAAATTATTATATATTTTACATGCAGCACATAAATTGTCCAAATTAAAAAGCATTTAAACACAAAATCAAGAAATGTATTTCAAACAAACAGATAACATTAAATTAAAAGTTATTTTAAATTTTAAAGTACAGCAAATCCTTTTTCCATAAAGTGAAGTAGCCTATATAAATTAAACATAAAAATATTTTATAGTCAATCATTTGACCACAGAAAAACTATTTTGACATATTTAGTATTAATTTCAGTCTCAGTTCATCTAGCAATATATTTACCCTAAAATACAATTTTATTTTGAAATATTATCAAAATATATTCTAAGAAAATTTTAAAAGAAGAGTTATTATTTTAAAGAGATCAAAACCCGAAGGTAAACCACTTTTAAACAAAAATATTTTGATTTAATATTTAACATTGGACAGAAGGATTGTATTCTGTTAAATTTCTCCAAGAATCATCGAACCCTATCACAAATCCCCGGACAAGTCTGGTCAGATTTTTAAAGAATTTAACAATGAATCAATGTTTTGCAAAACATTTTTTCGTGTTGAAACTAAGGCACCTAGCTAATTAAATTTCTCATGTACAGTAATGTATAAAGTCATGTTTATACATTTACGGAACTACAGGTAAAGCCATCTATCTGTTCATACAATGAAAATCACCGGCTTGGTGAGAAGAAAGCACCTTAAGCTTCCATGTATCAAGTGGATAATCACCCACCATGGTATATTTGGTTCTTCTCCACGTCGCATTAAGGCAGTTAACGGAAAAACTGCATTGAAAGAAGAAAAAATGGTAAGATAAAGTATTGTAAGACCAATGTCTAATAGAGTCCATAAACTGGATCCCTAGCTGTCTAAGTCAAACAATTTAGTCATGGATAAAGTATTGTAAGACCAATGTCTAACAGAGTCCATAAACTGGATCCCTAGCTGTCTAAGTCAAACAATTTAGTCATACGCCTAAGGAACAAGGAACAGTAACAAAATCTCAAATTTAGTCAAATGATTCTTAATACGAGAGAAGAAACCAGTTATATCCTGGTTTACATAATGTCGGACTAAGATAGAGGATAATATGACAAGCACCACACATGGTCCCCCACCAAACTTTTGTCATAGCATAAGAAAACATAAGACAAGGACCAGCATTTCGTGAACAATTCTACACAATAAGACAGAAAAGTAGTGCTAGCAAATGATGAAGTAATAATATAGGGAATGCTTGCATACACATAAAGTTGAGGATTATAAGAAAACGGGCAATTTTGTTGCATTTTACATGGTCGGAGACAGGTCAGATAGAAAAAATCTACTCGTAAACAACAAACAATAAATACAAGGGATACTTACATATTTATCAAACTGAGGATCATAAGAAAAGAGGCTTTTTTGTTCATCTGTTGGATTTAACAGCCATCTGCAGAACATCCATGCTGCACCAAGAACTGATAGAAGAGACAACAAGGCCAAGCATCCAAAATGAGAGGGATCATTTGCAATTATTGCAACACCCAGCATTATGGACTCCGCCAAACTAGCAACAGCAATCTCTGTTGTCCCAATGAGATTTGCTTTGGATGACGGGATTCCTGTCTGGAGAATCTGTGCCCCTACAACATCGTATGACATGTGTCCTAACCGCGATAAAATCTGTACAGACAGAAGCAGAACGGTTTATGTTAACAAAATTCAGTACAAACAAATTTGACAAAAAAGTTAATTTCACATTAAAAATCCAAAGTTTGAAATTTTCAAAAAATAAATAAATATGGCAATTTGGGACATCTTCCGAGTGTTTCCTCTCCTGTAGACTTATACCAACTTCTTCTATTTTAACAGTTATTCAATGACCTGTTGCAACTTTTTTCAAAACTGGTATCCTCTCCCCATGTTATATTAATAAGTTCGGACACTTCATACTTTAGTGACTTACAATCAGAAATAAGAAAGTAAGAAGAGGGCTCTGATGAGAAATTGATCCACTCCAGTATACAGCAACAGCCATGCTGAGAAGTAAAGCTTGAAATAGCAGCCCAACTGCCCCAGCCTGGTACAGAGAGAAAAAATCTTAATAATAAAGACGTGATCAAACTTTCCTATTTGCAAAAGTAAAACATAAATAAATAAACTTGAAAAGATAGAGAACAAACCTTTAAAATGCCAAATTGCTCGACCAGAGTTGAAGACACAAATGTTGCAGCAACACCCATGAAAGCACACATTCCACTGAATCCTCCTATGATAGATGGATGTAAGCCTGCAGAAATATTTAAAAAAAAAAATCATGAACCAGCAATAATGATACCAAAAAATTATTCCCCCACCCTAAAGTAAAGGAGAAGAAAAATTAAATTACACAATGTCAATGATTATTGGTCTAATTATGAAAGAATGATTAATGGTTAAAAACAATTGCGAAGACTACAACAATGAACCTCACATCAAAACCTGCTACCTTTTCCCTTCTGCCTTTTTGACCATTTGTCACACAGCATTCAGTTTAAAATTAATGACAATATTAAAAGACGCCAATTTAAAAAACTCCATCTACTGAAAAGTGTAAAAAATAAGACAAACAAGGCATATATTATGTTAATCAAAGCTAATAAGGTATGAAATGTTTGTCATATTAAACAAATAGATAAACCCCGCCAATTATGAGTTCATGATAGTTGGAAGATTTTGAAGAACTTGAAATCAGGTGCTTCACTAAATTGCTAAGGCAACAAATTACGTGTTATATGTGAAAGGAATTTCCCTAGATAAAGAAGGTACAATGGAGGTAAATGTTACATACCACGCTGTGTTAAAAATGCTGTCAACAAACTGCCTGGAGTGAGAACAATATTGAAGTAGAGGAGCACCCATGCAAGACTTGCAGGAAGAACAGGTTGACCCAGATACTCCTTCCAGCCAAGCTTGATGGCCTCCAGACCTTTAAAAACTGGTTTGCCAGCAGATGTAAGTAAGTATATTTTAGATACTCAGAAGGATAATTCTCAAAAGAAAGAATAGTATACCTATACTATTAGCATCTGTTCCAGAATCTTCATTTAATGTTCTGCAACAGGTTTGTGAAGGTTTAGGTCTATCAAGAACACCGGTAGAAAGTTTGTTGGTTAAATAAGTGAAAATAATCTGCAAATTAAGAATGGAGAGTGAAAATAAATTCATCTTGCAAACTATGGAAGTAATTGATCAAGAAGAAAGACAGAGAACTTACTGTAACTGGCAGAAGCCCCATCATTAAGCCAGAAGCAACTTTTAAGCAGACTACAGGATGAAATTTAGAAAGAAGGAATCCGAAGAGCATTGCCCCAGCTATCTGCATACAAACATTTCCTAAGTAACACATGGAAATTTATAAGCTAGACAATCAACTTAAATCAAATATAAAACAAATAAAACAAATAATTACCTCACACAGGAGATCAATTCGATTTAGAACAGCATTTGCCTGTGCAAGTGCAATAGGCCTATTCACTCCTGCCAGCTGTGTACAGAAGCCAATGAGTTTCAGAACAAGATTTGATTTTAGCATATTTTTTTTAAAGGAACAAATCACATTTCAAGAGAACAGAGGAAGTTCCCAATGAATCAGATTGACAATACCAGCACAACCCAGTCACGCTCATTTGCAACTCCCAAAGCTACACCACACAGCCTCTCGATAGCCCCAGCTGAAACCAATGTGAAAAACCACGGACGCAGAAGCAGATTAGACAGTGAAGTATGTCGCACAGAATGGGCGCGAATAATCATTGCCGCAGATAATAACTGAGCTGCTGCCTGAAAAAAATAGAAAGATTGATCCCTTTTAGCAAAAGAGCTATATCTTCCTTTATTTTATAGATCATCAAACAACTTGCCTGAACGACTGTTAAGCAATTATATGCATGCATTCTTGGAAAATGGTCCATAACTTTGCCAACCAGGGGACCACCAACAATTGTAGTCACTTTGGTGAAGAAACCCATCACAGCAACCGGCAAAAGGCTTGGATGAATCAAGGCAATGGCAGAAGGCCAAGCAAAATTCCAAAGCTGCTCCACTACGTTTGCAGCTATGCAACTAGCATAGAAAGCTGAAAATATATAATCTTTAAGTTGAGAGCAGCTTAGATGATAACATCACAGCATCAATGAGCATAAATGGAAAAAGACACGGAATAAAGTCATTGGACAAGATAGACATCAAACAAATTTCGAGCCGGGCTCGGTTCACCTCAATAAAGATAATAACTGTACTAAACTGTATTCACAACATTGTGATGTCAGGCTTATAAGAGTACTTTTGAGGCTAAAAAAAATTATCCATGAAGCCATATGAAATCGAAGAATAGCCATGTCAATATCAATCAATTGAAACCAACCCACGCAATAGGCAGTTTTTTAATGCTTTAATTTCCAATAGTAAATTAGGGAATTTTTGGTCAAAGAAAGAAAACTCTAGTTAGTTGTTTGGATATGAGAAAATTTATTTAGAGAAAATAACCCACCGTTTAACCCAACCGGGTGGGCTGGAGTAGCTGAAAGGGCATGTTGCTCCTCCTCGGACAAAACCTGCAGAACACACCATCGGAAGATGAGAAACAGTGAGCAATGATTAACAACACCCTCAAACTCAGTAAAAAAAACCTACAGGCAATGCTGTCAAGAGAGTATCTACAAATGTGGCTTCAGAGAGCAAGTTCAACGTTTCAGTCTCAAGAATATCAGTGTTGAGTTTAACAAATGGCACCGAACAGAGAGGCTCAACCGCCCCTCTTCCCTGACCCTCATCCTCATCGGTGGTCACATGGTCCAAATGCACATCAGTATCCGTCAGTGAACACTTGGAACCAAAACACCCAAATCTAAAACCAATAAAACAGAGAGAGAAAACGAACATCCATTAACACTTAATTCAGAATGCAAATTTAAAATTTCAATTTCAATTTCAACGAGGGATGACTATTGACCTATGAGAGGCGCGAGGGTAATAGAGATTCACCCCTCGGCCAGAAGGGATACGGTGGCGTATTGAAAAGGAATCAGTGTGAGGAATGGGGAATTTGCCAAAATGGAAAGAGAGGGAGGCCGTAGCAATAGCCATAGCTGTTGCAGCTTGTAGAACTTCAAGCTACCAATCTTCCTGGTGTTTATCCAACTCATGCAGTTGCAGTCCCAAATCGCTACGTTGAAGAAACCCCTTTTGCCTCAATGCTCATCCCCAAACAACACTCTTTTCTTTGGCGGAATCGTGAACGAGATCAATCCGGTATATTTCACAAACACCTTATCTGCAAGAGGTGTTTGGAATGTTGTTGGGTGGGTGCAGCCTTAGCCTGAATTTTCGTCGCGTGCGTTCTAGCGGAGAGTGCAACTGGTGTTGTTTGTGTGGACATTTTTTCTCTCTACTTGTTTTTTGAGACCATTACGTGAGATGATTTTTTAGCAGCCACGTGGCAGTGTCGTTTTATCGTTGCACGCTCTTTTTCGTTTCCTCTGTGGCGTGTTTGGTTTGGACTTTGATTTGGTTCATGATTTCATTTGCTAATTAGCCGTGATTAAAAGTGCCATGTAGCATTGTAGGATTCCACACACTAACACCGGTGCTTGGTGGAGGCCCAGTCATTTTCTAATGAGCCCAGACAAAACAGCAAAGGAAATTGCTTCCTGCACCCCACAATTACTTCCTGCACCCCTTAAAAATTTCGTATTGTCTGAAATACCCTTAACAGAATATATATTCCGAAAATCTTTTTCCGTAAAAGAAATTTGTATTTCGGAAAACAGTTTTCGAGAAGAGGGGGTGAGAGGATGTGGTTACGGAAAATGATTTCTGTAAAAGAAAAAAACTATTACGAAATTTTTTTTCCAGAATAGCAAAAACGTATTATAAAAAATGTTTTCCATAAGTCAATATGTGTATTACGGAAAAGATTTTCAGAAATATTCAAAAAAATTGAAAAAAAAGTTAGTTACGGAAATCATTTTCCATCTTTTTTTTCGAAAAACGATTTCTGAAAATCAATCTCCAACCAAAAAAATATCCTTCCTCTGTGCTTCCACCCATCACCACCTATAATCTACACCATTAATGTCCCAATAATCCACTCATCTACAAGAGAAACACTCATTCACCTTCAATATTTTTTAAATCAAAACTCAATCACATATCTCAACTCTCCAAATCTCCAATCTTCACTTCATCTTTGCGCACACCATCATCTTCTGCAGCACCTCCAATCTTCAAACACCTATGCAGCACCTCCCATTTTTAAGCACCACTGCAGCACCTCCAATTTTCAAGCTCCTCTGCAGCACCAATCTCCACGGTGGCTCCACCAATGCCCTACTCCTTTTGTCTTCATTAGGAGGGATATAAGGGTCTATTCACATGTCTTGAGAGGGTGCAGGAAGCAATTGTGGGGGTGCAGGAAGCAATGCCAACAGGAAAATCTCTAGAACCTTGAAACCCACCTGTATAAATGGCTTCTTGGATATCACAATTGGGCATATTGGAAAGTGGACTGTTTCTTCCTTCACCTCCATAGTTCCACTGCACCCCATATTTATTAAAATATCAAAAATATCTTTCTAAAATTTTCAATTATGCAACGTGAAATCAAAAGATGTTTTAGATTACAGAATTTATAATTATTTATAATCTAAACTGTATAATCCAAAATACACAAAATATATTTTAGATTGTAGAATTTAGAATACAATTTTTGCATTTTAGATTTTATAATTTGGAATATAATAGAATGTGTAATCTAAAATACAAAAAATGTACTTCGAATTATACAATTCATAATACAATATATTTTTTTTATTTTGAATTGTATAATTTAGAATATAAAAAACGTATTTTAAATTGTACAATTTGGATTTAAAAAACAATTTTTGTATTCTAAATTACACAATTTAAAATACAATTAATTACAATCCACCAATACTTAAGTCTCACAACTTCTTCTCCTTCTTATGATTTTATTTTGTGTTTGTTTCATTGTATGTATTGTTCATTTAGATGGATTTGCAAGAGGTACTCGTGTTTGTTTGTGCTAATTTAGAAAGAGACGGGAAGGTAAATTTGTGGAAGAAACTCTTTAAACATTTGTGACTGAAGTAAAGAGATTTGAGATGAAAGTTAGATCATACCCATGAAATTACATTTTGACCCTTGTTTTCATTGTGGAATGCATGAGATGCATGCAAAGATTCCCTCATGAGTCATGTAATGCTATGCACTATTTCTTGTGGCAAAAATCCTGAAAGCTTTGAAGCCATGGTCAATGCTTTGCAAAATAAGGGTAATCAATTATGCACAGTAGAAATCCATTACCAGTTGTCTTTTAGTGACATAACTGATTACTCATGCAATAATAATCGGTTATTAATTATTTTTTGATTACATAATGGATTAATAATGCACTAACAATCAATTATGAGTTATTTTTTATGACATAATTAATTAGATTAGTCATGCTACATACTCAATTATCAATTGTTTTGTTGTGACACAATTAATTAGTTATGTTACATAACTTATTATATGTCATCATGCTGTATGTGCTTCCTGATCCATCTCTCTGGGTCTTCATGCACGATCTCTCTCATCGCTTCAATGTCAACATGATTGACTGCTGCAACATGGCAGAGACACCTGTCACCGTGAAGGACTGACCGCGAGGGTCCAGGAATTGGGGGTTGAAGAAGTAGCACAACGTGGAGTACTAAATGATGGGGTCACTTATCTAGGATGTTGAGGACGAAGAAATGGTTAGGATTTCAGATCCAAAATTTACTAGTGCCTTCTTCATGACATTTTTCTCTTCGCTCCGTTTCAACACACACAACCATACCATGAAGGATCTCGTCACACAAATTGATCGCCAATTATAGGTGCTTCATCGGGGATTTCCTCTTCATAGTTGATTTGTGAGTCACTCAAATATAATGCCATGTAAGTTAATTTCATTTTATCGTAATGTAATTGGTATGGTTATTTGAAGATTCATTATATAGGATATTGTCAATCGATATTAGTGCTCAGGATCACAATAATTGGATGAATGTTATTATTCAACACTAGTTTGGGAAGGAAAAAATATTCTAATGAAATGTTTTTAATATTGCAGAATTTTACTTGTAGGAAGAGAATGAGAGTATAAATTTAGAAGATGTTATTATATTATTTATTTATACTATTCTTCTATGGGAAATGAGGGGTACGAAATTTTATTACGAAATTTTGAATAATTTAAGAATTTTATTAATTTAGTTATAATTAATTTGGAAATTTTATTTATTTCTGATTTTTATTATAATTAAGAAATTAAAAAATTTAGAATTTGTATTTATTTAATTTTTTGATAATTTAGAAATTTTATTTATTTCATATTTTGAATTAACTAGGACATTAAATATGTTAGAATTTGTATTTATTTAAGATTTTGAATAATTTAAGAATTTTATTTAAGTAAGACATTAAACTAAGATAATTTTGTGAATTGAAAAAATATTTTATCTATCATACTCAGTAAATTAATCATATTTTATTTTAAATTAATTGTAATTATAAGAAAAAATTTGTAATCTTACAACTTTGATTATTATAAAAAGTATTTTATCAATCACATATATTATATTATTTACAAACTTTTATAATTTTTTTTTCTATTATCTTTTCCTTAATTTAAATATACATACTTTTTATTTATTTTTATCTCAAATATATTACTTTTCACTTTTTTAAATTTATGTTCAAATCTAAATACACACTTAAAATTTTAAAATTTGGTGAAAATAATAGGATTGAGCCACTGTATCAAAGGAAGTGGTGAGTTGCACTTCTAGTTGCAGCAAGCCCCAATTTGGGTGTGGGTGGAACTCTCTCACAGGAGAAGCAAGTGAGCGCTGTTTCCATTACCGAAATTCACAGCTAGGGGTGCAGCATCAAACCATGGAGGTGCAGGAAGAAATAGCCTGGGAAGTGTTATATGATCCAAACTGTTTTTTAACTCATGTAATTTCAATTTAAGTTTTGACATTAAGATAAGAAGTGAACAATTTTATAAAATTCAAATAAAATATAAATCAGATGACATCTTATTAGGTTTATATAATTTTTCAAAACATGAATGAGATGACATTTCATCCGATTTATATAATTTTTTCTAATAAAAAAGATAGAAGATACACTTAAGTTTTATAATATTAAACTAAGAATATAATAGATTTTTCAAATCTAATACAAAGAATTCGTCCAATTTAGATTTATTTAGTTTAATCGAGCGAAAAGAAAAATTATAAAACTTAACTAAGTTGAATCAATATATTTTATATTGCGCAATTTATTCTTCTTCTTCTAAACCTAACTTAAATATCGCCCTTGTTCATCAGTTAGTGCGAGCAAAAAAGTTAAAAAAAAAAGGTAAAATCAAAATAAAGATGATTTATCAACGTTTAATCGTTCTAAATCCAAAGATAGTACATTAATAAGGAGAAAACGCCAGTGTTTTTCCCAGAAGTCACTTGTACTAGTATTTTGTCTCCTTTTCTGAATTATTTTTGCACGAGATAAGGTGTCTAAATTACACTAAAAGATGTGACTGGCTCTGTTGTGGTATATTGGAGAGCCATCCATCTTGGTTGATGAAGACTTGCATAGAAAAATTTTGCACAAATTGAGTTGCTGTCAAATTCTTTTCCCAGGAAACACGTTGGGAAGTATCGGAACCTGGTCCTGTACACTCAATCTCAGAGTAGAAAAGGCAACTCGTGCATAAATTTGTTCATAATAGTAAGTAAAAGATAAAAGACATATATGAGTGATAAGTAATAGAAGGATCATACACATCGTCTTTGCCATTCCAAGCATCCCATCCTACAGGTGATACCACACCACCAAGGTTTGATTTGTAAAATATAACTCTGGAACAAGGACGATAGCCTCTCCCCAATAACGAGTCCCCATTAGTGCTACCAATCACAGCACCTCCTTCAAACACAAAACCAGTTGGGTCACTACTCAATTTGCGTCCTTGTGCGGTTATGGACCCCAAGGCAGTCACATTCAACACACACCCCTACAATAAATTCAATTAATTGCTTAATCAACGTGTATGAGATTTTTGATCAATTGAACAATTAATTTAGTACCTGGTAATATGATTGTCCATCACCAAATATGAAGTCCACTGCACCTTCAATCATGGAATTCTTGAAGAAATGACGACCTGCTTCATCCCAAACAGTATCTTGAAAACCAATGAAACCACAATTGTAAAAGGCACATTTGTCTCCAGATATTCTTGCAGCCAATGATGGAGCCATTATCCCGTAACTCTTATTCCTTCGGAAATCTTCTAATACTTCCAAACCATACGAGTTCTGAACCAAAAATTATCAATTTCATGGAAAACAGTACAATGATTTGTTTTCAACAAAAATTAAAACTAGATGAAGATGTTCAAACCCATGAGCTCAAATGAAAAGAAAACATGTCAGAAGTTTGTTAAAGAATACGTTCATAGCATTTTTTAAGTACTCTGTTCGGATCTCGCAATAAAAAGCGACAAGTTTACCGTTTAAGTGGAAAAAGAAAACAAAAATAAATAATAAATTTAAGATAAAAATTGCGATGTAACTTTCTTAATTCTTATATGAAGATTTAAGTAACATGCATAATTAATTATGCATTACAATATGATTGATTATACCGAAGATATAATCAATTATATTTTAATAACGTATTTATGAAAATATAATTAATTATATTTTAATAACGTATTTATGAAAATATAATTAATTATATTAAATAATAATTGATTATATATTCAATTTAATCTATTATGTCTTTATTTTTTATTAGCATTTATATTTTTATTTATTATACTAAAATAAATAATTAATATAATATTATTAAAAAATAATAATTTTTAATTACATTTATTATAATTCTTTATTTAAATCTATCCAATAACTCAATTTCTACTTTTTTATTGGTTTTTTCTTACCTTTTTCACTTAATTCCAGTTAAAACAAAGCCTTAGTTCTTTATTTGTTTAACAACTTTATTTATAATTATGTGAAGAAACACAGGGCATCAAAATGTTAAACTTCAATAGGAAAGTATGAATAAATATTGATTAAAATATAAATTTAATGAAAAAAGATTATGAAAAGAGACAAGTTGATTTAAATTATCAATCTTAGGTATTTAAGTGTGAATTTAAGTTGTGTGAGTTTAAGTCTCAAAGTAGAAATGAGAAAGTTGAGCAACAACATATAAAAATAACATATAAGAATGAAGATTCACAAACCCAATGTATTAAGATTTTGGGTTAAAGATGATGTTATTCCCTTATGTGATTTTACTCTGCGAGATCTCTCCGATGTTTATTCAAGTGTGAGTCTAAGTCCCACATTGAGGAAAAATAAGAAAGTTTAGCAACATATAAAAAGAAAGACCCACAAATCCAATACCTTAAGGGTTTTGAAATGAAGGTTATGTCATTCCCTTATATGAATGCTTTTGTCTCATTGTGTTTAATCTTCTCAGTATTTCTCTCCTTAATTTTCCCAGCAATCAGTGTTAAATACTAAATAACATTTATTTATATAAAAAATAGTCAAGCATTTGTTATTTTGTTTTAAGAAAAAGTTACTTTATTTTTGGAAAACGTACAATTTAAGAAAAAAATTGCCATATAACTTTCTTAATTCTTATCTAAAGATTTAATTAACATGCATAATTAATTATATTTTTAACACAATGAATTATGGATTACAATATGATTGATTATACTGAAGGTATAATCAATTATATTTTAATAACGTATTTATAAAAATATAATTAATATTAAAAATAATTGATTATATATTCAATTTAATCTATTATGTCTTTGTTTTTCTATTAGCATTTATATTTTTTATTTATTATACTAAAATAAATAATTAATATAATATTATTACAAAATTATCATTTTTAATTACATTTATTATAATTCTTTATTTAAATCTATCCACTAACTCAGTTTCTACTTTTTTTATTGGTTTTTTCTTACCCTTTTGACTTCATTCAAGTTAAAACAAACTCTTAGTTCTTTATTTGTTTAACAACTTTATTTATTATTATGTAAAGAATCACATATGACATCAAAATGTTAAACTTCAATCGAAAAGTATGAATAAATATTGATTAAAATGTAAAATTAGTAAAAAGAATTACGAAAACAGATAAGTTGATTTAAATAATCAATGTTAGGCATGTAAGTATGAGTTTAAGTCTTATATTAAGTAAGAATGAGAAAGTTGAACAAAATATAAGAAATGAGACCCACAAACCTAATGCATTAAGGTTTTAAATTGAAGGTGGTGTCATTTTCTTGTGTGGTTTGACTTTGTGAGATCTTCCCGATATTTATTCAATTGTGTGTCTAAGTCCCACATTAAGTAGAAATAAGAAAGTTGAGCAATATATAAAAGGAAGACCTACAAATCTAATGCTTTAAGATTTTTAACTGAAGGTGATGTCATTTTCTTATATGGATGCTCTTATTTCATTCTCTTTGATCTTCCCCATATTTCTCTCCTTAATTTTCCTAACAATAAGTATTAAATACTAAATAACATTGATTTATGTAAAAAATAGTCAACCATTTATTATTTTGTTTTAAGAAAAAGTCACTTGATTCTTGGAAAACGTACAATTTAAGAGAAAAATTGCCACATAACTTTCTTAATGCATATATGAAGATTTAACTTTCTTAATGCTTATCTGAAGATTTAATTAACATGCATAATTAATTATATTTTTAACACAATGAATTATGCATTACAATATGATTGATTATACTGAAGGTATGATCAATTATATTTTAATAACGCATTTATGAAAATATAATTAATTATATTAAATAATAATTGATTATATATTCAATTTTATCTATTATGTCTTTGTTTTTTTATTAGCATTTATTTTTTTATTTATTATACTAAAATAAATAATTAATATAATATTATTACAAAATAATCATTTTTAATTATATTTATTATAATTCTTTATTTAAATCTACCCACTAACTCAGTTTCTACTTATTTTTATTGGTTTTTTCTTACTCTTTTCACTTCATTCCAGTTAAAACAAACCCTTAGTTCTTTATTTGTTTAACAACTTTATTTATTATTATGTAAAAAAAACACATGGCATCAATATTAATTAAAATATAAAATTAATGAAAAAATTATGAAAGCAGACAAGTTGATTTAAATGATCAATGTTAGGTATGTAAGTGTGAATTTAAGTCCTATATTAAGTAGAAATGAGAAAATTGAGCAAAATATAAGAAATAAGACCCACAAACCCAATGCTTTAAGATTTTCGGTTGAAGGTGGTGTCATTCTTTTGTGTGGTTTGACTCTGTGAGATCTCTCCGATATTTATTCAAGTGTGAGTCTAAATCTCACATTGAGTAGAAATAAGAAAGTTGAGTAACATATAAAAATGAAGACCCATAAACCCAATGTCTTAAGATTTTAGGCTGAAAGTGATGTAATTCTTTTAGATAGGTATTCTTATCTCATTGTGTTTGATTCCCGATATTTCTCTTCTTAATTTTCCCAACAATCAATATTAAATACTAAATAACATTGATTTATGTAAAAAATAGTCAAGTACTTGTTATAATGTTTTCAGAAAAAGTCACTTGATTTTTGGAAAACGTACATATACATAATCAGGTTCATTCAAGTAATTGATGGATAATATTCATCAATGAAAATGAGTATCTTGAACACATTTATACCTCAAAAGTAATGTCTGATGCAACGACGTTGTCTGCAAACGAAGTGAATGTGGAACTGGTATTTGTTTTCTCGTGGTCATCGAATGTAATGGTGGTAACACCTCTCCCTTGGCCTTGTACAAAGATGCATGGCTTATCCTTTGGGATTTGAACCTTCTCTCTTCACACAACATAATCAGTTTCATTCAAGTTATTTTATAAAGTAACCATGCAAAAACACAACAAAATAACATACTTGTATGTGCCAGCATTTATCTGAATTTTCACCCATTTAGAGTTACTTGATGGTATTGAATCAATGGCAGCCTGAAATGATGTGAAATTTGATGATTTGCCAGAATTGTCTACCACGATAGTGCTTGAAATTTGAGGGCCACCACAATCCACTGCTCTACAAACTCTCAAAGAAAATATAACAATCAGAGTAATAAAAAGAATGATCTCTCGAATAAGTATCTTCATATTCAAAGATGAACGATTAGTTGATACAATCACCAGTGCTTGTTGCAACTATATATATAGAGCATTATAACATTAGGGATTAATACCTTTAAATATGTAATCATTAATATCTATTAATTGAATAAAGTGTTTGTAATAATATAAAAAAAAATCCTTCAATTTCAGAGAAGGAAAAAAAAAAATAAAGAAACTCTCCCATGTTTGACTACTTTTTTTTTTTTTTTTTTTTTTTCTTTTGTTGAACAGCGTCCCATGGTTAACTACTATTTAAAAAATATTTTACATTCATAATTAAAAACGAAAAATATTATAATATTATGGTATAGTTATAACGGTGGGCTGTTACAACCAGTTGCAAATAATGATTTTATATCATTTAATGCTATTAATAAGGTATCATTATCCTCTTAGTAACACACAGAATTATATTTAAAATTTTATAAAAATATTTAAGATCATAATTTCATTTTTCTTAAGATATTTATTATCATGATATAAAATTTAAAATATCTTAAATATATTGTATATCATAATAATAAAAAAATATTTTTTATCTTAGAAACATCAATTATCAAAAGAATATTAATTAAAGTATAAATCTTATAAGACTCTTTCAGTAGAGTAAAATTTATAAAGATATCTTCATGCGCGGAAACTCACACAAAGTAAATTAATAGATTCATATTACTCACAAAAAGTAAATTAATAGATTCATATTACTCACAAAAAGTAAATTAATAGATTCATATTACTCTCACTTAGATAAAAGAGTCTTAGGTCACCACTTTCGAATAAAAGGGTCTTAAGTCACATTTTCATCGGAAAGTCGTAATATAATGTCTTTAATTTATTTCTTTATGGTTTTATAATTTCTCATCGGATCACTTTTAAAACCTTTTAGTTGTCTTACTTGCACTTTTATTCTAATGGAAGAATTTTATTAAACTCACCCATATTAGGATTTTAGTTTTGTATTGATGTTTTCAAGGCAAAAATATTTATAAACAATAAAATAAGATATTAATTAAAGTAACAGAATAATTAAAATATTTTAGTTTGGTATCGATGTTTTCAAGGCAAAAATATTCATGAACAATAAAAGAAAATATTAGTTATAGGAAGATAATAATTAAAATGTGGGTCTAATAAGATTTTTTTTTTTCATTATAGTAAATATTGACAAGGAAATGTAACATAATAAAATCGACAAAATATAAATTAAAATCTCATAAAATAACTTTTGCAATGAATAAAATTTTATAGGATTCACACTTATTAATATTTTATTTGATCGTTAATGTTTTTTTTATTGTTATGTTATCGAAGGTCTTAAATTTTATGTATGTTAGAATACTCCAATGGAATATTTTATAAAACTTATAATCGTATAGATATGTTCTAAGTTACGGTCATGTAAAAAATAAATGTTTATTTATTTATATCAATTATTTAATTGGTTGTGATCAAATATATTAAAATATCCAAAATGTTAGAGAATTAATTATATAACTAAATATTACACATATATATTTCAATTAATTTTAATATTTTATCAGAATAAACTTACTTTCATAATTTTTTAAACACGGATGAATATTGTATTCGAAATATTTTTATGTTTGTTTTTTTCAATACAATATTAACTAAGGGTACATTAGATTTATTATTTTGAGAATCCATCTCACTACATTATCCCATATTTTTAAATCTGATACAGGTTCAGTTAATTTTCATTTGTATAGATAGGGTAAATGATCAGATTGATTTTCATTTACTCTAGTCAATTGAAATATTAGTTTCACAAATCTAATCTAAATTTAAAAATCTCTATCATAGTAAAGTACTAATATATCAAATAAGAAATAAATTTCACCATAATCTAATTTACATAGCTCAAATTTTAATGCATCATGCTGAAATAACTAATATCTAATATGAAGTTCTTAATATTAACACAAGTATATAAATAATAAATAAAAAATACAACTTTATAACTAAATTTAAAAATATATTTGATATTTTCACTAACCCAAAATGGTTTATCAAGTTTTGTAAGATCTGACTATGGTAGACCAAATTAATCTAGGTCGCATGAAGTTGAATGTATTTTTTATATAAATATCATCCATAGAAATAATATGTTTTAAAAAATTTAAAAATATATTTTAAAACTATATTTTGGATAATTTTTGTGAAAAAAATGTAAAACAAAATTTAAAAATACATTTTAAAATTAATTAATTAATTAATTAAATTATGAAAACAGATCAGTTAAATTAATTTGGATCAATTAGTTATTGATATGGTACTTCATTGATTTTTTTAAAAAAATAATGGATAGACTTTAATAATACATAAAATTGAATAAATGAAGTTAATCCAATTTACTTTTTATATTTTGCAAAAAATGAATTAAATGATTATTAATAGATAAATTAATAAACAATGTTTTTTTTTACATTTTTTAATAATTGGAATAAATAAGTTAATTAATAGATAGATAATTAATAAATTATGGATACTTTTTATATTTTTCAATAAATAAGTCTATTAATAGAAAATTAATAAACTATGGAGAATTGAATTATTTTGAATAATGTGTTGTGTTATTCCCAAGCAAATAAAGGACAAATTTTCCAAAGTGGTGTAATTTTTATCTGAAATTTTCAAAATTGTGTATTTTTTATTTATTTCCGGATATGGGTAAATAGTGACACATATTCATGTGAAGAAACTGTGACCCTATTACACCCATTAATTTAACATTAAATGAAATCATGAAAATAAGACTTTTAAATGAAGTTAATAAGTCATGAATAAATGAAGGTAATCCAATTTACTTTTTATATTTTGTAAAAAATGAATTAAATGATTATTAATAGATAAATTAATAGACAATGGTTTTTTTTACATTTTTTAATAATTGGATTAAATAAGTTAATTAATAGATAGATAATTAATAAATTATGGATACTTTTTATATTTTTCAATAAACAAGTCTATTAATAGAAAATTAATAAACTATGGAGAAATGAATTATTTTGAATAATGTGTGTGTTATTCCTAAGCAAATAAAGGGCAAATTTTCTAAAGTGGTGTAATTTTTATCTGAAATTCTCAAAATGGTGTATTTTTTATTTATTTTGGGATATGGATAAATTGTGCATAGCCATTTAATTTAACATTAAATAAAATTGTAAAAAGAGATGAAATTGTGCAACTAAGATTTCAATTAATGAGTTAATTAAAATGATGACAATACTGCGCCATTTTAGGATGGTTAATATTCTCCACCTATTCCTCTATTATTTTTTGCACGTGTTGTTACTATGCAACTAAAATAAATGGACAGTTACAAAGTCATTTTATTTATTGGTAAATATGTAATAGTTAAAATTAATTCTGATTAAGTAATTGAATAAATGTGAAGTTAATTTGAATAGAATAGTGGTTACATATTGTGAAGAAAAATTACCTAGATATAATTTAAAAACTAACAATAAATTTATTTAAAAAATTATATAATATTTTCAAATTTTCTTTCTAAATTTATTGCTAAATTTCAATTTTATTTTAAATTATTTCTATATTAGTAACTAAATTCAAATATCCAACTTATACTTAATTTTGCTAAATATATTTTATTATTAAGTTTTAATTTAATTTTATTTTTTCTTTTCAATATCAAATTTAATCTTAATTTAATTCAATATATAAATCTCATATTGACATTATTTTTATTTCAACCATTACATATTTATCAATAAATAAATCAGTTTTGTAACTTTACATTTATTTTAGTTACACAGTAGTAATACAACACACGTGCCAAAAATAAAAGAGGAATGAGTGGAGAATATTAACAACCATAAATCGTACACTATTCTGACGATTTAATTAACTCATTAATTCAAATCTTGGCTGCACCATTTACTCTCTAGTAAATTAAAATTAAAATTGTGTTATCTGATTTTCTCTAGTAAACTAAAATGGTGTTATTTTTTCATGATTTCATTTATTTCTTCATATTAATATGATGTCTGGCAGACACGATTTATCCATATCCAGAAATAAATAAAAAAAATACACTATTTTAAGAATTTCAAATAAAAGTTACACCAATTTGTAAAATTTGCCCAAATAAAGAGTGATTTGTGGTGGTAGAATAGAGAGAAAGGTGTGGGGTTGTGTATAATTTTAATTAAGAAGTCCTTTCCAAGTAAATAGAGCGGATTTGGACTAAATATATTTTAATATTATTGTTAAAAAATTCCATTCGTTTCATACTTGCTTTGTATAATAAATTATATGTCAATCATTCCCACTCTTCTTTTTATAATAAATTTTATAAATAAATAAGTATAACAAAGATAAGAAACGATTTAGTGATGATTAATCCAATTGTGAATTGTTATGATACCTTATTTGTAAGTAAAAATTTACTTTAAAGTATAATTTTGTTCATTTGTAAAATAGATGTGAATAACAGTGATTTAATTTGCATATTAAGCCTTAGAACTAGAGGCTATATTAAATAGAAAATAAAGAAAGCAAAAGTATTGAAGTTACCTTTAGTTTACAAGACTATAAGACTACATCGTAAACCATCACTTCAAAAAATAAGGAAAGACACACAGAAAACAATTTTCATAACACATGAGTTATTTCCACTAAAAGTGGCTAAATTCTGGAAAATACGTGCAGAAATTTGAATTTGAATTTTCTTCGTTTTTCTCTTTTAAAATCATAATCATATCTTTTACTTACAAATTGTGTTATTAACCTGTCTTAAAATAACTTGACTTTTAAATGAACAGTAGTATTATTATATTAAAATTGTGATAAAGAGTTTTCTTCTTTTTGTTTCGAGTTATGGATTCATCATTCATCTTGGAAATGTCTTTCAATAAATCTTCTCTTTCATTTTCTCGTTTGTTTTCTTTTCCTTATTTGTGCATCACGTCTTCTCCTTTTATATGTATTTTCTTTTTGTAATGTGATTCCTTTATCTTTTAGTGTTTGAAGAAAACTTTCATATTTATATAATTGAGGGTTTCTTTTCTTCCATACTAAGTATTTTAACCCCATTTAGAATACTCTTACTATTATTTTGTTTGATAAAATCTTGTATGCAATTTTCAACTTGTATCACTTTATACTGGAGTAGTTTAAAATTTTTCTCAAGGATAACACATTAAATTAAATCAATATATTTTTTATTTAGAATTATTTTGTCTAGATTTAACAAAAAAAATTATAATTAAAATACCTACCTAAAATCGATATATTTTAAGCAATATCATTTTTTTCTTCCTTTAAGTGAAACAAGCAAACATTGTTCTTCTTTAACCATTAGTGCGAGGAGGAAATTAAGCATGAAATTAAAAGGAAAATTAATTTCTTAATTTAATAACAACTCATGATAACTCAGTGATTCCAGATTGAAATCTCGTACATAGAGTATAAAGATGTTTCTATGTGAATGGTAAGTGTGAGAGCCAACCATGTTGGTTGATGAAATTTGTTGCTTATTTCTTCAACTGTCAAAATCTTTCTCCAAGGAGCGTAATGGGAAACTCGGCATGCCGCAGTAACCGAAATCGTCGATGGGGAGACGACAGCAGACGACAACCCTCCACGGGCGGGCAAAATTATGTGTTGAACTCTTCACTAACTAGAAAGGCCTTATCACAGACTCATATGATGCTAAGACCAATCTGAAGAGCACATCGACAATTCTATCACACAGATAAGCTCGTATACATATGATGACATAGTGTTCTACTTAGTGTTCTCCATCTCCTTGAAAGGGACAACGTTAAATTGGTTCACTTCGTATTCAATCAACAAGTTTGACACCTTAGTAAGCAAGTTCAGTGCACAGTTCGTTACTAGTCGATCACACCATGTGACCTCGTTGGCATTAATCAATATGAGACAGAAAAAAGGAAATCCATTAAGAGCCTTTATGTAAAGGTTTGGAAGGCTACCCCTGTATATACTGAACTTAAATCCAAAAGTGGCTTTGCATCATTTAGTGATAGAATTGCGGCCAAGACCTTTTGCGGATAGCCTATGTAAGAAATCACGGTGAAGCTGGATGAATTACCGCAGCGAGAAGCAAGTTTATGTAGTTAGAAGAATTGCATGACTTCCACAATCAAGTTTGAGCCAAGAACAACTAGACAAAATAAAGGGGAAAGAAAAACACAAGTGCCAACACTTTGCCAAGCAACGAGAAACGAGGACTCCAAAGTTCTCTCAATATACTCCCCTCAATGCAAATAGGGGAAGAATATTAGAGGAATCACTGAGCATGAAACTCGTCCAAAGTCCCAGGAAAGTCCATACTCCTTGGAACGTGGACACAATGAAGCACTATCCTTATCACTAGAATTACGGACACAACACCGAAGAGTGCGTGACGTTAAGGGACAAAATAGAAGAACTGATACAAGTCAGTCACCTCCAGAGATTTGTTCAACATAACAAAACGTTTAGTTGGTGTTCCTCAGAGACGGAGAATAGAAAGCCCGACACGAGAAGATCGTTGTCACAAGACACAAAGTGAACATTTGAGATCCCCCCTGACGATAAAATGAAAGAGAAAACAGGCAGGAACCCCTCTTCGAGGGGTGATTAACACCATAGTCGGAGGATTCGCGGGAGGAGGATCCTCGACATCAGTTAGGAAGAGGCATATAAGGACTGTTCAGTCAGTGAACTAGGCAACCACTCGTACACAACGTAGGATGCCACCCATAATGTTCATTAATGACGATTTCAGAGCAATTGACCTAGTGCAAAACGACCCCATACTTATCATCATAGCCTTAGAGAATTTAACAATAATGGATATTCTTGTCGACTAAGGGAGTTCGGTCGGCATCTGGCATTGGAAGTCGTTCAAAAGAACTCCAAATACTGAAGGCCAAGGTTCACTCGTATTGTCAACACCTAATTTCGTCCGGTTAAAAAAATAAATTTTACTAATTATACTTTTTTTATTTTTTATTTTTTTCTATTATTTTTTCACACCTTCTCTTTTGTTTTCGATTTTTGGGTCATTAAGGTGAATTTACTATTAGCACTCCTGTTTTACCATTTTTGGGCCACCAGTCCACTTTCCTATATCATTTCACTTCAGATTCCCCTCTATTGGGCCTAAGACTCGAGTTTCTAGTGGGAGGCACACACAGTTTCATTTTTTTGGGGTTCAAAAAAGGTGAAGTTAAACCATTTTGGCACTTCCTTTTTTCACTTACAGAGTTCACACACATCAGAATACACGTTCCGCCGCGATTCATAATTATGAATTTATAAAAGAAGAGCAAGAAATCGAAAGAAATTGAAGATTCACAAACACATAAATCACATATAGGCGTTGGTAAAAGGAATTTACGAAGCAATTTCTTATCAATATCAATGAAGGCTTTACAGATAAAACCACTATGTTCTTGAAACGTGAAGAGAAGAAAAAGAATAGAGAAGAAATTCGGGTGAAAAGAAAAGCTCAGAAATTTCATTGGGATTCATACAGGTTTGCATTATTGGTTCATGCTCATTCACAAAGTAGTACAAAAAGAAAGGAAAAACACGCTAGAAGAGATATGATACTTGAAATTTTTAGATGTTATGATCCTGCATTGGTTGTGATTGTTCTTTGATTTGATTATCGTCTCTGCATCATATCATTATACGTATTCTTGTTTCGATTAACTCTCCCTCTATCAATCTTACCCAAACCAAGCACCAGAAGGTTTCAATCCCAAAAATCCTGAAATCAAAATAGAATAGGAACTTAGAAAATAACCAAGAATTAAAACCAGAATCCAATATGCAAACTAAATTCTCAAAATCCAAAAAATGAAATTCAATTGAAACCAAATATCAAATTCAAACTGAAACATAACCAAATCCAAAATCAGAGAACCTGAAACCCGATCAAGAACCCAATTGGAAACAAAAATAAAGAGAATGGAAGATGGACGTCGCTCGTCGCTGCGACTTTCGCTATCTCCGTCCAGCAGCTACCGTGACCTTCATCACATCTGTTCCATCGTGAAGCCCTCCCTGTCGCCGTGGCACCTCTTCGAACACACATTCTGCCCCAACATCACTGCCCGCGCCTTCCCCACACCACCAATCTTCCTCCAGCACCGCCGTAAGTCTCTCCCGCACCATCAAACCTCCTTCCCACGCAACCTTTTCCCTCTAGTAATTCTCGCTGCAGTCACAAACCGCCATAGGCAGAATCGACCGAGACCCATGACCGCCTACGTTCACACGTTCTGGCACTGTGGTTTATCTCTGCAACGCACCTCCACAAGTCATGCCGCCCCATGGTGTTGTTCTTTTTTTGCTGAATTCCCTCAACTCTGAGCGGAATCGTTGTTCTCCCAAACAACGCCACCTTTGTTTGTTAGCAGTGCCTCTCAAGTTTCCAATTTCAACCCTAATCCCATTTAGGGTAAGGTAACGAATAAGTGAGGTGAAGATTTGTGTTGTCCTTCGTTCAGGATTAACCCAATTAGATTCCTCTGACCCTGAATGACGAACGTAATTAATTTGGCGTGGACTGCTTCTTCCTGCACCTCCATAGCGTCTTCTTGCACCTCCATAGTAAAGTGGAAAATACGATTTTGCCCTTTATAATTTTATTTTAAACCCATTCTACCCTTCACCCATTAACACTGAAATCTTGCACTTCGAACCCACCTCCCACCTTCGACGATCCCCTTGCCCTGCACCTCGTCCACCTCTTGCACCTTTGGTAACCAAGCACACTGCACCTCCTGCGCAATCGTTTAGCCGTTGAGAAAGGAGATTTTGTGCACAAAAGGTGGAGAAATTGGAGATCGGAGTATTTGACACCTCTACAATCAATTGAAAGAAAGGTAAACGTTATTCTAAGTTTAATTGTGTGTTGTAGTGGTAGTTGTGGTGTATTGGCGACGGAGGAGTTGCCGTGTACGAAGTATTTGAAATACGGGAAAAAAATACCATTCAGGTAGTATTTCCAAAAGAGTTGCAAAAGGATCCGCGGGTTCCCCAATCATGGATGGTCTAGAACCGCTAAGCCTACATTACAGGCAATAGTACCTAGAATGACTACTGGAAAAATATATAAAAGATCGTTGGGCCATGCGGGTTCTCCATAATAATTATGACCCATTCCCTTAGCCAATTTA
>Ga0209700_100387_pt1 | contig 79891 bp, 38 predicted proteins | sample SiratroredBW_FD_187528 | JGI IMG/M metagenome (GOLD analysis project Ga0209700, IMG submission 187528) | Root nodule microbial communities of legume samples collected from California, USA - Siratro red BW (SPAdes) (version 2) | ecosystem: Host-associated > Plants > Roots > Nodule | place: USA... | reverse complement strand
CAAAAAAAAAAAAAAAAAAGTGTTACATATTATCTTTCCGTAATTGGGCAAAAATTTTGGAAATAACATTATTAAAAAAAGTGTGAAACTGATAGATGGTATAAAATAGAACACGGTCAAATGGGGTGACAAAATATTATAAGATTGCATATTATGTAAGAAAGCTGAACTTGTAATTACATTTCTGAATCTGTTTGATGTGTTTTCAGATGGAAAATGCACTGCTAACATATTCGCACAAGTTTGTTAGAACCAGTTATAAGGACAGAAAGGAGATTGGCCAATAAGATGATCTTTGTTGGCTATCATTGTTTGGGTGGTTCAAGATTTTCATTTGTTTAAAACTGAGAAAGTTTGGTAAGTTGGTTGTGGTTGCGTCCTATACGTCCAAACAAGGGTCTAATGATCATCCAAATCTGGTCCCAAAATCTTGTCACTATTATGTATGGATGAAGGATTTATTTATATGGCTAGATATGCGTGTATTTATGGACACTGCATTCCGTGATTGGGATTATGCAGACATGCTGGAATTAGCCAATTTAGAATATTTGTGGTCCATACTTAACTGCTTTGGACAAGGTTCTCACCTGAATCTCCATGCTGGAGCCAAGGAATATAAGACAGAACCGAACCCCCAAAATAACACCCTAAAGGAAAAGAATGAAGGCCAAAAATAAAGCAGAAATTAAAGGGTATGTATATATATGTGCATAAAGAAAAAGAAAAAAAAATGAGTTTATTTAAAATAATGGTTTGGAGGAATATGGTGGGAAATTGAGATGGCTTTCTTGGATCCTGCGAGAGACAATGTCACTGTTCCACGTATTTATGAATTTGTTAGCCAAAGATAAAGGAAACAAGGGAATGATGAAAAGTGGGAGCAAAAGAAAAGGAGAAAAGAATTCCGAGAAAATAAAAAGTATGAGTGGAGATAGCAGACAAAGGTAGAATACTACTGAGTTAGGAAAGAAAACTAGACAGAGAAATTGAGCTTGAAATAAATAAACCGTAGTAGAGAGGAGAATGGTGGTGTGGTATAACAGAAGATGAAGTAGTACCACCAACAAAACCCACTGAACCAAAATTATCATCATGAAACTCCCTCTGCACCCTGCACTCCCAAAAAGCTATTACCATCCTCATCAAAACCTTCCTTCCCTTAAATTTACCCCTTTCAACACCACCCTCTTCTCATCCACAACTCCCACCACCCCAAAACCATGAAACCTTTTCTTCTCTTTCTCACATTCTCCTTCCTCTGCCAAACACACCAACTCCTAGTTCTCTCTGCCACAACCCTGCCTCTTCAACTCATCTCCCTCCTCTCCATAAAATCATCCCTTTTAGACCCTCTCAATAACCTCCATGACTGGGACCCCTCCAACTCCAACTCCTGCTCATGGAGTGGCATCACATGCCACCCCAAAACATCACACATCACCACCCTTGACCTCTCCCACCTCAACCTCTCCGGCACAATCTCACCCCAAATCCGCCACCTTTCCACCTTGAACCACCTTAACCTCAGCGGAAATGACTTCAGCGGCAGCTTCCAGTTCGCCATTTTCGAACTCCCAGAACTCAGAACTCTTGACATCAGCCACAACTCCTTCAACTCCACCTTCCCACCCGGCTCCTCCAAGCTCAAGTTCCTCCGCCACTTCAACGCCTACAGCAACAGCTTCACTGGGCCCCTCCCCCAAGAGTTAACCGCCCTCCGTTTTCTGGAACTCCTCAACCTCGGCGGAAGCTACTTCAGCGGCAGGATTCCACCCAGTTACGGCGCTTTTCCAAGACTCAAGTTTCTAGACTTAGCCGGCAACGCCTTGGGAGGTCCTCTTCCACCCCAATTGGGTCACTTGGCTGAACTCCAACACTTGGAAATTGGATACAACAATTTCTCTGGAACACTACCTTCGGAACTCTCATTGCTCTCTAATCTCAAATACTTGGACATCTCAACGGCGAACATCTCCGGGAACGTGATTCCCGAGCTCGGAGACCTTACCAACCTGGAGACCCTTTTGCTGTTCAAGAACCGGTTAACCGGAGAAATCCCACCAACCATTGGAAGATTGAAGTCCCTCAAAAGCCTTGACCTTTCGGATAACCAGCTCACTGGGCCAATCCCCACCCAAGTCACCATGCTAACGGAACTAACCACGCTCAACCTCATGGAAAACAACCTCACCGGAGAAATACCACAGGGAATTGGCGACCTCCCAAAGCTAGAGGTTCTCTTCCTCTTCAACAACTCTCTCACCGGAACCCTTCCTCAGCAACTAGGCTCCAACGGGTTACTTCTGAAACTAGACGTTTCCACAAACTCGCTCGAAGGTCCCATCCCTGAAAATGTCTGCAAAGGTAACAGGCTCGTGAGACTCATCCTCTTTCTCAACAAGTTCAGTCACACCCTTCCACCATCCCTTGCCAACTGCACTTCTCTCGCTAGGGTTCGCATCGAAAACAATTTCCTCAACGGTTCAATCCCCGAAGGCCTCACGCTCCTCCCTAACCTTACATTCCTAGATATCAGCAGCAACAACTTCCATGGTCGAATTCCGGAGAGCTTAGGTAACTTGCAGTACTTCAACATCTCCGGAAACTCCTTCGGAACCGCCTTACCTGCTTCTATTTGGAATGCAACTAATCTCGCCATCTTCTCCGCGGCTTCCTCCAACATCACCGGTGAAATTCCAGATTTTATTGGGTGTCAGCAACTGTATAAGCTCGAATTGCAGGGAAATTTCATCAATGGAACCATTCCATGGGACATTGGGCACTGTCAAAAGCTGATTTTACTCAATCTGAGTCGAAACTCGCTCACCGGAATCATTCCCTGGGAAATCTCCACTCTCCCTTCCATCACCGACGTTGATCTCTCTCACAATTCCCTCACCGGAACCATTCCATCCAACTTCAACAACTGCTCCACGCTTGAGAATTTCAACGTCAGTTTCAACTCCCTCACCGGTCCAATTCCCTCGTCTGGCATCTTCCCAAACCTCCACCCTTCTTCCTACTCCGGGAACCAGGGCCTCTGCGGCGGCTTGTTGGCCAAGCCCTGCGCTGCGGACGCCCTCGCCGCCACCGCCGACGAGGTCGACGTCCGCCGCCAGCAGCCGAAGCGAACAGCCGGTGCAATCGTGTGGATCGTGGCCGCCGCGTTCGGCATCGGGCTCTTCGTGCTGGTGGCCGGGACGCGGTGCTTCCACGCGAACTACAACCGGCGGTTCGGCGAGGAGGTGGGGCCATGGAAGCTAACGGCGTTCCAGCGGCTGAACTTCACGGCGGAGGACGTGCTGGAGTGTTTGTCGATGTCCGACAAGATACTAGGAATGGGGTCCACCGGAACAGTTTACCGTGCTGAAATGAACGGTGGCGAGATCATAGCCGTTAAGAAGCTGTGGGGAAAACAGAAGGAGAATATCCGACGGCGGAGAGGGGTTCTGGCTGAGGTGGAGGTGTTGGGAAACGTGAGGCACAGGAATATCGTGAGGCTCTTAGGGTGCTGCAGCAACAAGGAGTGCACAATGCTGCTTTACGAGTACATGCCCAATGGAAACTTGGATGATTTGTTGCATGCCAAAAACAAAGGTGATAATCTCGCCGCCGATTGGTTCACCAGGTACAAGATCGCCCTCGGCGTTGCTCAGGGAATCTCCTACCTTCACCACGACTGCGACCCCGTCATCGTCCACCGTGATCTCAAACCCAGTAACATTCTTTTGGACGCTGAGATGGAGGCCAGAGTCGCCGATTTCGGAGTCGCCAAGTTGATTCAGACCGACGAATCCATGTCTGTCATTGCCGGATCCTATGGCTACATTGCTCCAGGTCACCACCCCCACCACCCCATTATCATTCTCTTCCTAAAGTTTCTTACTTTCTTATTTTTTTTTAACAATTCAGCTTAGTTTAATTAATCAACAGAAGCAAAACCGTATTTTGATTATCAAATTCACTGGGGTGGTCCATTGGGTGTGTGAAAACAAGTTTGAATGACGAAAAGGAGGCAAGTTAAGGTTAAGGGTGTGTGTATGTAGGAGCAAAGAGAGCGACTTTTCCTCAGGAATTGAATTTCGGTGCATGGGTAGGCGCACTGTTGCGCATGGAGGGAGAAGAGAAGAAGGCTTTTCCTTTTTTTTTTTCCAAAATCTTGATGGGGCCCACTGAGAATATTGTCAATTATCATAACTGCTTTGAATGATGAGGATGTTGACTTCTGGTGCAACTATTTTAATGATGTTTGTTCTGTAGTTGTCTCTGGTTGAAACATTAATTAATTGTACTTCCTTGATATGTGTTTGTTCCTTCTGCAGAATATGCTTACACCCTTCAAGTGGATGAGAAGAGTGACATCTACAGCTATGGGGTGGTGTTGATGGAGATCCTGAGCGGAAAACGCTCTGTGGAAGCGGCGTTTGGAGATGGGAACAGCCTAGTGGATTGGGTAAGGTCAAAGATAAAGTCAAAAGACGGCATTGATGACATATTGGACAAGAATGCAGGTGCAGGGTGCAGGTCTGTGAGAGAAGAGATGATTCAGATGCTTAGAATTGCATTGCTTTGCACCAGCAGAAACCCTGCAGATAGGCCTTCCATGAGGGATGTGGTGTTGATGCTGCAAGAGGCCAAGCCAAAGAGAAAATTGCTGGATAGTGTTGGTGGTGGTTGTGGAGGGGATAATGTGGTTGCTGCTTCTGACATTCCCTTCCCACAGAAACCTGTTGCAGTTGCAGAACAATGCTAATGTGTTTATATCATTCAAATGTTTTTTTTTTTTTTTTTTCTTTTTTTTCTTTTGGTTTTTTTTTTTTTTTTTTCTTCTTCTTCTTCTTTTGGATATTTATTTTTTCTTATTGTGGGGGATTGGTATAGGAGAAAGTCATTTTCTATTTTACTTGCAATGGAATTTCAAGTGTTACTTCTTGTTCTAGTTTCTTCACCTGTTATATATATCATCATTACGCTTGTTTGCTAATGCTTGTATATTCTAGATTTGTGTCTAATTTTCTTTTTAAATCATGAAAATAGTCAAAAATAAATAAAATAAAATAAAAAACAACTGCTGTTTCGTAATGTAACAAATCCAAAAAAAAAAATTACCAAACAAAGACTAACAAGGACCGATACAAAAGGATTTAACATCTCAAAGAAGCTTCTTTCAGTTATATTAAATTGATTGATTTGATTCATTCTATATCACACACAAAAGTGTCATAGATAATTTCATGTTATTTGATAGGTAGATAGATAGAGATTTTTATTTGATATTGATAAGAATAAAATAAAATTGTAAATAATATATTTCATGTTGATTTTGCTCCTTGACTTTTGAGAATAATTAAGAGCTGTGTATTTGGACAAGAGGCCTGGATTTTTTTATCAATATTATTTTGTTATTATGCAAATTTTAAAAAAATAATGTATGTGATAAATTGTGTTTGAAAGATTTTAAAATGAAGAAATTTTAATTCTAAACATTATTTCAGGTCAATTAAATTTTTCTGCATTCGAATCATGCTTCAAAACATGTTTTTGTTTTTTATTTTAATAGAAATGGTGAAACACAATTTATATTTTTTAAAAATTGTATATGCAACCATATTTTTTGGTTTTTCTATTGCTTTTTTTGTTTTTTAATAATGAAGAATTAATTTACAATTAAACCAGGCATGTTTAATATTTTTTTTCTAAAATCGTATACACAAACACGTTTTTAGGTTTTATATTTTTTAAACTTTATTTTTTTTTCTTTTTAATGACGAAACTTGGTTTACAATGAAATCGTGCACGGGCATCGTTTTTTGAGTTTTATTTACCTTTTTAACTTTGGTTCTTTTGACGAATGGGTTGATTTTTTTATTTAAAAATATATTATTTTGAAAATTTTAAAAATGTATACATGATTTTTAATTTTAAATTATTATATACGTATTTTAATTTAAATATTTTCTATAGTGTGGTTCATTAATTAAAATATTAATAAAAATTAATGTAATTTGAGGAATAAAAAATAATAAATAAACTAATAATCTAATATAAGACAGTAAAAATATCAAACATATAAATAAATAATATTTTAGACATAAAGAAACGTTCATTTTTTGTATAAATAAATTCTTCTACTGTAAACTTCCTTTGGGGCATTAAAAAAAGAAAATACTATATGTAGCATTTTTACGTGGCAATGGATACTTCCATCTGTGTCTTTAATCATTTATTAATCTTTTTGACTTAGAATGGTGAGTGGGCATGTCCACCGCTAGCTCCAAATAAAGGGTTCTGCACCTCATAATTTAAAACGTCATTATTATGATACAATATGAAAATTTTAAACACGATAATTTATTTAATAAAAAAATAATATTAACAATAGTCATGTAAAGTAAATAGAATAAATGATTATAATATGTGATATATTTTAATGATCCATTTTTTTTTATAATATCATTGTTAAATTTAAAAATATAAAATTTATGTATATTAGAAAATTGTATAAAAACTACTACAAATGCATGTAGTGTAGTCTCTTTGTACCATATGTGAATGTTTACATAAATGATCAATACATTCCTGATGTTACAAGTTAACCAAATAAACTGTGAGTTTTGTGTTTACTGAAATATTTTTATTGCATAGTTAATTAAATATATTTTGTGTTTCGTATTATGTTGAAATACTTTCTATAAATGTTTAGAGTCTATCATAGCAATATAATAATGCAAATTAAAAAGACAAGTATGCTTATGTTACGATGACAATTATGTATCATCTAGATTATCAGTGACCTGATAGTATATATGATTGATTTTCATCTGTATGGTGAAAGAGATAGGAGTGTAACATTGATATGAACAAAACATGTTCTAAATAAAATGGTTGTGCACATCATAATTTAAAATGTCATTCTAATATGATGTACAAATTTTAAGCACAGTAATCTATCTAATAAAAAATTTAAAAATATTTGATATATTTTAACGATCCAATTTTTTTTAATAATATCATTGTTAAATTTAAATATATAAAACTTATGTATATTGAAAATTGTATAAGAACTACAGTTGCATAGTCTCATTGTACGATATGTGAACATTTGACATAAATGATCACCTTAATAAATCCTTTAATAAATCATGAGTTTTATCTTATATTAAGTACCTTCTATCACATAACTAATAAAATATATTGTGTATTTCGTCTTATACAGAAATATTTTTCATAACATATTTAGAGTTTATCATACACTATATTATATATTTGAAAATTTTTAAGAAAAAAATATTGTAAAATACCAATATAAAATAAAAAGACAAATAAGTTTATGTTATGATAGTGATATTTTGATTATCATCCATATTATCAATGACATGACAGTAGATAATGATCAATCTTCATATGTCTGACGAATGATGAAGGGATGTGACACTAATCTAAACAATACATATATGTATTTTGACTACAATGTGAAGCTAATGTCACACCAATAATAAGATGGTTGACAAAGTGCAGTCATTCGTGTTAATGACAACAATTAGAGCTCTTTTAAAAGGTGAGAAAAATCGATGAATTGTCTGCTTGTACCCAACTAGCTTAGAACACACTTGGGCCAGGGGTGGCTCAAGGCCCAACCAAGTAAAACAACCGCTTTAGGCCTCAAAGTCTCAAAGACCTCAAAAAAATTTAATATGCTTTAGGCCTCAAAGCCACAAGGGCCCCAAAAAAATTTAATATGCTTTAGGTTTCAAGGCTTCAAAAAAATTTAATACTCACATATTATTATAAAATAAAAAATATTTAATTTTAAAATTATACTAACAAAATTTTAATTAAAAATTTAAATATTTTAACTGACTTTAAGTTTACATTAGTGCTATAAATATATTATTTAATGACTTTAAATTTACATTGGTACTATAAATACTATTTAATGAATAATATTATTGAAACTTTCTTATAATAAATTAATAATATTAAAAAATTGAACAGTCAGGAAAAAAACAATTTGTATCAAAACTTTTTAATTTATCTTTAAGAAATTTGAACAGTCAATGAATCTCTCGTATCAAAACTTTCTAATTTATCTCTTTCCTGTATTCTAACCCATTGATATAATCTCTCTTGATATATCCTACCATTGTCTCACTCTTCTTTCACTTCTCTCATTCTTTCTTCACTTATCTCCTTTTTTCCTATGTCTCTTTTGTTCCTTCCATAATATTATTTTAATTTGTTTTCAATTTAATTTTTTTTTCATTTCATATTTCATCATTCTATATTATGCATTTATGGGCGTGTCTTTACTTGGAGACTTTGAGCAATAAATTGATTGAGGAAGAGTTTGTGTTCACTTTGGCTCTTTTGAGGACATGAATATTAGGTAAAAATAATATGAGATTGATCAATTGATCCTAATTTTTTTATTTTTATTTTTTATTATTGTTTAATTAATCTTAAAATAATTTGTGTAGATTTAAGAAAGAGAATTTAGAAGTTACAAATTATATTTAAAGACATACCAAAGAATAGGATCGAAAGATAAATATAATAACATAATAGGAGACCTAAGACTCTACAATCAAGATTATTGTCTTGACAAACATGATTTATCTTTTTAACTTAGACTTATTTTATATACTTATAAATTATATTCAGTGTGATATATATTATTTGCAGTTAACTACATATAGAGAAGGATTTGAAAATGCATTTATTTGAAATTGCTTTTGAAATGAATGTAGAGCCTAAGTTGTAAAATAAAATATTGAGAATGAAGTTATAAAATCACCTCAAGAGTCATTTAGAATTGATTATTTTTATTTTTTTATATATTGTATATAGATAAAACAATTGCCAAACTCCAAAATAGATTTGAACAATTTAAAATATATGAAAATATTTTTGGTTTTTATTTACTATTAAAAATTTTAAGTTATTGGGTTGTGTAATTTTGAAAGAAAAATGCTTAAACCTTGAAAAAGTATTTGAAACATGATAATTTATTGGATATTGATGGTTTAGATTTATTTTCAGAATTAGATATCTTAAAGGAGATTATAGGATTGGAAAATGATAAACCAATTGACATTCTTAATTATATAAAAAGAATAATTTTTTTTCCAAATATATATATAACATATAACATGTAGAACAATGTAACAATTTCAGTATCAATTGCTTCAACTAAAAGAAATTTTTCAGAACTTAAATTAATAAAATCTTATTTAATATCACAAATATAAACAAAGATTAAATAGATTAGCTTTATTATCTATTGAAAAAATATTTTTTAAATAAAATTAATTATGATAATTTAATAGATAATTTTATATCTCAAAAAATAAATTTTAAATAAAAATATCATAATTATAATTATTTTATTAATTTAAAAAGGATCTTCTTAAAACTTTGACCCGCTGGGGCAAATGGAGTTAGGAGTACATCCAAAGCGGGATATATCTCAAAAGCATGCTTACCATCTCAAACAACATACTAGTACACAACGCGCAAAATGTCAACCGTGTACAAATAATGAAGACTACGAGAGCCATCAATGGCGGAGAACGAACACCAACAGCGGAGAAGAAAAAATATATCCACTTTCTTATTATTAACCCATGAGGGTTATTTAGACATTTCACTGTACAAGAAGCATGTCAGAGTTTTGTACAGTGTAGGAAGCAGCAAATAAAAAGTAGAAGAGCGAAAGCCCAGCCCAGTCCAAATCCCTTCCTTCCTTCCCGCCATTAAGACTTTTGCTTCCATTATTTTATTTTGCTTTTGTTGAACTGCTCCTCAGTGACGAGTTTTCTTCTCTCCCACTCTATTTGCTTCCACTTCAGTTCAGTTGAATTGAACGAAATTGAATTAACTCACAGCATTAACCATCCATCGCATAACAGGAATGAAACGCGGAAGAGGAGAGAGCATGGAGGAATCCAGTTCTAGGGTTTCTTCCACTCTTCACCACCCTACAGCAGCAGGCACCATCAAGCGCCTTCGCCTCGAGAACTTCATGTGTCACTCCAAACTCGAGACCGAGTTCGGAAACCATGTCAATTTCATCACGGGCCAAAACGGAAGTCAGTTTCCGTCTCTTTTTTCGTATATATATATGTGTGTTTTATTTCTCTTATGAATTCAGGATTTAGTGTTTGGAAAATTTGTGTCGTGTAGGTGGTAAGAGTGCAATCCTAACTGCACTCTGTGTTGCATTCGGCTGTCGGGCCAAAGGAACTCAAAGAGCAACCGCTTTGAAGGATTTCATTAAAACTGGTGCCAGGTAAGTGTGCTATTATTATCCCCATTACGGGTTTCTGGATGAAGAATTTGACCTTAGATGGATTACACCACTGGGGTTCCGAAGGTGTTTTCTACAAGGTCTTGATACCATGTCAAACTTTTAGAGAAGTTGAGTGAAAAAATGAATACTTTCAGCATGTCATATGACCAAATACGTCACTACTTAATAATGTTAAATACTGAAAGGTTATTGATTCTAAGTTCAGTACATTGGTCTCCTATAATAGGAAAGACCTTGAAGAATTGAGACTCTTGCATCCAAACTAGATGATAAATGAATGGAGCTAACTTCTAAGTCTAGTGATAGTCAACGTTTCTGTTTTTATAGTTTATTTGTAATTCTTAAATAATACAATATGCGAAGTGATTTATAGTTATATTAGGGGTGAATTAGGATACCTTGTTTTCTCTTCTTTTGTTCATATTGCTGGTAGAATTGCTAATGGACATACCAATATAATGTTTTTATGCGATTATTTGTCATTCTATTCTCTCTTTGCAGTAATGCTGTCATCCAAGTTGAAATTCAAAATGAAGGAGAGGACGCTTTCAAGCCTGAAATATATGGTCATGTTATCAGTGTAGAACGAAGGATATCTGAATCCACAAGTTCTACTACATTAAAAGATCACCAAGGTGTGCTTTCCTTGGATAAGAACTTTTTTTAAGAAAGGATTGTTAAGGATGCTTTTTTTCACCATTATGTTCTATATCTGGGTTTGTTGACAGGAAGGAAAGTTGTTAGTCGAAAAGCAGAGCTTCTAGAAATCATTGAACATTTTAATGTAGGGTTTCTCTGCTGGCGCACTTCTTTTTTTAATGTTCTATCTCGTAGTAATGTGACCTCTTTTGAACCTATTCTTATGCTTTGCTGATTTGTTGTACGATGAATTTAAAAAGCATTATTATTGACATGCTTGATTTCCATTTTATGTTTTGAAGGGGGATGTCTGAGAATAACTAATGTACTTGAGTAGGTCAGGATTGGTAATATATTTTATTTGATTGTTTTGTTAGAGTTCCTATGTCAACTAATGACATGGATAAAGTAGAGTATATAGGTGAGATGCAATCTTCAACTTAATAATATGAGTTAGGCTTAAAATTCTCATTGTCAGAGTTTTGATTGAATTCATTGGGCAAAATCCTTTGTCGCATAAGTGGGGTTAATTGTTAGATTTCTTATCATTGCACTCGCCTAAATAACCAATAATAACATGTTTGGAGTTCCGTTTGGAAGCTTCCAAATTACTTTTGAGTATAAAGTAACAAGAGACTGTCTTATTTTGAACCAAAATTGTCAATAAATACTCCACAATATTCACCCAAACATGCACTAAATCTTCAGCAGTGCCTTTAATTCCTTTTTCAGTGATTTCTTTCTCAACTTTTCTTCAATCTATTCATTTGCAGATTGATGTGGAGAATCCATGTGTAATTATGACTCAAGACAAAAGCAGGGAATTTTTACATTCTGGGAATAACAAAGATAAATTTAAGGTTATCTCTCAATCTTGGTGTTATTGTTTTAATAAACCTTACTAGAAGCAACACTGACACTTTATTAATCAGTTCTTTTACAAGGCCACACTTCTTCAGCAAGTCAATGATCTGCTGGAAAGCATTTTCAAGGAAATTACTATGGCATATGAAATAATTAAAGAGTTAGAGGCTGCAATAAGGCCCATAGAGAATGAGCTTAATGAGCTGCAAGTTAAAATTAGAAACATGGAACATGTTGAACAAATATCCATACAGGTTCAGCAGTTAAAGAAGAAACTTGCATGGTCATGGGTTTATGATGTGGACAAGCAACTAGAGGAACAAACTTTAAAGATTGAAAAGTTGAAGAACCGGATACCTACCTGCCAGGCTAAGATTGATCAACAACTGGTATGTTAGCCTACGTGCTTAGAACTCAATAGTTTTCATTTCTCACACTAAGAGTTGGACATTTCAAAGCGTGATAGCAGGTGACACGTAGACCTAACAACCTTACTACAACAACCTATGATATCATTTTAGAAAGTGATATTTAAGTCCAACTTAACTTCACAAAACTTACTTGCATCCACTTATATACTATATTTTGGCTATATCTTTAGTCAATGTGGGATCTCCAGCATTGACATTAAGCAAAAATTGTTTGTAGTAGAACATAAAGGATAGGATTAGGAACTTCATCGGTTGTCTGTCTATAATTCTCAGTTTTTTCCAGAATTTCTAGTGTCTTCTACATTTAAAATCTGGATGGGTACATCATGTAAAATTATTTAATGCTTTTTCACGGGATAAAATTTAACATATATTTTGGTCTTGCTAAATATGTGATTAGTCATAGTATGATAATTTTTTTGGTTTGCATTTTCATTGATACTAGTGTTAGTTAGGACCTTGAATGAGGATATGGTAATTGGTCAGATTGCAGACCAGTCAGCATAAGCCCATGGTGTGGAGAGTCTACCCGAAGGAAAAGAAATTGCAGCGAAATAATGATGAGGTGGAAGAAAGAGAAAGGGCTGAGCTAATCATGTGAGAGGAATTTTGTTCTCAGGGATCGTGTAGGGAGAGAGTGGGTATGGGGAGAGAGTCATTTCCAGTTAGGGTCAGAGAAATTTCCATTCCCTAAAATAATTAAGCTCTGTGGGCAGTGTGGATGTTCATTCCTCTGCATTTACCTTCTATACCAGAAATAATACACTGCTTATTTGCTATTGTTGATCCATTTTCCTGTTTTTTTATTCTTGTTTGCATCCATGTTGTAATGAAGCATTTCCAAAACAATAAATGTCATGAATTTATAGTAGGTTCATCTTATGTCACAACCAAAATACGTAGGGTTAACAGCATTGTACTCAGTAAGATGCTAAGGTGGTAAGGTAGGATTGGCTATAAAAAGCAAGAAGCTTGTGACCAATTCTTTCTACGTGCTGCTTCCACGACAGAAAGTTCTTGGAATTAAGTTGAATGAAGACTGGATGCGAGAAAGTGTTGGCTACGTGAAGTTCTTGATTGAACGAATAACTTTTTGCAAAAGCCATGCTTTGGATCAATTACAAGGTTATGATAACGCAATGGAATTCCTAGGAAAACACAAGAGTGTAAGATAAAATGAACTATAAAATTATCATAAGTTCAAAATTTAGAGAGTGAAATCTTATATGTCTAAGCAATATGACTCATAGTTAGCAACTAACTGAATACTCGACAAACTAACTAATAGATGAAATATAAAGGATATTACTATGAAATGAAAATGTAATGCAAACTCAAATGGGCATATTTTTCATTAAGGATAAAGTAAATATCTCTAATACAAGATAGTATTGGATAGTTTTCATATATTTTAACTTAAAATGTTATTTGCCAAGGCTTGCACTACGAATATGATATAATATATCATTATTAACCTTTGTTGCTATCTTCACTGTTTCTTTTTCTGTGCCTATTTTATCTCTAATAGTGTTGAGCTGGACTCTAATTTCTTTTGCAGCAATTGGTTGAAAAGTTGAAGGAAAGCTGCTCCAAGAAGAGAGATGAAATTGCAAGAATGTTGGAGAAGACATCACAAGTTAAGCAAATGAAGGAAAATTTAAACCAATCTGTGTCCGTGGTATGTTAGAAGTGGTTGGTCTTACTCTCAATTCCTCGTTTTCAAAATGCTTTGAACTTTATGTAGATGAAAGTTTCATACTGCATTAGTCCTTATTCAGCTATATGATTGAATTAGGTGATCTGAATATTTCATACTGCACTACTCCTTATTCAGCTATATGCTTGTAATTATACTTGAACTAGGTGATCTGGAAGAATTTCCATTTTTTAATGTGTTAGTGTTAGGTTATTTTTTTCTGATGTAGTGATATCAGTTTCTTCCTGCTGGCAAATATTAAGACCCAAACAAGGAAAAGAAATACTGAATATGCTTCCTTATTGCTGAAAGAAAGATTAGAATCACCCTAGAACAAAGGTATGTGAGTACACCTCCAAAGGAGCTGCCCTCCTGGCCTTGACACATAAAAGGATCTACCTATATGAATTACAATAAAACAAGTAACAGAACTAACTAGCATGTTACAACTTTGACCCTTTGCTTTTCCTATGATAAACCTGCAGACCCTTTCCTCCTATAGATTTCTCTTGGACTCCGTCCTAATAGTATGATTAATTTTTTCCATCAATCATTTTCATGCTTTTGATTTTTATTAATATTTCTTTATAATTTGTCTGTTGCAAATTAATCTTTGTCCTTGAAGGCAAAGAAGGATGCTTCTGAACTCAAGGGAGACTGCAGATGATTATTTTATATTTCAATAGTTAACTTGCTTTTGATTTTCATTACTCATACTTCATATTCTATCTGTTGCAAATGCATCTTCCTCCATGAAGGCAAAGAAAGAGGCATTTGAACTTGAGCGAGACTGCAAAAGCAAAACTAACAACATACAGAAGATGGTACGACAACTTAAAATTCTTGAACAAGAAGTACAGGATATTCGCGAGCAGCATGTAAAAAATACTCAGGTTCTCTATGCTAATGCTTAACTTTGTTTTCATTTGGGTGTTTTTGCTTAGTTTTTTCGATTTAATTTTGTTAAAGTTTCAGCTTGTTTCTATTTTTTAGTGAAACACTTCCCTTTGTTCATTGGTTCCTTGAATTCTTTATGACAGCTTTTTATTTAAATTTGGTTATTGTTCTAAAGTTGTTGTTGTGGTCGGTGGTCACTTCTGGCCTGCTTAAATTGCTACCTCTCTGGGATGCCTTCATTGGATCCTCACCTTACTACCTTGTAAGCCAGTTTTGGGGGTTGAGTTTAGGCTTTAAGCCCAAATTATTAGATGATATTAGAGTCTATTGTATGTCTATTCGTGGGTCACCTGCATTGCCATTGCCATGTTCTTGTCTCGTAGCCCTAGGTGTGAGAGTGTGTTGGAAAGTTGCTTTAGTTGTGATCACCCTTAGCCGGCCTTAATTGTGGCTCCTTGCCCTTTCTTCTTTGCAGCCGGATGGGTTGGATTGGGGGAAAAACTTTGCTGTGTTTTCTCGGTTGCCACTTTGTTATGGCTTATAATATATTTAATTATTGACACATGTCACGTTCAACTTAAACTACCTAATTGTTAGTTTTTACTGTTTCACTTACTTCTTTCTTTTCAGTACCTTTTTCTATAATGGTTATCACTTTTCCTTTTGGTTGTACTTTGGTTTTAACTTTTGATCTGCTTCATCAATTTGAATGGCTCACATCTGATAACAATGCCGTTTTTTTATAAATAAGCTTCATTTCCTATTATTTTTCATAATAATGTAGGCTGAAGAATCCAATGTGGAGGAGAAACTGAAGGTGCTTAAAGATGAGGTTCATGAGGCTGAGTTAAAGCTGAAGAGGTTATGATTTTACTTTTGTGGTTTTTCATATTTGTGTTTTACTTGGGATTTGAAGTTCTAGTTTGTAATTATCTTTTGTCATTTCAGATTGAAAGAAGAAGACGCTTCTTTAATGGAGAGCATACGTAGGCAAAATGATGAAATCCAAAAGATAGCTGATAAGGTGTGTTGTTTACTAATGCTTTTAAATTGTGTTGCAAGCCTTATTCTCGCTTTGGTTGCTCGTAAACACATTTTCTTTTATGGTTTTTATTTTCTAATTCCAATTAAATTTTCTGAATTTTTATGTTTTTTACATTTTCTTGTAACACTAAACTTTCTGTAATTTGTGCCTCTTAATGGCCTTTTTTTTGGACAGGGGAGGGGATATATCTTTTTAACTCTTTCTTAGGAAGCTGATAAAAAAGTTATTGTTTCCTTAAAATAAGATAAACCAAGCATGTAATAAATCTGATTATGAATTTGTCTGAAAGCTGTTACTTTGTCGGATTGCTAGTCAGTCGGAGGGGTTCTGTGGAATTCTAATTATTGAAAATTAGTAAATGCACTTAGGAGATAGTATGTAATGTTAAAATGTGTTCAGTGTTAATGGAAATTAGTATACGAAGTTGGACTCATTTAAGGAAATTCTCTCCATCCACTAAGTCTATCAAGAGTCTATATATATGGATGGATGGATGTCGTGCATGTACTCATTTTCTTGAGTAAAAAAGCTGATTCCTTGTGTAAATTTTCTATTTCTCCTACTCTAAATTTCAACACTTATATAGGAACACCCTTACTTCCTTGTGTTCTGATTTATGCTTTTTAGGGGGCATATTGTACCATCTGATTCCCTAGATAACTATAATCTCGAGATACTTAACTAGAATAAGTATTTGACAAACTTCAGACTTACTTTATGCAATAAATACTCATGTTGCATGAGTACCATGAGCAACGAATGCCACAAACCACTTAGTCCCAGATAGAGTCAATAACATGCCCCAACATCAGGTCTTGTTACAAGGAGGAATTTTTCACTTTGGTGTTTTAAAAATTGATAAAAATCACAATGAACAAGATTCAACTAACTCTTTTCAAACAAAAAAGGAAATAAAGACTTAAGTATACTGAAGGGTTGAGTCAGGAGCAGTTAAGTTGAGCAGCCCAGCCATTTACTTCTAATATCCCCATACTGGGAACAATTCTTGAATTTTAATAAATTCAGAGATTCTTCTCTGTTTGATGATCTTATCTCTCTTTTTCTCTGCCTCTTCTCTTATCCTTTTCCTTCATTATTATGCTTCATAATTTGTCATTCCCTTTAACTGATTCTTTTTTATATAGAAATTTAAAAAATGGTCTGATTGGAGAAGTCATTGCTTGTTTCTGAATTTAAGAAGCTCAGTTTGGACAACAAACCTGCAGAAAATAATTTAAAATATGTTCTACAGAGGTATCTAGAGTTGTTAGAATTGTACTTACTATAAAGTTCATCTGTATAATATGGGCAATTGCTAAGACATATACTTTAGAATATTCATTAACGGCATATTGTGTTTAGTTGAAGAAATTCAAGTCTGCTACGACATTGTTGCTACTTGTGGTAGCTGATATGTGTCCCACCTTCAAATTTTTAATTTTTTTCACTAATTCAATTTTATTTTTATTACTGATTACATGATGTTAAAGAGCACCTGATGCAGAGTTTTTTTTTTATAATATGTTTTTGAAGCTCTTCTGTTCTTTGAAATTTGTTTATTACAACATTAACTATATTAGTATGATTCATTTTTTCATAGATTCATGATCATGAAAAAAATCACCATGCTATCATGTGTCGAATCCGTGATCTTCAACAACATCAAAGCAATAAGGTATAATAACAAATATTGCACTTCTTTATGAAGCTTAAAGTGTTGCTTTTAGTTTTTGTTTTTGCGTATTTTGTTCATTTCCATCAGATGTAATAGACTGAATAAATTTTCATAAAATTCCTTGCTTTAATGTTGCTAAGAACAGTATATCATGACTTTGACAATATTTTTGGAAGCAGATTACCGTTTTTGGAGGAGCCAAAGTAATCAATTTGTTACAAATAATTGAGAGATACCACCAAAGGTTTAAGATGCCTCCAATTGGTCCAATTGGTGCCCATCTGGTAATATAATTTGTCATCCCTTTTGCATATATTACATATTGATTTCTCGGCTTATGCAGAGTCTTTTGATTTGAATGAAATGTAGCGTCTTTCTTTGTTTAGCTGTTGCCTTCTTCTCAGTAGAAGAAATAATGAAGACACTGACATAATATAACTATATAATTTTAATCTCATTTATCAATAATTTTCTCCGGTATCTCATATTTGGATAAGATGGTTTATTTGCTTCATTTTGGGTTTATGCACCTGGTTTTTCTACTGGGTTTATAGGTATCAGGTTTGGTATTTTTCTCTTTTCCTTGGTTTTTCTGCACTTAGGACATGGGGGACTCTTGCTCTGTAATTCTCTTTTCTTTCGTTCTAAATTCTTATATATTTATTCTCTTTTATCTGGCTGTCAGTTTAACTTTACAAAGGTGTGACTCCATGCTTAATGCTATCTATCCCAAGTTTTCTCATTGATGCAATGCAATTTTCAAGTTTATTTTAGCCTTGTCAATTAATTAAATCCTGGTTGGTTGCTCACTTAATTGCCGTACTAGATTTTATTACTTGACGTTGCTTTTATGGTTTAGCAGAGTTGCTTAATTTTGATAAATAGGTGTTGCATGTCAATTACTTATTCAAATTATTATTTTGGATTTCTTTCATGGTTTAACAGAAGCTTCTTCATGGTAATAAATGGGCACTTGCCCTTGAATATGCTATTGGGAGAATGCTCAATTCTTTTATAGTGACTAATCATGCGGATTGTCGTCTTTTGAGACAATGTGCGAAGGAAGCAAACTATGGTCAGCTTCAAATTATTATTTATGATTTTTCAATCCCAAGGTATATTGTTAGCTCCATATCTGTTTGCCTGTCCATGTCTTCGTATGTGTTTCATATTTTTGGTTGTGGTTATGTTCTTTTACTTTCTGGTGTATAGGTTGGCAATACCACAACATATGCTTCCTGACACAGAACATCCATCAATTCTTTCTGTCTTACAATGTGAGAATCATACTGTGATTAATGTCTTAGTGGATCAGGTAATTGACTAATATTTGCTTCCTGAAAATAATGTCCTATCTCAATGAAATATTCATTGCTTATTTAAAGGAAATCACAGCTCATTTGGTTTAAATTTTCCTTATTTTGTTCTTTCCCATTCTTTCCTAAATGTTGTTCTGGGAGTGGGAGGATATCTTATCCTTGTTTTAAATCTTCAGTTATAAACTCTTGTATCTTAAGTTATCTTTTTTCTAAGCTCTCCGTCAATCATGTCCAAAATTAATAATTCTTGCATATTAATTATATCCTCAGTTAACCACATTTGTTCGGAGATTGTTATATAACAGTTTTTTGTGGAATTCTTTCTTTTGCATTTTCGGAGTGTTGGGTTTTTCCTTTTGTTGTTGGCTGGTGTTTGTTGACTATCTTTACTATATTGTGAGAGATGAAAAAGAAGCCAAATTCATGTCGCAATTATGTCTCTCTTTGGTGCATAATATGCAATTAACAAATCTTCAGAAGAGATTTCTTTGAATGAGCAGTTGCTTCATAACTTTATGCTCTTGGCTTCTACTTGGTGTAAAGGACAGTGTTTTTATTGGTTTCTTTTAAAGAAGTGTTACATATTGGGTTGGCTATGATAGTTGTTGAAAGAGAGAAAAATAGATGCATGGGATTCTGAAAACTGCGTATATGGACTTCAGCCCATTTGATACTAGTTGACTTCAATAAATACAAATAGTTGTAGGATATTTTATTCCTATATACATGATATGACATACCTATAAATCATATTCTAATGCAAATTCGATATTCTTGTTATTATAAAGATTCTAATTAAATAAGGAAACAAATTATAAAATTAAAAGAAAAATACATCCTAAGATATCATCTATAAGATATTTTAATTTTTTTTATGATAAATATCATAAGATATTTCTCATATGTTTAACTCTCCTCCTTAAGCTTATTACGCTAACTAAGATTTAGCTTGTCACAAGAAAATAATTCACTGCAAATTAAGAAAACATAAAAATTGAGCTCCACTAAAATCAATAATAGTTGGAGAGAACAATAGCTTTGTCAGAGTCAGATAGATGGAATGCTCATTAGCTTGAGAGAAATTCATGGCAAGCAAACCACACCCGTCCTTGTCAAACCACATTTGGAAATATCAACCTGATATTATTGGAGACTCAAGCTTTTCAAACTTAAAACTAAGTTTGATAACGACTTTTGGGATAGAAACAAGGTTAGTGCATCTGGTACAAATTTGGTGCCACTGCATCTTGGACATATAGAGTCAGTGCATTTGAAAGGTGGAGCTTAGGGTTTGTCAACAAAAAAAAATCAGCGATGATGTATGGCAGTTGTGAATCAAAGTGAAAACCTAGACCAGGACACAACGGAAAAGTGACAATTATGCAAGACAGAAGAGATACAAAAGAGATGTGACTAATTGTAGTTCCACTTTATTTTTTTTGGGAACTCAACAGCGTAATAGTAATAAAACAAGTCATGGAGGATGACACTACTTTGATAAAATGTCGAAAGAGAGAAAAATAAATGCAAGTGATGCTGAAAACTGTGTCTATGGACTACATAACCGAGTCCTTTTTGTATAATCTAATTGCAATAAATACAAATAATTATTGGAGATTTTATTCTTGTATATATGCTAAAATAATGCCTATAAATCATATTCTATTAAATGTTATTGTAATAAGATATTTGTATGATTGTAAAGATCCTAATTAAATATGGAAACAAATTATAAAGTATAAAAGAAGAATAAATCTTAATAGATTATCTAAGATACTGTAAAATATTCTGAGATAATATCATTAAATATATCTCATTTTTAACAATTGTCATTAGGTAGTAAAGAATTTTGAGATTCAGAGAAAATGAGGCAGAAAATAAAACTGTAAAATGATTATTGAAGTCCTGATTCCTTAAACTAAAAGATCAGTTTCTATATTACAATGGAGTTGTAAGAAGAGACAGGTGGTAGGAGTCAGAGTAAGTAGCTAAGCTACTTAATGAACAAATACATGTAGAGAGAGTTTAAAGCATGTGCTCGAACATAAGCTGTATGTATTGTGTACTGTCATTCCTCCTCCAAATCAGGGTGAGAGGTGAGAAGTGCCGGATAACCCGGACTAATAAACTGAGGCTTGCTTTGTAAGGATGTCAGCCTCCTGCTCTTAAGTATGAATGTAGGAAACAACAATAGTTTTGGGTAGAGGCTTGGTTATTGTGGGGTGCCTAAGTTCCACATTTAGTATATGGGATGCTTGGTGGAGTTCTTGAAGTCCTTGAAAGTTGAAACATTTAAATATACCAAAAATCCCATACTATTTGATTCTGGGCTTAGGCTTCTATAATACTCAGGTCTCTATCATAACACTGCTCCTAGGAGTTGATGTCTCAGTAGTAGCTTTCACTCTATGCAATTTACTCAACTTCCTTGTTGGTCAAAACTCTTTGCCAGTCAGAATAGGTAGCCTAGACAAACAGCTCTAATACCAATTAATAAGCACTCAAGCACTTGGGGCAAAAAATGTAGCTCTTAAGGGGAAGAATCAATGCTTAAATACTCCAGCAACATCTTATAGTGCTTGATGTGGGACTTGGACACTATATTATCCGAGTCTGTATCATTTTTATTGTTTTCCTTTTGGATTGTATGTAGTCCGCTAAAGAATAGTGTCCTTAATACAGTGAAAGTTTTATGACGTAGCATGAAGAAGAAAGAACTTAAACTATGATGGAATGGAGCACTGCTCCTTGCAATACGAAACTGAAAGGTAGTACTTAGTATGATAACTGCACTGCCACCTATAGAACCAACTTCTCTCTTACCCTGAAACCACCTTGTACCCCTTCGATAATTTTTTTGTCTTGAACTTAATATTCTTTTTTTGCTTCTCTAGGGAAATGTTGAGAGACAAGTGCTAGTCAAGGATTATGAAATTGGGAAAGTGGTTGCCTTTGAGCGAAGGATCCAAAATTTGAAGGAGGTCTACACAGCAAATGGATGTAGACTGTAAGTCACTATTAATTGACATTGCAATTCATGTGACCTGCATGCACAACATCTTCTGTAAATAGATACTGTTATTTACTAGTGATTCATATTTATACAACACATTTGAGTGAAATAGCTTGGTATATGTATAACATGGTGAGAGACCCTTTCAATGAATTAAGCATAGGATCTGATATCATTTTACAAAGTAGTTTAAACCTAACTCAACTCTACAAAACTAGCTTGTGGTTACGGTTTTCCTCACTTATATACTGTATTTTGTCACTATTTCTAGTCAATGTGGAACTTGGATTTTGCCCATTATGAGTCCTTGCAGGAGAGCTCTTGCATTCGCCATGGTTCTCACTTGAGTGTTTGAGGTTCTTTTTCCAATCTTTTTACCCTCGACTCTTTTATGTGAAAAGAATAAGATTATTTATCTTGGACATTAAATAGCTGCTGTCTTTCTTGTAAAATGTGTGATCAGTCAGTTTTCCTTGATATTGTCTTAGAACCTCAATGAGAAAAGTGTTTTGGGATTCAGTCCTGTCACAGTCATGCTCCTAGGCACTACTAACACGTTGAAACACAATACTTATCTGTGATGATATGTTCCTTTTTCTTTCAACCAAATGCTTCAGCATGCATCCAAGTTCCAACTCCTGTTTTCAATTCAGTACAGAAGTTTTAGTATGTAGCAGTATGGATCAAAGCTTCAGACTGATGGAATGCATGCATCTTCAGGCCATTGCCCACGAGTTGGAACTATGTTTCCTAATTTAAGTTCTTTTTAGGTTTTCTCGAGGTCCAGTGCAGACTGTTCTTCAACCAAATAAGAGGCAAAGAACTAGTCGTCTTTGTGGTTCTTTTGAAGATGAGATTGAGAAACTTCATGCTGAAGCATCTGAGGAACAAGGGTTTGCCAATGACTGTAAAAGAAATAAGAGAGTGGCAGAAGTCAAGCTTGAGGAACTTGACAAAAATATGAGTTCTATTAAGGTAAAACTTTGTATTATTAGATTATAATTTTTTTTCAAAAAATTCTTTGGAATATCATATTGCTTGAAGGAAAGAATTGATAACTTTTATCTATCACCGCATGATAAAACTCTGCTTCATGTTTAAATAAATCCCTGAGAACTAACTCCAATGGTAAGCTACAACCATGACTGCTACGTGACTGCAAAAAGAACATACCCTGAAAGGAGAACTTCAATTCTAAATCCTCTAAAATGTGAGTAATATTTAAAAAAAATAATAAAATGGATAAGATAAAACTGTTTTATGCTTGAAGAAAGGAATCATTAAATTTTGTTATTACCTTTTAACTCACGTACTGATGTGTGCTTGATCTGATACTTTTTTGTTTTGTTTTCTTTCTTTGTAGAGACAATGTGTAAATGCAGGTAAAAGTTTTACTTCTAAGAAGCTAGCTTTGGAGGAAGAAATGCATTTGCACGCCGCTGAAAATAGTGCAACACCCTTGTCCTCTGTTGATGAGCTTGTTGAAGAAATTTCAGTTTGTTCTCTATCATCCATTCCATTCTTCAACTAGACATTCTACTTGTTCTAAGCAGTAGTGTTAATAATTTTGTGAAGGCACAAAAGTGCAGTGAAAACTTTTATTTTTTTTTTCCTTTCATACTTTTTTTGGTTGGGTAGGGGATGAGGGATGCAACTTTAAGGATGTTGTGTCCTTTGCCCTACATCTCTGCTAACAGTAGACAAAAAGATGTCATGTCATTTGTTAATATAGGCAATTATCAATTTTTCTTTTTATATCTTAGAAAGAGACTTATAATTGAATCCATCAAATGTTAAGAATGAGTTGTGCTGTAAATTTTAACAAAGCCTCGTAAGGCTGACTGGTTCAAGTTGATTAGAGACACGATAGGGTGCAGTCTGTTGCTAATCTGAATTGAGGGGAAGTTTTGTTAATAATTGAGTTAGTAGCCGGTCGTTATGTTAATTAGGTAGTTAGGGGGTTGTTTACTAACTTCTTGTAATGTGTACTATAAAATTTATGAATAGAGATGTTGTATACGTGATAACCAGTTGTGAGAAATAAAATTTTATGTTCGGTGCCCATATCCCTTGTTCTCTCTCTGTCTGATTTTTCTTCTATATTTTATGTACGTGTGCTAACATTTGTAACATAGGAAGTATATTGTATTAAAGGGTTAGAAATAGTCATGATGTCAAGTTATAAATTTGGTAAATAGGGAGAGACACAAAACCAACTAATTAGTTATGCTTGATTGGAATTCTAGAGTTGTCTGAAACATGAATCTTACTTCCTTGAGTTTTTTCTTATACCTTGGGCCCAAAACTTTTAAAACCTGCTACTGGTTCCTATGACATTGCAAATGTGATATTTTTTTCTCAGTTTAAATGATGTTTTATTCTCACTGAACACTAGGATATCCGGAAAAAAATAGAAGAAGAACAAGTTTTGCTAGAGGGCCTTCAGAAAAAGGGGCTTGAAGCAGCAGGAAAAGCAGATGATCTTAAAGTAAAATTTGACAAACTGTGTGGTATGATATAATACGAGTTATTTGTTTTATGACAGTGAGATCATCTGCAGTTCCGTTTATTGAATTGTAGAAAGGTTATGTGATGCATATTCTATTGGGTGCCATAAAATGTAGAATCAGCGAATGGTGAAATTGCTGCCCTGGAGAAAGCTGAGAGTGAACTTGTAGAAATTGAAAAAGAAATGGGTTCAGCAAAAAAGGTTTTTTCTTTTCTTTTTTTATTGAATACCTGAAAATATCTTCTGTTCCATTTATTTTTTAAATTGCGTTGGCTTTTTTTTTTTTTTTTCTTAAAAACATTTTACAGGCAAAGGATCATTATGAGGGTGTCATGAAAAACAAGGTCCTACTTGATATTGAGGAGGCAGAGGACCACTATCAGGAGCTCACAAAGAAGCGCAAGGTGCATTTTGCTTAAGATTAGTGATGTAAATATTTTAGACCGAACTATCATTATATTCTTATCACTTTTTCTATTAGATGCGAAAGCAAGTGTGTGGTCAATGAACTGGACCATAAGTTTTTAGCATGTTAAAGCTAAAACTTTTCTCTTGAGATACTAGGAGATACTATTAATTAATGTGAATATTCAGATATTGTAGTGGTACAATGAGTTATTGTTAGTTATTGTATTTATTTCAATAATTTATTTCTGGGGTGGTGGAGTCCTATATGTAGCCTCTTGTACAATTTGCGTTAAGAATCTTAATAAGAATTTCTTTCCTACCGTAATCTCTTCTCTAACTTATTTCAAGTGTTTCAATATAAGAAGAAATCAATTACTTACAGTTTTTCCACTATATAAATTTGAAGTAGAAATTGACTGAAGGTTATGCAGGATTGCATTCTGCTTAATTTTTTTTTCTTGTTTTGATAGCATCTTATCTAGGAAATATTTGGACATCAGAAAACCTTAAGATCCACTGGTCTCTGTATTCACTTGATATTCCATTTGTCATGGAAACTGCCGCTGCCTAGCTAACCCAGATTGACAGCCATGTAATCCTAAAGTATGAAATTATTAAAATTGTCCAATACAAATACCAAAGTGACAACAAATCCCTATTAATATAAATATTGTTTTATTCCTCATGTTGCAATGCAAACCCTATTCTTATTCTTATGCCATAATCCATGAGAAGATCAATGTTCTTCCCTTGGCAAAGCAACAGAGAGCAAGAGAAGTGTTAGGAAAAAGTATTGTGTAAGCTCAGAAGAGCAAGGCATTCCCATTGCATATTGGACAAGAAGCCCAATGAATCAAAACCTTTTTGGAAGATAAGGAAACAAACCTGCCCAATGAAATAATTTTGTTTTTCAGTCTAATCGGTGTGACATTTTTTAACAGTACAACCTTTTTTATACTTTATATTTTGCTTACGTAGCCTTCCCTCTGGTTCCTTTAAATTCATTAGTACTAGTGGAAAAACAAGATTATGTGATGAATGGAAAGATCACCTTGCTTATTATTACAACTGCTGTGCGTGACAAAAATCTGCTGTTAGCTTCACTAATCCTATGTGTTCTGGGATTTACTTATGCATTATGGGATAACTCAGTAATGTAAATCATAAAAGATATATTAGTATCTATATCTTGCTGATACCAACCTTGGTTCGAACTGCAGGAAAGCTTTGAAAAGGCTTCCATAATATGCTCTCAGAATGAACTTGATTCATTGGGAGGTTGTGACGGGAATACCCCGGAGCAAATTAGTGCTCAATTAGGAAGACTTAATGAGACACTTATGCGCGAGAGTCAAAGGTTTGACATTATAATATTGATTTATGTTGTCAGGCTGCTATACTTGAGCTGGACTTCTGTTTGTATGTCTGTATTATGATTTTCTTTCATTTTGGTTTCCCTATATAGGTACTCTGAATCAATCGATGATCTTAGGATGCTGTATAAGAAAAAGGAGCGTAAGATTATAAAAAGGCAGCAGGTTTACAAAACCCTTCGTCAGAAATTGGATGTATGTATTTTCTGGTTTTATTTATTCTTTTCCATAAATGCAATTTTGTGGGTATTGTTAGATACAAATAAGGAGCTGTCCACCTGGAATTGTCCACATGATAGGACCCAATATTATGAATAGAACAACTGGGAGATAAAAACACTGAATGAGCTAAAACGGAGAGATAAATACCTGTTACAGGACTATTGTTGGGAAGCAATGATAGTATATGAACAATGGTTGGAGCACAGCTCCTTGCAGAAACGGAAAATAAGAAATATAGACTATTGAACTCACCCTGCCCCTGGAGCCCCATTTTCTTGAGGAAGACCGATTTCTTCACTTGAAGTGGCCAACTAAATTATTCTTCGGAAGAATGATGACCCGATCTGTTACCTCTCCAAGACACCCATATCTCTCGTCTTTCTCGTCTTGCTGCATGATTCCTGTATCCTATCCTCCAACCCCCCTCTTCCAGCTGTCCATTATGTCATGGCCCTCTCCTCTCTTAATTTCCTCAGCTGCTGCGTTACATTACTTTCTTTCATACACCAGCATGCCTTGCTTTTCGGCCCATTCCCCTTTTATTCCTTACACCCGTCTCTTCCCTTTCTTTCTATATACTTGCATATTGGGTATTTACTTCAAACCCTGATGCCTCTAGCATTAAGTGTGTTAAATATAAAACCATTCACCTGCTTTCACCCAAAAGTTTAAGTTCTTAGTTGTTTGATGATGGATATATTAATTCTACGAAGTTCTTTTTCATTTCCACACTCTGGCTTCTGTGCAATGATATAAAAACTAATATTTTCAATAGAGAGTATACACGAAACTGAGTCTCCTGATTTAAGGGGAAGAGCAATCAAGAAACTGATTCTCCTGATTTTTTAGTCAGTTGGGGCTTAAATTGTTATCCTTTTGTTTTTTTAACTGCAATCGTGATAGATTAATTTCCCCATTTTTCTAACTGCACTTATGACAGCTAAGTTATAGCCTCTAAATATTATGATTAGTGTCCCTGTATAATATATATATATATATAGACACACACACACACACACACACACACACTTAATCCACCTTCTTATTCTCAGAAAATAGCTTTTAGTTTTTTAATATCGTTTTTCAAGTGTTATAGAATTCTTTTACTTGTTCATTCTTTATTTGATGCACAGACACTTTATGAGGTACGTTCATGTTTAATGCTTTTTAGGGAGTAAGTTTTTCTGTATTGTTGCAGGCTTGCCAGAGAGCTATGGAATTGCGAACGAGAAAGTTTCAAAGAAATGCCACATATTTGAAGCACCAACTTTCTTGGAAGTATGCCTTTCACCATATATTATCTTTGTTGTTACGGTGATCCACTGTCACAAGGATTTTTTTTTTTCTTTTCCTTTTAACCTCGACTTCTTTAAATCATCCTCAGATTTAATGGCCATTTGAGAAAGAAGGGGATTAGCGGACTTATCAAAGTTAATTATGAACAGAAAACCTTAATGATTGAGGTAAAATTACTCTGTTTGTGATATATATTTCTTTGCAGTATCCTTTATTTACCCTCCCTTTTCAAATAAGCAAACTTTTTATATAGTTATCAATTTTTTTGTGAAGTAAACAAATACTAGTTTGTATGTCAACCTTTAGTTTGTACCTGGTGAAATGTGTTTCTTGGACTTCAGTGTGTGTGAACTAAATTGTTTCCTCTGTTTATTTTAATTTATTTGTTTTATTTATTATTTATAGGTACAAATGCCACAAGATGCGTCAAACAGAGCTGTTCGAGATACTAGGGGGCTTTCAGGTTCGATATAGGATAGTGAGGGATAAAATATATTGGTTTATTTGATGTCGTTTAATTTCAAGGCAGATGAACGAGGGAAACAGCTATGTATTGATGTTGAAACTTTAGGGCTTAGCCCAGGAAAAGGGAAAAGAAAGAACGAAGGGTGCCGACAAATTAGATATTAAAATGTTTCTATCAAATACTATTATCCCATTCACGTGTTTATATGGATTTCATTCGTTACTAGTACTACTTGTTCAGGCCAAACTCACTACTAGTAAAACTTGTTACCCTAATATCTTCTAATAGATTGCATAAGTTTATATCTTTTATGCCAAGGTGAAATTATAGTCTTTGCATTTGGTTTTGGGCTTAACTTAACTCTACAAAAGTGAGAGTTGTCCCTCACTTCCGGGCTCTGCTTTAGCTTTATCTCTTGTTAATGTTGGACTATTTTCCTATACATCTTGTCACAGCCAACACTATTGGGTTTAGGTGTTTGTATAAAATGATAGGTGACCTAATAACGGATTCAGGATAAACTTTTCTTAACATGAGTTTGAGTCTTAACCTTACAATATTAGCTTGTGAGGTGATAGTGTTTCCATCTTATATTCACTACTTTAGTCTTATTTGTAACTAAGGTAATGTAAATAAATTATCTGTTTGCATGATTGGTTACAGGTTGTAGTGCTAACCTCGTTAGGATTGCAACCTTAATAGTGATGTAATAGCATTATTTCTTTGATTGAAAAAAGTTATCTGTTTACATATACATTGCTTTGTTCTTGTACATGAATTAGTTATCTATTCCACTCGTCATTTTTTTGATATAACTGGGGAAATTTATTAAACATGTCATTTTATTTTACTTATATGTTGTATGTGTATATTTATTTATATATTTTGTGACAATTAGGTGGGGAGCGTTCTTTTTCAACACTGTGCTTTGCGTTGGCGCTTCATGAAATGACAGAGGCCCCTTTTAGAGCAATGGACGAATTTGACGTCTTCATGGTATAATTGTTTGTTGATACTAATCTAGGATTATTGCTTTTTACCTTCATGTAGTTAATAATAGAGCTATATTTTGGTTGCTTACTTGGCCATCTTTAGACGTATGTGGTTGTTTGACAATTTGCATCCCGTTTGTACTAGAGTCATCAATAGCGTGCTAAATCGGTGTAGCGGCTATGCACTGCTATATGGTTGCACTTCCATGTAGACACTGCATAGAGGTCTTTTGCGGCAATTTAGCACTGCTATGCTGATGCTATCCAAAATCCTGAGAATGGCCTATAGTATTTCCATTGTAGGGGCACTTTATGGAAGGTGGTTGTGGGTAAAATAGGTATCTTGTAGAAAATCCTTTCAAAGTTCACTATTATCACGGCTCACTTCTCTCCTCTCACCTTGCGACGACAGCATGACCCTGTGACCCGTTCTCATTGTTCTTTTAGTCTGTGTTCTCTGTTTATTGTCTTCCAGGAAATGTTTTTGGGCATCTGTCTCTTAAAGACCCATACCCATTGACCCCCCCTTTTTTGTCTCCATGTCTTATATTATTCACGGCATTCTTTGTTTCTATTTACTTGTATGCTTACTTAGTACTAAAAAACCTTGAACTTTTTATTGTTATAGAACACATAGTTTTGAGTATTTTTTTAGTCTTTGAGCAGTTATTTGTATTTCGTATTTAATTCTATAAGCTATGCACTATACTGCCATAGTGTTTGAGGTTAGCTACCATCCGTGATTGATAAATATGCTTTATACTTTGTCTATATAAAATTTAGAAATCTGTTTAAATTTCCTATGGTGGAATTTGGATTTAATCTTCAGGATGCAGTAAGCCGAAAAATCAGCTTGGACACTCTAGTTGATTTTGCGGAGGCACATGGATCACAGTGGATATTCATCACTCCGCATGATACTAGGTATTTGTTTCAACAATAGACATAGATTATTATTTCAGCAATCAGCTTGCAAGAACTGCACTATACTAAAGTATAAATAGGTTTTATGAACTCACAAGTATAATCAAAGAAAATATACGAAAACAAAGGAAATTCTTTTATTGATAACTGTAAACCGTAAAATATTTTGAAATTTGTATAAAGTTGATGAACAGTCCAGATCACCAATGTTGACTGTATTATTATTGTCTAAATGTGCAGCATGGTGAGGGCAGGGGACAGGATAAAAAAGATGCAGATGGCTGCTCCTCGTTCTTGATCGTTTGTAATTTGTTTTATTTATGGCAGCTGGAAACCCTATAGAAGTGTATTTTTTTTGTTCTGCGTTTAATCACGTCCAATATCTGATAATTATATGCTTTAAATTTTATTTTGTTATATGGTGTTTGAGGGGCAAGTTTAACCCAGATCTATACATTTTCAGTTAAATATTTTATTTATGAGATGTAAATAAATAGATAAGATTGTGTCTGCATTATTCCTTAAAAGTATATTCCAGGTAAGTGCTTCGCTTTGATTGGTGAATAAACTCGTGTACTTTAAACAGCAATCGATATTTCATGCCTGCAAACAATGTTCTCACGTAATATCTTCAATTGTTTAGAATTCATGAAAGCAAGTATAACACAAGAATACAGTTTGAGACAAGCTCTTTGTGCTCCTTTTTTCAATTAAATTTATGAAACTAGAATAAAACTGTCCCATTCTTTGTTTCGGAAAGTAGAGTATTTTCGATGTTAAGAAAGTAAAAAGAAATGCCAAAGAGTAGTGATTTGGTTTAATATTATACTTATTTTTTTGAAAAAGAAATAGAATTGATGAATAAAATGTAGTAATATCTGTTTTCTGTAAGTTACGTTGTATTATGTATTGTTTCAAGTAATTTAATTGATGATAACTAATTAAATTTCCTTTAACTAAGCCCAAATATGATCTCAAATACAGGCGTGTTAGCTCATGAATGGTTTTTAAATATCTTATTTATTTGATAATTCTGATAAAACTATATAAGTGATATTATCGGCTTCAAAATGAAAACCTTAGATGAGGGTTTAGTCATTGATTTGAAGCTAGAACCACTTAATGATCTAGTCAGAGTATTGAAACAGTGGCATCACTTATTGCACCGATGTGATAACAGTTAAAATGCTTATTTATATTAAATATACATAACTTATATACAATATTGCACATAAATATGTTTTGCCACCAATATTTTAAAAAATGTATAATAAGATTCATATATTATTAAGCGAGGGAGTCAATAAGAGTCATAATCTGATGTTTATAACAATGAATTCATTAGATTTTACAAGCAATTTTAATAACCTAAATACATTACTATACGAACATCTTTAAAAAAAAAAAAAACATTGGAAAAACTTTAGCCTCACTCTATTTTTGCAGCTTTCACGCATATGTTTCTTCTATAATTACATTTCTTATACGAAATATTATTATCTTCATTACTGATCAATTTCTGTAAAAAATATTATTAGTTAATTTTAGTGGAATGCTTATTTTTGTAAGTGTTTTATTTAGGTTTATCAATTTTGATCTTGGAGTGAGATGCATTTTCTTATTTTTTTTACATTAAATAAATAAAAAAGAAATCATTTGTTAGAATTGATATTATTATTAAAATATTAAAAGATAATAACTGGTAAAAAATTATCTTTACTTGTAAACATAATTTTATCAACTGATGTTAATACTACCTCTGCGTTGAAATGTAAGAAAAAAATGACAATAAATTTAAATATAAATAACAAACTCAATTTTATTGATACTATTATTTTAAAATATTTTTATGTTTAAATTTGGATAACTTTAGAATAATATAACATGTAACCTAATAGTTTTTATAAAATGAAGAATATTAAATAAATTTATTTATCAATCTTAATCCACATGAAATCAGATAATTTTGTTTATATTTAAAAGCTAAAGGTAAAATGTCAAAAAAATATAGAAAATGAAACGAAGGTGTGTTTTAAAATTTATATTTTGCGGATTATAACATTTGGTTGAGAAGATTAGAGTACTAAAAAATAGCATCGGTAATAAAAACAACAAGCGGAAATGTAACAAAAAGTGTGTATTTTGAAGAAGCAACAGTTAGTTGTAAACTAAACTAAACTAAAGCATTGGTGGCTTCTGTGACCCATTCAATTGAATCCGAATTTTAAATGCCGTTAGAATAAGACAAAAACCACCACTCTTCTCTCTTCTCTTCTCTTCTCTTCACTTTCTCTACACATTCATATTCATTCATTACCGTTGTGAATCAAATTCAGAAAAAGAAACGATGCCGTTTCGATCGGAGAACGAGAACCCCAACCCTACCACTCCCACTCCGCCGTTGAAGAAGCGTTGGTCCGACGTATGGACCAAATCCAAGCCCATAAACCAAATGGTCATGGCAATGAAGCTTCACTCTCTCTCTCCTCGCCTCCCCGCCAAGCCCACTTTCCCGGCCGTCGCCGTCGCCGACCCAACCCTTCTCTTCTCCGACGAGATTCTCCTCAAAATCCTCGCTCTCCTCTCCGACTCCCCCGCTCAGCGAAACTCCAATTCTCTCGTCTGCAAGCGCTGGCTCAACCTCCAAGGCCGTCTCGTCCGCTCCCTCAAAGTCTCCGACTGGAACTTCCTCCTCTCCGGCAGACTCATCCACCGCTTCCCCAATCTCAACCACGTCGATTTGCTCTCCGCCGCCTTCATTTCCCCTCCCAACTCCGCCATTCTCCTCAGCCACCGCCTCCTCTCCGTCCACCTCCACTCCGACCTCTCCCCCAACTGGTGCTTCTGCCAGGAAAACATGCTCCCCGTCGAAGTCATCGACAACGGCCTCGCCGCCCTCGCCGCCGGCTGCCCTAACTTGCGCCGCCTCCACGTCGTCGGCTCAAGCGAGATGGGGCTGCTGAGCGTCGCGGAGGAGTGTCCCACTCTGCAGGAGCTCGAACTGCAGTGCTGCAGCGACAACGTTCTGCGAGGGATCGCCGCCTGCGCGAATCTTCAGATTCTGAAACTTGTTGGGCATGTGGATGGGCTCTACAGTTCGGTGGTTTCTGATATTGGGTTGACAATTCTGGCTCAAGGGTGCAAGAGGTTGGTAAGGTTGGAGCTTTGTGGGTGCGAAGGGAGTTTCGATGGGATTAAGGCCATTGGGAAGTGTTGTTTGATGTTGGAGGAGTTGGCGTTTTCTGATCACAGGATGGATGGTGGATGGCTTGCTGCCATCTCGTTTTGTGAGAATTTGAAGACTTTGAGGTTTCAGTCTTGTAAGAGGATTGATGCCAATCCTGGAATGGAGGAGTATTTGGGTTCTTGCCCTGCTCTTGAACGCTTGCATTTGCAGAAATGTCAGCTAAGGGATAAGAAGAGCGTTTCAGCTTTGTTTTCTGTGTGCAGGGCTGTCAGGGAGATTGTTCTTCAGGACTGTTGGGGATTGGATGATAGCATCTTCTCTTTTGCAATGATGTGCAGGTAATGTTCATCTTCTCTTCTGCACACAACTTGCTATGCTTATGGTTTGCATGAAATTCTTGACAAGAACTTACTAGAGATGATAATGTGAAGGGAGAATGGAATAGACTTCTTCCACTAGTTAAAATTGGTACATGTAATTTGTAGAATTATACAATTCATTCTACGTTCTTGTTCTGTAACTGCTTATGTAGAAGCTTCTCCAAACAGGGCATACACTTTTTTACCTTCTTTCTTCTGACAATGCATATTGGATTTGAACTCTCATGTGTTTCAAACAGGTCTAGCTTCATTGTTGTGAAAATGCAACTAACTTTTGGATTCAATGTTGTTGGAGTGGTTCTGTTCTGCTATGTTATTGTGGAGTGTTCTTTCCACTCCTTCAATCATGGAACAAAAATATGAAACTTATGGTGCAACAAATTGAGAGTGAACTTGAATGACTTGAAACTTATATGAAATGAAATGACAGATTTGTTATCTTTTTTCATGTTGTTTTGCTGTTGTTATTGTTTCTTTGGGGTTATGTATGAACTGAGGGTTGTTGTTGTTGTTGCTGTTTTCAGGCGGGTAAAGTTGTTGTACTTGGAAGGGTGTTCATTACTAACGACAGAAGGTTTGGAGTGTGTAATTCATTCGTGGAAGGAGCTTCAGAGTCTTAGAGTAGTGTCATGTAAGAATATAAAGGATTCTGAGATCTCTCCTGCGCTCGCAAACTTGTTTACCACTCTCAAGGAGTTGAGATGGAGCCCTGACACCAAATCACTTCTTTCATCCACTGTTACGGGGATAACCATGGGAAAGAAAGGTGGTAAATTTTTCAAAAGGGCACGAACACTAAATCTTGAATCTAGGCCATTGTATTAGAATCAGATTATTTTCATTGACATCAGTGAAAATTGTACCAAATTATGTGTATTCACACTTTATAACGGTTAACTTAGATGTTGACGGTGCAAATTTGTTTCTTTGTTGTTTTCGGTCATTCCGAGGAAGAAATGTAATAATAATTATAATAATGTTATTTTTTTCCTCTTTGACGAGGTGTACATGAAGAAACCATGTTACCGTTATCTGTGGGGCTTGGCACTAAATCAAGTTTAAACTTTTTCTTATGATTGTTCACTTGTCAATGTCGTGGAGCAGTTAAAGTTGTTAATGAATGCAGTTTGAATGTCTCTATTTCTTCGTACATTTTTTAAGCACAGCCTTGTTGATCCAAGTACAAGTACAATTGATTACATCATAATACACAGACAAATGCTGTTTTTTTAATATAAAATAGCTCAACATTTTTTTTCATACATTTAGTAGGTAAATTAATACAGAATTTTGATATTTTTATTTTTAATGTTAAAAATTATGGTTTTGGAACTTACAGTAAACCTAACAATTTCGATCCATTGGCTTCGGCCTGGAAACTTAATATTAAACAAATTTTTTTCTATATATATATATATATTTATATAATTATCGTGATTGATGGTCCATAATTTGTATGTTAAATAATCTTCTAATAACGAATGGAGATATTAAATTAGTTAGGTTAATCTGAGATTTGTTCCTTAGTAAAAAAACCAATTTAATCTAAATTGAACTAAAATTAGAACAATTCTGACGAAGACACGTGGTACGGTACGGTACAAGATGGAGGAATGTGTTGGCAGCTGAGAATAAAGGAACTCCACAACAAAATTCAGATATTGATTTAAAATAACCTTTTCGAAACATTTTAGGTTTACTATGATGTTTTTTTCTAACATGGAATGTAAAAAACAAGTATTTTTGTGTCTTTAAGATGAATGTGTATATTATTAAAAAAAATAGAGTTAATTTAATGTAATAGTTTTGATATAATTGTGAGAGTGAGATAGGAGTAAGGTTGAGTTGGGATCTATCTATCTAGTGTTGTGTTGTATCGATGAAGAAGGAGAAAGAAAAGGAAGTAATTGTGGGTTCCCCTGGCGAAGAGAGCGATGATAAGCAAAGTTCTTCCTTTCCCTCGGCCAGATTCTCTACCCGCAACGCTTCTTCCAAATACGATTTCGTCAAGGTCTCACTCTCAATTTCACCAACTTCCTCTATTTTTTTTTCTCTTCCTTTTTTATTTCAATTTCTTTTCTGTTCACATTTAGGTCAAGGTCTGGTTGGGTGATAATGCCGATCACTACTACGTTCTCTCCAGATTTTTGCTCAGCAGGATGCTAACGGTTACAAAGGTATCCGATCACTTCATTTTTGTTTTTGTTTAAGTTAAATTACTTTAGGGATTGCTTAGACATGTTCTGTTTTGATTGCTATGGATTGGAGTTGAGTTTGTCAAATACTTTATTATTAGCTTCTTTATTTCAGATTCCAAACCATGTAGCTATCAAAATTGCTCTCGAGCTGAAGAAGCTGCTCATAGACAATAGCCTTCTGGATGTGTATGTTGTTTGCATCTCTTATTTTTCCATTTTTCAGCTGTTGGTTTTCTTTATTTTTTTTTTCTCTGTCTGAATTTTGATAGAATTAGTTTTATGAAAAACAATTCACTTTCTTTGCTGCAGCTCTCAATCTGATTTGGAGGTTAACCTATTTAAGGTATGGCAAGCTTTTGGTTTTATGTGTCCATCACGCACCATGTTCCATTTTTCCTTACTACTGCTTTCTTTTTGTAGGCTGTGTTACAACTTTTGAAAATACGTTAAGTTTTCATGTTTGGATTGAACTTATAGCCAATATTAAAATTTTGTGGACAGGACAGTTACTATTTGAAGAGTAAAAGTGGTGTACTTTTCATGACACATGCCTTGTATTCCCCTTGGATATTTTCACTTAGATATTTTCGGTTAGATATTTATTTATATAGGAGAGTTAAAAAAAATGTAGTGGATTGATTCTTTGGACGGGTCTGTCCAGATACAAATATCATCGGAATTGTTAGTTTGATGGTTTTTAATTTTGAAATCTAGTGGAGCTGAAATTTCTTAGTATTGTCGCTTAATTGGAGGAAGTCGGATATATTTGTTGGGACTAGGTAACCATGGCTGAAATTCCTCACATTTTAAAAGCTGAGAGTCATTTGTAATGTATAGATAGATACGTTCTAAGAGAGTTCTATACGTGCAGCTTATGGAGCGACGGGGATATGGAGATGAGTACATAAACCGTTATAAGATGATGACGAGGTAAGTATGCATTGTTCTGTTGGAGACAATTGTTGTTCTTCCAAAACATGTGGCTGTATCAATATCTTGTCCTCATTTTCTAACAAGGACCAAATTTGTCTTTATTTCCTTCCTTTGGTAAAAGATGATGACTAGATTAGAATTCATGCTTGTATGTCAATTCCATCTATATGTATTTATGTATGCATGGACATTTATCCAGATTTCACCACCAAAGAGTTCCATTAGTAATCCTTGTCTGTGGAACTGCTTGTGTTGGGAAGTCTACTATTGCCACTCAGCTTGCACAGAGGCTAAATTTACCAAATGTATTACAGGTAGGCTTTGAATGTCTCCAATATAACTGCATCTTTGTTTCATGTAAAAATGAGGGCTTTCAGTTTGGTGCCAGTTAAACAAAGTATCCCCAATTCGGTTTATCTCGCTAACCAAACTGGATTCTTTTTTCCTGGTTAACTGGCACCTAATGGGAGTTGTCCCTATATTTTGTTTCCCTTATTTGAAATTGTATGCAATTAATTTTAATGTTTTTCTTGTTGACTTTGATAGACAGATATGGTTTATGAACTGTTGCGCACATCAACAGAGTATGTCTGGAACTTCTTTATTTCTACCTGAATTTACTAATATTTTTGTTTTGATTGAAAAGTTGTTTGTCTGAACTGTTATTTATTAAAGTGTTTTCATAAGGATGATCCTAAGGCTACTTTTGATAACTGAAGTGATTAATACTTATATAATGATTTTTTTTTTTACAGTGCACCATTGGCATCAATACCTGTATGGGCTAGAGAATTTGGTTCATCGGAGGAGTTAATAACTGAATTTTGCCGAGAATGCAGGGTTGTTCGCAAAGGTCCTCTTACTTGTTTTTAACTTGATATATCTATCATTTATAAATTGAATATGCTTTTCAACTAATGCTATGAATATTTTATACTTAGTTGTTTCCATGCATTAAGTTGGCATTTGGTTTCTAGGTTTGGCTGGTGATCTGAAAAAGGCAATGAAAGATGGGAAGCCAATTATAATTGAGGTATGTGTGGACATGTATTTAGTGACAGATTCCATGTATATCCCTGTTTAACATCCCTGCAAATTTGTTTTGATGGTATGCAGTCGAGATTTGATGAGTGTACTTCTTAAAATACTAACCATGAGTAGTTAATAACGTATCTTTTGATGATCAGTTCCAGTAATTCTCAATATAACTATAAATAAAAAAGCATTTGTTTGTAGTTTTATAGTGATCTACCTATTTTTTCCCCTTTTAGATAAAAATGGATCCAAAATAAGGAAACAACCAATGCTAACAAGGAAACTAGCTGCCTTACAGTGCAAGAATAAATGGTGTATTCTCCTGTAATTACCCATGTTACCTTATAGGCAGATATTTGGTTTGTTATGATGCTTGATGTAGAAATATATGTTACCTGCATTATTAAATCTCCATATTTTCACCCACCGGTGTTCTCCACTTTGATGCTTTTATTTTCTGTGTTGAGTAGTAGGGATTTTTGGCGTAGTCTATATCCACTTGGTTGAACTTCTTAAAAAATTCAATAAATTCTGAAGCTTATAAATTAGTTATGTACATTATCATGGTACTCCTCATAATAATGAATACTTGGCAGCATTTATTGTTTTTGTTATTAATTTGATATTCCTTTTTTCTTTTTTTTGATTTGGTTTAAAATATTTCTGTGGGTGTGGGTTCAATTTCGTTATTTATATTTTCATTATGACAGGGAATACATTTGGATCCCAGCATTTATTTAGTGGACGATGACAATAAATCACCTTCTGGTGTACATTCGGAAAACAAAGAGATAAATCCAGCCGCTATGACATTGGATGATAATGCTACCATACAAATAAAAGATATATCTGTGGGTAGCAGAGGTGAGAGTAACGGTGACTCCATCATTTTGAGCTCTAATGAAGGAGTATCCGCTGATCAGGTCGAAGCAGTATCAAATTCTATGACATCCATGGGCCTTACTGCAAGTATCCCTGCGCATAAAGGTTAGTCTCTTTTATTTGCCATATTATAGTGCTGATTAGTTTTTTATTAGGAGATAAGCCATATAATATGGATGATGAGCATTTTTTTCTCGCAGGTGCTTCTCTTAGGGAACTGGAGACTGACAAAACTGCTATTAGTAAGATGAAGTCAGGTCCCAAGCCAATAATTGTGCCTATTGTGTTGAAGATGGCTGAATTTGATCACAAGGTTTTGTCGATTTTTCCATTACTTTTAGCAAGTAACAATCATACACCAAGTGATTTTTAATTTTCACTTGTTTCATGTCCGACTTTGGGGATTTATTTGGTTGTCCAACCAAGGTTACAGTAAGGTCCATTTTGTATCTCTAGGATGTTCCTATAAATGCATGAGGACTTAACGCAGTAAATGAGAATAATAATAAAAATACTGGTGATAATAATAATAATAATAATAATAATATATTTTGGGGGTTGATGCATGGATTTACTGCAACTGTAATATTGGCACAAAAAGGACTGATAAATGCGGTCCAAAATGTTTTCTTGGACGTTGTTCTCTGTTCATGCCAATAGTAGAAGGGTAGGTTGAATTTCTTGAAAACTACTTAGGTCAAGTGCAGAACTCTTGTTATAAAATTTCATCCTATACTTTAAAACGTCAAATCATATGAAGATATTTGTCTTACGTTTTTTTCAGGCATTACTTGAGGAATGGATCTCCTCTCGAACATTTTATGACAAATGTCCAGATCTGGTACAGTAACTTCTACATTTAAAACCCCATTCCCTGGCCTTGGTATTTTACTTTGGGCTACTCTATAGCTCCAGTGTTTGAGTTTCAAGGGAATTTATTTTGTTATAATGAAAGGTGTATGTATAAGAAATTATATAAGCGATGAAGCCAAATAAATTATCTTGGAAAACAAGTCAACAAAGGTCTCTACGGTGTTTGTGGACAAGCCACTTCTAACAATCATATCATATAGAAGAGTAAAAGAATCTCTCATTCATGTAGAAAACTTTGTTAAGAAAGGCATCTATAACAATTAATTGAAGAATCTCAGCTTTCTGTTTTATTAACAAGAGGTGAATGACTGGAAATAAGTAAATGAACAAGAAGTGTTAGGTTATTTTACAAAAGGATTCTGAGCTATCAACAGAAGCAAAAAAATTGAGGGTATTAAGTAGCATCTTGATCGAAGGTTTCTTTCTATATCAAGTAGATTCTTGTAGATTGAGAGTAATCTGAATTTTGTTGTTCATTTACAGGATAATGAGAAGCTTATGGCCAACTTGAAAACCATACAGGATTATCTGTGCTCGTTCACATCACAGGTGTGTCCAAAAGATGTACTGTGATATTATTCATTACTGGAAATGTTAGTGGAAAATCCTTCTGTCTGGTATGTTGATTGTTGTTTTCTTTGATGATAACCATGACAATTACTGAACTTTTTTCCAACTCAAATTGTTTTATATCTACTTGTTCTGTAGTTTTTTTTTCCCAATGTTTCCATTTATTAAGTATTAACTAATGAACTGGAAACTGTTGATACAAAATCTTATTCACTAATTGTAGGATTACCTAAAGACACATAACTTTAAGATTTTAAATTTTTTATCATCTGTGATTATTTTTCTTAAATTTTGCCATTTGATGTTACAGGGGTTGACAGTGGTCAACGTATCGGCAACAACGTTTCCTCAAACATTGGATTGGTTGCATGGTTACCTTCTTCAGGTAAAAAATTATTAGATGGGACATTCGGATTTTGGTTAATCTTAGAGTATATTTATATTCTAGTCAATACTCAATATTGATTTATGATTGACGAAAGAAGTTTATTAAAAAGAGAAAAGGAGTGAAGAGAAACAGGATCGTAAGATATCCTCCTGAACCAAAAGGATAAAGAAATAACACAATGATCCAAGATAAGATATCCTCCTGAATCAAATTTATGCCTTAAATTCCTTTACATTTGTCTCATGAACATGTTTTGGTGTAAAAAAGCCTGTACACAATCTTATCTGATGATGGTAGCATGCAAGGACTAAAAAGCTAGTGACTTTAATTACTCTTCCCTACTGAAAATGCATAGCATTTTTTTCTTAGTAATATCTATCGCAAATTGGAGTTACCCAATCACAGGTTTGAAATTTTTTACATGTTTCTTAAAGCGTTTTGTTGACATCATAAGATTAGTCCTGTATTCTTTTTCTTCAGAAATGACTTTAAATTTCTTTCAGTGCATCGAGCAAGGTACCAATGAAAAGGGTACAGCACCAGTAGCTGCAGCATAGTCCATGAATGCTTCCAATTTTGACAGGTATGAAATTGACGGCCATTTAACTTTTGTTTTAGTCTTCTCCAAAATATTTATGCACTTTGAGAGTCATTGGTCAAAGGGTCAATGGTTTAAATGTTTTGGGTAGGTAATGTATCATCTTTCAATGATACAAGCTATCACCAAAAAAGTTTTTTCAATATTAATAGCTGTTGAATTTTTCGTCAAACGGTTATTAAGTACTCGAAATTGCGCCGCATATGATAGATAGCGTAAATTATTTGGTTTTTGGTTGTATCTTATTATCAAACACAGTGATAAATTGCCCGTTTATGAATTTCACCTTTTCTAATATAACTGTATAGGAGAATTGTTTTCCCATTTATTAATTCCTTGATCAATTACTCAGAGATGCTTTGGAGAATAACTTATGAAATGAAAAGGGAATGAGGGACATTTTCAAGCTAGCTACGAACTATCTGGTCGCCATTACGGTCTTTCTTTGCGATATCTGATTTTGCAAAATCATGACATGGGAAGCGCATAAATCGACGTAATTATTGCATTATCAACATTTGCTACCAAATTAATTGTACGATCGTGTGTTGTGATGATCATATGTTGTTATGATGAATTTCATGGTTCCTTTGCGTTGTGTGTTGTCTGTAACTTCTGCTAAAATGAAACAGCGTTTTAGGGCTGCCTTTTGCTGGGTATTTGATTTGATATAATGGTTTTTCCTTTTCAACTTATTTATCCGGAAAAAAAATATATTTGGAGATGCCCATAAAACGAATTCTGCTAGAGAAAATGTGCTTATGATTGTCGAAGTGTTAGAGAATGTTTCTTACTAACATTTATCTTGTCTGATTTTATTAAGCGCCTTCTTTCTTTACTTTATCCTTTTAGTACTTCTTTATACGCATTAACAATTCACTGATTCATGTGAGAAGGTAACAATTCTTTTATAAACTAGTGAAAACATAATTATCATAAAAAAAAAAACAAAAACAGTTACTACAATGAGAAGTACAATTTCTACAACCAAGGAAACATCTATTGTTGTAGTTACAAGAATAAAGTTAAAATTTCAAGGAAATTGTGTGCAAAAGAAAACTATAAAAAATAGTATTTCTTTGTATATTAGTGTAGATGATGTAGTTCAAAGAGGAAAAAAAAATGGATGAAAGGAAAATAAGAATATATGATGCGTAATGTAATGTAAAAAAAAGAGAAAAATAGTTACATACAGTGCAAATAATGTAAAAGGAAGATACGTGAGAAAAATAAAATTGCGAAACATGATACAGTGTCTGCCACAGAGAAAGTTTATGGTATTTTTCCAATGTTGAGGGACTTGAAAAAAATGGAAACCATTCATTCCTCAAACCCAGCTTAAAATGTACTGCATTGCAGGATTAGCTTCCAACTGACATCTACCACTACAAAACTTCAAGAATTTGTTCTATGCAATTCGGAAATATAAATACTTTCCAGAAAAATTGCGAAAGAAGGATCCGTATAGATTAAAAAAAAATGCGAAATGTAAAAGCCTAAATCATAGTATGTTACTAAAAAACACACGGGGATCCAAATTCTTTGGGTTATTTAGGTTTCCTGTTTCGGTGATTACAAATCGTGAAGTAGTCATTTGTCATATATGATGTAATAGTTCATATTTTGGTGTCTCATGCACCAACTTAATAATCAATACTTGCTCTTGGTATCACACACTTAAAATTTTAAACATGTCAATTGCGGCAAAAGAAGGCAAAATATAGTTACAGTAAATTTAATTTACTTGCAAAAGCAAGTTTTTAGTTGTACAAAATACGTGTTTTCTTTTTTCCTTTGTTATGATCATTCTAAACCACCAGCATTAGGATTAAGGAATGAAGAATCTTGTGACCGAGACATGAAATGTTTCAGATGAAACAATTTTTTCTTCAATTCTCTTCTCCCCCTGTGGAGTAAATGATTACAACCTTGTTTTTGGCTTCAAATTTCACCGTCCCAAAGTTCTTCAATTGTTCTGTAAGGACTTGTGGTTTCATTAACGTGAAACTCCCCCCTCATAATCTTCATTTGCTCCAATTTCTCAATCTCAAACATATCTTCATCATCCAATCTCAGATCAAACGATCCAAGATTTTCCTTCATTCTTTCTTGATTGAAGCTTTTCACAATCACACTTGACCCCTTTGACAGTCCCCAGTTCAATGCAACCTTAAAAAATTAAAACCAAAAATATATTAAGTCAACCATATACAACAAGTTTTCATTCCACCAACTACAAAATTCACATGTGAGTGAGATATGATGGTTGAGTTTGGAGTTGAGTTTCACCTGTGCTGGAGTTGCACTGTGTTTCAAGGCAATTGATTTGATGATAGGGTGATTAACCACAGCCGTTGATCCCCATGCATTCCCTGGTCCACCAAGTGGTGAATAAGCACTCACATGGATCTTGTGGTCCCCACATGTCTTTCTAAGCTTTTCTTGCCTCCACATTGGATGCATTTCCACCTATGTTCCAATATATTGGGGACTTCAATTATTGTACTGTCTTGTCAATAATGAATACAAGAAAAATGTCCCTCAAAATTTAACTATACTAACTCACCTGATTTACAGCTGGAATTGTAGAAGCATAATCCAACAAGGACTCAATCTTCTTGCTAGACAAATTGCTAACTCCAATGCACCTACACAACCCCATTTCAAGACATTTCTCCATGCCTGCCCATGTGGTCTCAAGGTCCAATTTTTCAAAGTCATCTTCATTAGGGACAGGGTAGTTAACCCAAGGCTTCAACTTGACTGGCCAGTGCACTAGGTACATGTCCAGGTACTCCATGCCCAGATTCCTGTTTTGCATCAATTAAAGAAACCAACAAAAATCAACATTAGATTTCCAACACAGATTTGCTCCCATGCTTAAAAGTTAAGTAATTGGCTGTGATATTTAAAAAGATTCTGTCACATATTTGTTTCCTAGTCCACTTGTGGGGCATCACAAGATTCAGTATTCATTTATTCTTTGCCACAACCCTACTCCATTGTTTTTGTTATCCTGTGAGATTTTGATTTTGGTCAAGATGATAACCACATGCGTTTTAGGCTATTTGCTTTCATTTGCTTTAGAAAAATCATGAAAAGGCAAAACTTGAGATACTGGTGTATCCGAAAATTTCTTTGTAAAGCCAAAGGCATGCAATTTACATCTTCAAAGATTCTATTTACTCACTCTAGAGTTTGTTTCAATGCAGAAACAGGATCATGGTGATCACTCCCCCACAGTTTGGACGTCAAGAAAATGTCTTCTCTCTCCACTGCTCCCTCGCAGATTGCCTCATTCAAGGCTTTTCCCAGTGCTGGCTCAGAACCATATATTTTTGCTGTGTCAAAATGCCTATAACCCATCTGCATAAGCACATGCACATGTATATTTGTATCAATAATAAGGTAAATGAAGCATAAAAAACCATGAAGTTTTTCCCTTTATCTAACAGCAAGCAACATATTTAGTGAAATAGGGGACAGAAAACTGCAAAAAGAGAAAATCCCGAGGCAAAGGCCAAAGGGGTTCCACAAGGACCAATATATATATTTATATATAAAGTATGGTTAGTACCTCAAGTGCATTGTGGACGGCAAGTTCTGTTGTGCTCCTATCATTTGGGAAGGAATAAGTGCCTAATCCTAAAAGGGGCATTGTAATGCCACAGTTCAAACGCACATGATTGTTCCTCATTGTGTCTGTCTTTTTCTGTGTTTGTGTTTTTCAAACTTTTGCCACAATGCTAATGTCTCCAACTTTGGCTATATATAGATTCTAGGAGTCAAGCCATGCTAAGTAGTTAGTTTATAATGATATAATACATAAAATATATTATTTGTGGAAGAGATAACAGAAATCTCAGTTAAAATGAATTATTGAGGAATGCAAATCAAAGCATAGGGGATCTTCCCTGTCTCTTGGGATTTTAATGACCCAATCCATCCTCCAAAAGCAAGTTAGTACCTTAATCCCTCATAGGAAGCTAATACCATATTTATATTTTTATAATACAAAAGATAGTAACGTGCATACTCTGAACTCTCAGGGTCGGTCACTGAGTTGGCACTTCAACCATTTGATTATCCTCCAAAATACCCAAAGTCTTCTCTACACTGCATAATTTTGATATAATTAAAACCATTAAATGTGATGTTCTACCCTGTGGGGCTGTGGGTGCATGAAACTCAACTTTCTTCAATATTGGGTTTTGTGGGCAACCAATATGTTGAACAAATAAACTATTTTTTGACATGCAAATTTGTCAAACCATACCATATTTAATTCACTCACAAAGTCATCCACACAGGTTTTTTCATGACAGATAAGTGTTTTCTTTCATCTGTCACTTTCACACTTCATTTTGTATACAATCTCTGGTAGAGTTGACTTTGCTGATAAAATATAAATGCATAGAGATTTATATATGTTTCTGTTGCTTAGCACTATCTTGAACATGCCTCAATGAAATAGTTTCTTTCAGTTAACATTGGTCTTCGTTCTCTTCAAAGACGGTTTCTCAGCCACCCTTAGCCACATTATATATCAAGTCAAAACCCTAAAATCCTTGGGTCGGCATAATTAATGTTTGTTTGATAATTAATTCAGTGAATAATATTCTAAAATTTAAACAACCATTTACTAAATAAGAATGGTCGTATGTATCATTATCATATTTTATTCATAGCACAACACGTTTACAGTTTTTTTTTTCTTAATTATTTATAATAATAATAATGATAATAATAATAATAAGTACTTAAAGTGATTTATAATAATAAGAATGAAAAGTTTAGAAGTATTTCGAGAAAATTATAGTTGGAGATTGTTATTTTTAAATGTGTAACTATTAATTAATGTGTCAACCGCTTAAGTTGATAAAATTATTTACGAAGTTGGCAACAGAAAAAATATATATGAACATGGTAACTTAAGTATTTTCCAATCATCGTGTTGGAATTTTGTGAATGTTTTATACTATATATTTTAATAAAGATAACTTACAAATTGAAAATTTGAATTAGTCACACATGCATTGCTTACGATTACGAGAACTTCTCTTTTTTATATGAATTAAATATGTTTTCGCTCTAAAAGGAATGTATTTTAATTTTGGTTTTCGTAAATTATTTATTTGTTTTTAATCTCTCTAGAATGAATGTTTTAATGTTCGTCTTCGTAATTTTTATATTTGTTTTAATAATCCCTTTAAAATAAAAAAAATCATTATTTTTAATCTCCATTAAAATGTATGAATTTTGGCTTTAATATTTATGAAATGTGGTTCCTCACTTTGCTTCTTTCAAAAAATTAAAGTAAATAATTCTGATACCTTACATTTATTTTATAATAAATAATATACATTTTATCGATCTTAAAAGTTTTCTTAAAAAGTTTATTTACTCACTTTATACTACAAAAACATCACCTTAGAAGGATCTTTGACTTTTTCATTCAACTCATAGTTAGAGTGTTACATAATGCTATAAATGCTTTTAACTTCAAAGGAACTAAAAAAATTATGTTACAGAAACAAAATCAAAACAAAACAAAACATTAACTTAAACAAACAAATCCAAAGTAAACAAATAAAAAGAATTACTGGTAAACCCAAATATTGTACCATACATTTGCCTGCAAAGCTAATTAACCAATGGAAGCATAAGTAGTATTCTTAATTACTTTTATGATCACATCACAGCAACACACATGAAATTCATATTAACCAACATTGAGAGAGATAATTTAACATTTTAAGCACAAAGAAGTTACAAAAGAATAAAGGGTAGAATATTGAATGTTATATTTTGAGGTTATGTGTTCCGTAGTACGTGGAAAATAAAGATCAAGAAGATTAAGAACACCGCCACAATAGGTGTTAAAATCATATCATGTGAGACCAAAGATTTTGTTCTTCCGTCACTACAAATCCATCTCAACTTTTCTTTCACTTTTTTTTTAATATATCCATAGTCAACCCTTTTAGTAAAGTCAACCTCTGCGTTGACCAAATTTCTCTCCATAAATCCATCTTAATTGATGCCACACAACTGTGAGCTGTGCCTGCCAAAATTCAATCCCCAAAAATATTTTTGGTTAATTCCAACAGAGAGCACAATATCTCATCATATATGATTGCAAATCCATAATCTAAGTAACTAAAATTGACTTTGATCCATCACATAAAACTAGAATAATTTGAAGGAAATTATGTTTGATAGTGTACGAAATAAATGTACTTGTGTCGGTGACGTTGTTTTGTATGATTCGTGGCACGTGCATTGGATAGTGTGTTAGGGCATATATGTGACAACATGTCTTGTTCTTATTTGCTTCTTTCTGTAAATCATGTAGGGATATTCATCCACCATAATCGATCTTTGTACTTCTGTTCTTGATTTGTTTCAGAACACTATTAATTACTCTCTTTCATATATATATATATATATGTTCATCCATGCATGTGTGATCTTTGACTCCTACCCTCTTCGAATCGATTAAAGCAATGATATTGATATATAAACAGCTTCTGAATTTGAGCATCTAATGAAGGACAGCTGTTAAAGGTTGAGAATAGGTGTAGAGAAGAGATTATGATCATGAAATATTATTTTAAAAAATAAATTTAGAGTTTGCTTCTTGTTTGCTTCCTTTAGTTTTTGGTGTAAATTTCACTTTGCCACCTTGGCTTCAATTAATATACCAATTTTCTTCTGTCAATAATCAATGCAACAACAAAATTTGGGGAATTTTCCGAATAGAAGCTTGTTAATGGATGAATTATTACATTATAGTCTAGATTTTTTTCTCTTAAAATGAAAAAAAAAATGAATTATATATTATGTAAATAGTGAATATGTAGGAATATACATGTATGTATGTGATGGTTGAAAAGTTTGTAATAATTTGTGAAGTCAATGGATGCCATAAATGACAACCACAATGTTGTTAATTAAAATAGTGTATAATAAATATGTTAATTTATTATACATTTGATGTGATATATTTTCTTCTTCAATCCTTATGTACATTTTTCAATCAGTTAGCTTGATGGGAAAGTTGTGTATGGAGACATAATTGAAGCTACCAATAGCTTAATTTCTAAAGCATCACATCCATCAATTTACTTCTTTGATATATTTATTAATATTGAGAGACTAATTTAAAGAAATTTTAAAATATTTGAGACACTATATAGATGAATTTTAACGTTTAAGAACTAGTGATGTAATTTTATTAGTTTATCATAATTAATTTTTAGTTAATATTAAATTTATATGTACTAGTAATGTTTTTTTGAAATCATCTTAAGTTATTATGGAGAGAAAATACCAGTGGAGAAATTTTAATTTCTAAAATTAAACTCTTTAATTTTTCAAATTTCCTAAGAGAGAAAGAGATACCATTTGTGGACTAAAATACTTAATAATATTTTTCTAAAGAGTGGATTTTGAACAGAAACGAAAGATAAAGGTCCTCTAAATCTGACACTCCACTCATTCTAAACCCTACTTACAACTTTCAACGGTCTAAATTCTTGATTTTGTTATGGGCCAATAGCCTGGACCAAAACAAACAATGGGCCTACAGTGAGAATATATATATATATATATATATATATATATATATATAATTATTTTTATTTAGAAATTTAAATATGCAAATAACATTATTTAACTTTATTAAAATATTTTATCTTTGTATCATCCTTTTTTATCATTATGAATTTCACCGTATTTTTAGTCTGAAGTGTATTAAGTCTTGAACATCATATAAATATTAGAAAAACAAATTAAATATTTAACATTTTATTTTCTAGTTACAATCTTTCTAATCTATATTTCTTCTTCCATTTTCCAAATTATTTAGATGAATTATTTGTTGTTAGTTACTATCGTCTTGAAAGATAATCTAATTAATAACATAACTTCTTATAATTTAATTGATTTTAGAGTATAATTAAAAAGAATAGTCGAAAAAAATATAATTTATAAATTTTAATCCTGTATATGTATTGAACTTTAGCTCCCGCTCATTAGATCATGGTTCGGTCATAATAGAATATGAGTAATAGAAATGGGAAACTTTCTCTTGCACTAGAAGTGAAAATTGGAAGAAATAAAATAAAATAATAAACTTCTAATACTAATGTAAAAAATTAATCTTTTGACTATTTGATTATTTGTTTAAAAATTAAAACAAAAAAAGGAAAAATTAAATATTTTTCTCAATTTTGTGAAATTTTAGGGGGCATGCATAAGAAGACTATAAAAAGTAGTTTTTTTTTTTTTCATCATACTGTTCAATGTTCTTATTTACTTACACCAAAACAAAATTGACAAAGATTGTTTTCCTAAAATTACATACAAATATAAAAAAAAAAAAAATCATAAAATTCATTTTAAAATTTGAAATATTGTCCAATTAAATGTTGACATCCTAAGAATTAACAAATCTCTGACATTTATTCAATCTCCCGAATCTTGTTATACAGATCGTTACTTAGGAGACAGTGTACTGCATAAAACATATAAATAGACAAAAGCTCACAATACAAGGTTTAAGTTTGAGCTTAGAGAAATTACGTTAAGACAAATTGCATGAAGTAAACCAACAAATTATATTCTTTATTTTTTCTGCGTTTCATCAGAGAATTGGAACACATTGCAGATCACAGATAATTGTGGCATTGTGGTTTATCCTTTGAGTGATCTTGTTTCTTTTTTCCTTTACATTCTGGACGCTGTTCTCTACCTGTTCCAAGGAGTTTCCTACTCTCACTCATTTCTTCTGACCCTACAAGATACAACACTAACCATTTCATTTCTTCATGCAGCATATATATATATGTATGTATATGTATATATGTGTATGCAAATTAAGAAAAGGTGGAGAGGTTCATCAGCACTTACCTGCAATCTGTTCAGAAACAGCAGCAGGAGCAAGGTTGTCTGTTGCTGATATTGTTTTGGTAGAAAAACTGAAGATCAAACAAAGTAAGAGAAGAACACAAATATTGGTCTTAGAAGCCATCAAGATTCGTTAGTTGCTGCTATTTTTGCTAATGTGGTACTCAACTCAGGCATGCTTGTTTTGCTAACTTTTTTATAGTGCAGAAATGGTGGTCTTTGCTTTGTTTTTCAACTATTTTATTTTAGACGCAGTTTTTGACTTCCTTGTATCCAACTTTGTCAATTTTTCTTGTGTCAGTAGTAGAAAACAGCTAATGCAGCGAAATTTGTGTGCATTATTATAGGTTACTTCCGCGTTGTAGACTTAGTCATCAAATGGTGCCATAAAATGACAACCACAGTGTAAGTCGCATTCTCATCATGCATTATTGCATGCATGCAAGAATATATATTGTGAGTTGAAATAGCCATTGTTAATAGCCTTTTCATCGTGCAACAAACATATATGAAACACAAAATCTTGTAAAATTTTAATGTATTTATGTCATACATAGTTCACCAGGATCTTTTATGGATTTAGTTTTCTTAAAAGAGTTGTTACATAGCAGCATTTAAATATTAGAATTCAAGATTGTTATTAATTAACCGGAAACAATGTGTATATTAGTTAATGCAAAGCATTATATAAATTAACTATTGAATTCTTTTCAATATTTTAGAGTTATATTATGAAGTTTTATTTTACTTTATAAGGGTGTCTTTGCATGACATCACTTTTAAAAAATTTTGTTCTTTAATGCAAAACTCTTATGATACTATATTTTAATTACACAATATGCTAATAGATTAATTCAGGACATATTATAATAATTAATGCTAGATATAAGTTTTATTTTAAATTTAATTTACGAAATTTCGCAATCCATTCTCCATTGTGATCACATACCACATGAACAAGTCTTTTGTTAGATTGCAACTTGATATTCTTTGACAATTTCAAGTTTATTATTATTGGTATGTGTAGCATAAATTTGGAAAGATTACTTTGTAGAAAAAATGTTTTCCTTTCTCTCATTTTTTTGGGATATTCCTTCAGTTCCAATTCAGAAGTTACGGATAAAAATCTTACAACCATAGAAACGACCCATATAATTTGGTCTTCTATTGGAAGATTGAGTTCACACCTCCATGCCTCACCTAAAACTTTAATCTCTTAAAAAATTAATGTTTATTTGACTTTTGAGATCAATTTGCCCAGTTGCAGATAATGAACTATCTACTTATTATACTTTTATCTGAATCAGCTTTATTAAACATGCAAGTCTAAAACTTACAAACCAAACTAGTTGAATCCACACACTCTCTATGCATCTTCTCAAACTTGTTAAAACTTTACCTGATATAGGCCACAAATTATTCAAAGCACAACTCACATACAAAACCACTCTAACTTATAATAACTTGTTTCTTAAATCTCCATAGAAAGAAAAAAGAAACTTACATGTCTGAAGTCTCCATTTGAAGCAGCTGAGCTATGCTTCGCATAGTTGGTCGAGCACGAGGGTTTGTCTTCAAACATGAAAGAGCTATGTTGGCAATCAAATCCACTTGCTTCAAAATATGCTCCTTGGAAGGAGGTAAGAGACGAGGGTCTAAAATCTCCTTCGTATTTACCTTCTGTTCACTACAACTTTGCATGTAGGAAACAATCTCACCAGGGTGCTTTCCCGTAAGAACCTCCAAAGCCAAAACGCCAAAGCTAAACACATCACATTTCTCAGTCACTGCCATTGTGTAAGCTAGCTCTGCACCACACTCAATATTACTCAATTTTGCCAACAACAACTACAAAGTAGTACTTGGTAAGGTAATCAACAACTTTAAGCCAAAATGTAGTAAACAAATTTCAAACAAAAAAGAGTTAGCCAAAGTTATTACCTGGAGCAGCATAACCATATGTGCCGGCAAATGATGTCCAAATAGGAGAATCCAGCTTCAGAAACCTCGCAGTTCCAAAATCTGAGACATGAGCTGAAAGATTTAAGGACAGCAAAATGTTCTTGCTTGATATGTCTCTGTGAATCAAAGGTGAAGCGCAATCATGATGCATGTAGGACAAAGCGCTTGCTACACTTTTGATAATATCAACCCTTTTGTGCCAATTCAGTTTCAATGCTCCCTTTTCATCTTTCAGCATGTCAAACAAGTTTCCACTGTCCATGTACTCATAAATCAGAAAGTTGTGCATCCCTTGAGAGCAAAATCCATAAAGCTTGACAATGTTTCGGTGGCGTGTCTTTGTCATGACTTCTACCTCATTCTCAAAGGATTTTATGCCCTCCACGTCTAAGTCTTCTGAATCACACTTCAACTTTTTTACAGCAAATACTTCTCCTCCTGACATCTCAGCTTTATAAACTTTTCCCAGTGCTCCTTCCCCAATGCAATATTGGATATCAAAGTTCTTGGTAGCTTCAATTATGTCTCTATACACAACTCTCCCATTGAAGTTCCAAATTGAAAATGGATTCGGTCTACTGAACGAGTTTCTTTGTCTTGGAGCTCTTGATTTTCTCTTATAGCTAAAGAAAAAAATCCCAGATAACACCAAAGAAATCATAAGAGCCCCTCCCAAGGATGCAACTATTGGGATCACAACCTTCTTTTTGTTACTTGATCCACCACCATCTGGTTTGGTGAGAGAGACTTTACAAGGTTGCAAACCTTGAATATTCCCACATAAATTTTTGTTGTTGCTCAAATCCACGGGATGAGAAGAGTTGAATATACCACCTTCAGGAACTGGACCCTCCAAATTGTTGTTGGATATGTTGATGGCTGACAAACTCAACATTTTACTAAGGGAGTGAGGGATAGAACCTGACAGATTGTTGTGAGAGATATTCAAGGTTATCAAATTTGAAAGCTTCCCAAGATCACCGGGAATATCTCCTGAAAGTGAATTGTAACTCAAATCCAAAAAATACTGTAAATCTGCTAGGTTTCCAATTTGGTAGGGGATTGTGCCATTAAATTTGTTGTTGCTTAGATTTAAAGTTTGCAAGTTGGAGATGTCCCCTATCTGATTGGGGATTGGTCCCAGGAGCATGTTCATAGAGAGGTCTAAGGATCGCAAATTGGAAAGCTTTCCAATTTCTACTGGTACCATGCCAGAGAGTTTGTTTCCACTCAAATTTAATTCATACAAGTTGGAGTTTCCTATCTGTGGAGGAATATCTTCTGATATTTGGTTGGAGGAAAGGTCAAGCTCTTGTAGTTGGTCCAAATAAAAAATCTCACCAGGAATGTAACCACTTAGTCCATTCCCAGCCATGTTGAGAACTTGCAAGCTTTTGCAGGTACCCCAATTTGCAGAAACACCACCTTCCACCTTGTTATAGCTCAAGTCCATGTAAGTGAGGTTGGGATACACTCCAAAATCCTGATCCGCAAAACCTGTCAGCCGGTTATATTCAAGTCGAACCCTGTACAACGATGGACAGTCTCTAAGGCTTCTTGGAATTGGGCCAGTGAAACTATTAAAGGCTGCACTAAAATTTACAAGCTTCCCACTTTTGCACACTTCTGGTGGCAATCCACCAACGAAGTTGTTCTCAGCAAGATGCAGCACAATCAAGGAAGACAAGTTTCCAAATTCTTGGGGCACTGTACCATTTAAGTTGTTGGAGAAAAGGCGCACATCGGTCAGATTGGTTAGTTTACCAATACTTGGAGGTATTGGTCCTGAGAGTTTGTTTTGAGGCATTCTAAGAATGCTTAAATGTGTGCAGTTGCCAAGAGATGGGGGAATAGGGCCATCGAAGTTGTTTCCATCTAGAGCTAGCAGAGTCAAGTTTCTAATGTTCCCTATTTCATTTGGGATTCTGCCACCTAGCAAGGTGTCTTGGAAGAGGAGGTTCCTGATACCAATGAGGCCACTTTTGGGGTTGTCAGATCCATCAGGAAATAGTCCAGGGTCTAACACCCCTGATATATCGTTTCTTGAAACATCAAGCTCAAAAACTTGAGTGAGATTGGCAATGGAAAGAGGCAGGGTGCCATTGAGATAGTTGGTGGAAAGGTCAAGAAACTGGAGTTTTGAGAGCACCCCAATGTTTTGTGGTATGGAGCCAGTGAGGTTGTTTACTTTGAGATCAACACGAAGAAGGTTTGGAAAAACAGACAAGTTAAGATTTTGAAGGGTACCTGCAAGACCAGTATAAGCCAAGTTTATTATAGTGACAGTGCCTTGGGAATCACAAGTGATACCTCGCCATGAACATGGAGTTTGAGTTGTTGCAGAGGAGTTGATCACCCACGAACCCAAAATGGGTTGGTCAGGTAGACTTTGTTTCCACCTAAGAAGTGCATCAGCTTGTGTCAGTCCTGAAGTGCCTTCAGACAGAGCCAACAAAAGCACCAACGTAGTAACATAACACATGTTGTTACTCATTGTCATGTTCAGAAAGTGTTTATTTCAGAGTAATTACATTTGATCACTCCCATCATATAAATAGCCATTAATATCCACCATTTTTCTTTATCATGGCATATATGATTATCATTTATCTATGTTTTTCCTCTTTTATCGCCTTCTGTTTCATGAAGACATTTATGAGGTTTGTTTGTTCCTTCGAGCAAGTGGCATCTCCTACGACTTTGTGGCATAGTTGACAATGTATGAGAACAGGAACGTTAAAATGCATGGGAACAGGAACAGGAACGTGTTGGATAGGAATCTAGTGTGTCCCCTGCACCAATCTCATTATTCCATTCAAATTTGACTATGTGGAAAACTCCTTTGTCTCTTAAATCTTCATCTTCAACGGGCTTTGGAAGAGAAAATAAAGCCTCCTAACACTGACTTCCACCAACACTATGTTACTTCAGTAGTCACTTTTTTATCACTGGTACTGTTTTCTTCTCTCATATATATCACTTTCGTTCTTGGAAAATAATCTTTTACGATTGTAACAGCAATCTCCTATTAAGGATATTATAATTATTATGAACATAAAATTTTATATTTATAAAGAAAAAAAGAATAAAAATAAAATAAAGTTGTTCTTATCACAGAAAATTATACTTTCACCTTATCACAGTTCTTATAAATAAGGAAAATAGCAAAAGTCCACACAATTTTAGAGTGAATTGTGATAGAAAGAAATGAGAGATATACGAAAGAGAAAATAGAAAAAGAAAATGACAGTATGATATACGATGTGATGAAAAATATAGAGAAAAAATAATTATAAGATAATAGAATGAATGCTTATACGAACTCTAAAAATAAATAAATAAATAGAACATGTAAAGTTTATCTTCTTATTAAAAAAAATACAATCATGTTCGATTTCTAAAAATTTATTCGAACTTGTCTTGAACGTACTTAACTAAACTTCTTGTGTATTTTTTATTACCTTTGTAATTTAAATATTGATATGCTTTCACGTGATATTTGTAGTTCCATTAAATGTACTAATTTCAACGACTCAAACTTATGTTTCTATTTGGATTTTTTCTAGTGCTATAAAAAATTTTAAGGTAGAGTTTGCATATCGTAAATATACACCTATAAAAGAATTTTTTTAATGAGTTGGATCAACAACAACTTGTAGCTTGCCAAATATATTATTGAGCTTTTTCCAAAAAATATTAATTATTATTAGAAACTAAGAAATATTTCGTAGCAATAACTTATACAATATTTAACTTAAATATAAAATAGCCCAAATAACTAGTGCAACCCTCAGTTTCTTTTAATATGTTACTAGATTCGATATTGGGCATTAATCAAAGTGAGTGGTGCCAAATATTAATTTCCTCTTTTGTATCAAGCAATAACCTAGTAGATAAAAGATATTGGATAAGTTAGAAATTCATTATGCCATCAAATTATCCAAGCTTAACTCAAACAAATATAACTACTAACCATATTAATCATATTACAGATTTAGATTTTTATTTATCTCACCATATAATTCCAATACCCAATTTTATTTCAGTAAAAAAATAATTGCTATGAAAAAAAAAAGACAATATTATGGTCTTTTGTGAGATTCTACCTTACTAATTATTTGACTTCAGGAACAATGAAATATACACTTTCCACCACCAAATTAAATAAGATGTCCAAATCATGAAATAACTTTTTAAATACCAAATAAATACATTCACAATTATAACTAATAAAACTTTAACCAATTGTTCACATTACAACTTAACCATTCCACCTTATGAAAAAGGTTATGAACATCCTACAAACTAAATCATGTAGCAGAAATCACAGTTACATGTGATGTGTCTGCTTTTATTTTTTCTGGCAATTGAAACACATAGAAGAACCCCTGCAAATAAATCACAGATAATTGTGGCAACGTGGATTATCACTTGCCTTCTTCATGCTACCACCACCCACTTCAGCAGTCAGTCTTCCCCTCTTACATGGAGAATTCCCTAGAACTCTCCTACTCACACCCCTTTCATCATCTGAACCTACAAAATCACATACATCATATATATACACACTAATTTTCTTCATGAATATACTTGTGTAAATCTATCCATCTATATATAATTATATTTGACTATATATATATTTCTAGATTAATTGTAATTATAATTTAAATGCAACAAATCTATCAGTAGTTGGCTTACCTGCATAATTAGCAGCAAGGTTCCTTGCTGCAATTGCTTTGGCAGAAAAACTGAACAACAAACAAATAAAGAGAAGCAGCAGCCAAGTAAGCGAGGAGCAGCTCTTAGTCTTAGAAGCCATTACTGTGAATGGTGCACACAACAATGTATGAAGCGCATGTCAGCTTTATATTAATCTAAATTGGTGTTAGTTTCTTGCCATTCAAGCGTTTTATTTAATTATTTGCTTGACTTTGTTACCTTTAGTTTCTGCAGTTTTACTAATTTCTTCTATTAAATATATCATTTGTAAGGAAATCTGAGTGCATTATGCTTAGTTGTTTCCGCGTTGATTGAGTCAATGAGTGCCATAAACGAGAGAATCACACTGTTATCAATTAAAATAATCCTTCTTGATTAATTATTGTTTCATCGTGCCATAAAATATATATGAAAGCAAGTGTGCCATGAAAAAGAAAAAGAATTGAATCCACCGGACCAGTTCTTCCATTTTGAAAGGGTCAAATTCCAGTTACTTCTATAAGAAAAGATCCTGCAAAAGTTATGTCAAATTGGTTTACTTTTTTATTTAAATGAAAATATTAAATCATTTTATTTTTATGCTTTACGTAAAATTATGTTTGTTGTGAAATTTACTCAGATTGTTTTACTAGCGGATTAAACCCTTTCATAAATTGAAGTTCAAATATTTTATTTCCCCATTCTTCGTTCCTCCATTGGTGGACTTGTTTCATTTCACATTCTCATTCATCTCATACCAACGTTATCCTTACAAAAAAATAGATACAAGTGGGTTGTTCCTGACTTATATTATCCTACTTTTGATTTGTCAAGTTCTAGAAATGAAGAGAAAAACATAGAAGGTGTAAACCAATGTTCCTAGTCATAACTTAACTAGTTTCAATTTGAAAACGAAGTGTTATAATGTAGGTGATTTATAATACTTTTACAAACATTGTCAGAAAGGTCTAATAACTGATAAAAATCAAGCAGTGCTTGCTAAAATGATTAGTAAGCTAAGGTCACTTGCATGTGCAATTACCAAATCAAAGGGCCAAATAAACAGCTATTTTGCCCCCCTTGTCACCTACAAGCAAAGTAAAACAAAATATTCTAACCATTTCATTCAATAAATAGCTACGTAGAAAAGGGAAAACAGTCACCGTGATGAGGGATGATATGATACAAGATAAGTGTCTACATAGACAAATACAAACATATGTGCCAAAGTTGTCAATTGCTATGACAGAAAAGAAAGAAAAAACATGAGTTATCTCATATATCAGCACTATCCATTTCAAGGAATTGAGCTATGTATCGCATAGTTGGTCGAGATTGAGGATTGGTTTGTAAACATGAAAGTGCAAGGTTGGCAATCAATGCCAAGTCCTTCAAAATATTGTTCTTGGAAGGAGGCAAGAGACGAGGGTCTAAAATCTCTTTGAAGTTTATTTTCTGTTCACTTGAAGTTTGTATGTAGGAAACAAGGTCACCAGGGTGCTTTCCCGTAAGAACCTCAAAAGCCAAAACTCCAAAGCTGAACACATCACATTTCTCAGTCACTGCCATTGTGTAAGCAAGTTCTGCAGCACAGTGAATATTAGTCAGTTGCCAAAACAACAAGAAATTTGGATTTGGTCTTTGATACTAACTTAAACCAAAATTTTACAAAAGAAATTTCAAAGATAAACAAGAGTGAGACAAGGTCACCTGGAGCAGCATAACCATATGTGCCAGCAAATGATGTCCAAATAGGTGAATTCGGCTTCAGAAATCTTGCAGTTCCAAAATCTGAGACGTGAGCTGAAAGATCTGAGGAGAGTAAAATGTTCTTGCTTGATATGTCTCTGTGAATCAAAGGTGGAGCACAATCATGATGCATATAGGACAAAGCACTTGCTACACCTTTCACAATGTCAACCCTCTTGGACCAATCTAGTTCTAATGCATCCTTGTCATCTCTCAGCATGTCAGCTAAGTTCCCTCTATTCATATACTCATAAATCAAAAATGTATGCATCCCTTCAGAGCAAAATCCGTAAAGTTTGACAATGTTTCGGTGACGTGTTTCTGACATCGCTTCTACCTCATGCTGAAAGGCCTTTATACTCTCAGTGTCTAAGTTTTCTGCATCACACTTCAACTTTTTTACTGCATATACTTGACCTTTCATCTCTGCTTTATAAACTTTTCCCAATGCTCCTTCCCCAATACAATACTTGTTGTCAAAGTTGTTGGTAGCTTCAATTATGTCTCCGTACACAACTCTTCCATTGAAGTACCAAATGGAAAATGGATTTAGTTTTTTTATTGAACTTTTTTGTCTTCGAGCTCTTGACTTTCTCTTGTAGCAGAAGAAAACAATCCCAACACACACCAAAGAAACAATAAGAGCACCTCCCAAGGATGCAACTATAGGGATCACAACCTTCTTTTTGTTACTTGATCCACCACCATCTGGTTTGGTGAGAGAGCCATTACAAGGTTGCAAACTTTGAATATTCCCACATAAATTTTTGTTGTTGCTCAAATCCACGGGATGAGAAGAGTTGAATATACCACCTTCAGGAACCGGACCCTCCAAATTGTTGTTGGATAGGTTGATGGCTGACAAACTCACCATTTTACTAAGGGAGTTAGGGATTGGACCTGACAGATTGTTGTGAGAGATGTTCAAGCTTACCAAATTTGAAAGCTTCCCAAGATCAGAAGGAATTTCTCCTGAAAGTGCATTGTAACTAAAGTCCAAAAAATCTTGCAAAGATGCAAGATTTCCAACTTGGTAGGGGATTGAGCCATTAAAGTTATTGTTGCTAAGATTTAAATTCTGCAAGTTGGAGATGTCCCCTATCTGTTTGGGGATTGGTCCCAGTAGCATGTTCATAGAGAGGTCTAAGGATCGCAAATTGGAAAGCTTTCCAATTTCTACTGGTACCATGCCAGAGAGTTTGTTTCCACTCAAATTTAACTCATACAAGCTGGAGTTTCCTATCTGTGGAGGAATCTCTCCTGATATTTGGTTGGAGGAAAGGTCAAGCTCTTGAAGTTGGTCCAACTGAAAAATCTCACTTGGAATGGTGCCACTCACTCCATTCCCAGCCATGCTGAGATATTGCAAGTTTTCACAGGCACCCCAATTTGCAGTGAGCTCACCTTCCACCCTGTTATGGCTGAAGTCCATGTAAGTGAGGTTGGGATACACTCCAAAATCCTGATCCGCAAAACCTGTCAGCCGGTTATATTCAAGTCGAACCCTGTACAAGGATGGACAGTCTCTAAGGCTTCTTGGAATTGGGCCAGTGAAACTATTAAAGGCTGCACTAAAATTTACAAGCTTCCCACTTTTGCACACTTCTGGTGGCAATCCACCAACGAAGTTGTTCTCAGCAAGATGCAGCACAATCAAAGAAGACAAGTTTCCAAATTCTTGGGGCACTGTACCATTTAAGTTGTTGGAGAAAAGGCGCACATCGGTTAGATTGGTTAATTTACCAATACTTGGAGGTATTGGTCCTGAGAGTTTGTTTTGAGGCATTCTAAGAATGCTTAAATGTGTGCAGTTGCCAAGAGATGGGGGAATAGGGCCGTCGAAGTTGTTTCCATCTAGAGCTAGCAGAGTCAAGTTTCTAATGTTCCCTATTTCATTTGGGATTCTGCCACCTAGCAAGGTGTCTTGGAAGAGGAGGTTCCTGATACCAATGAGGCCACTTTTTGGGTTGTCAGATCCATCAGGAAATAGTCCAGGGTCTAACACCCCTGATATATCATTTCTTGAAACATCAAGCTCAAAAACTTGAGTGAGATTGGCAATGGAAAGAGGCAAAGTACCATTGAGATAGTTGGTGGAAAGGTCAAGAAACTGGAGCTTTGAGAGCACACCAATGTTTTGTGGTATGGAGCCAGTGAGGTTGTTTACTTTGAGATCAAGACGAAGAAGGTTTGGAAAAACAGACAAGTTAAGATTTTGAAGGGTACCTGCAAGACCAGTATAAGCCAAGTTTATTATAGTGACAGTGCCTTGGGAATCACAAGTGATACCTCGCCATGAACATGGAGTTTGAGTTGTTGCAGAGGAGTTGATCACCCACGAACCCAAAATGGGTTGGTCAGGTAGACTTTGTTTCCACTTAAGAAGTGCCTCAGCTTGTGTTAGCCCTGAAATGCCTTGAGACAGAGCCAGCAAAAGCACCAACGTAGCTGGAATTGCCTTTGCAAGCCAGGTAGTATGGGAGCTCATACTGTAATGTCAAAAACTGAGAATAGTTTGTCGTTTGTTTTTTCAGTGAAAACTTTCTGAGTATGTGTCTTAACCTGAATCTGAATTTCATTTCTGTCCAAAACCATCTAAAATCCATAGACTTTTATGGCATGGGAGATAAGAATAGTTGACTATCTAAATGGGAACATTATGGTATTTGTCATAACTAAAATTAGTTCAAAACAAGAAAAAGATGTTATTATATGTTGCTGTAGGAGAATTGGTGGCAGTAATAACTATTTTAATGTTAGAAAGAATAATGTTCTTAGAGGAGAGGAGGAAGCTTCGGAGTTATGTGCTGGTCAAGTTGTTATTCTTCGACCTTTTGAAGATAATTTAGCTCGTTCACATTGTGACATGCAAAAGGAGAGTTGACTTGTTGAATTGTGATTTTATCTTTGAATGATATGTTTTCAATTGTTACTCAACTAAATCTTGATTGTGACTAGTAGTTACATCTCTGTTGCTGCTTGTTTTAACTATAATATTACATTCAAAAAGTTAAAACTGGTTTAGATTTATGATGGGATGATTGAGTTTATCTCTTATACAAAATTATTTCAGTTCATTCAACTATAATATTCATCTTGTTTTCCAACTTCATTATATTTTAACATTGTGATTTTCTTACATAATTAATTAATGAATTATCTTAATACCTAATTATTTCTTATACCTCTGTTTTAAACAAGTGGATGAATAAATTGATATATTTGAGGCCTGATTAAGAACACTATATGTCAATTTATTTTCTAGATCAACCTAACAAGAAATAATATTATATTTAAAGAGTTAGACAAAAGCAATTATAATATCTGTGACGGCTATGGAATAATATTAATGGGTTGTTGGCGGAGTATATAACTCCCCATAATCACACAATTATCAAAATCACCAAATCACCAATATGTAATGTCACTTGCTATATTAAAAAGATGAGACTAGGGTTTGACAAATAATATTAACAGATTAAACAAAGTTAAATAGAACTTTTGAGAAACAAATCACTCCTTTCTATCCCAACTTCTTTTATGGCTTTCAGAAAATTACACCTTCTTTTATAGCTTTCACAAATACACCATGCATTTTTGGTTTCTTTTATATATTTCGTGCACAGTGAGAAATTCTCGGTAATGACATTGTTAAGAAAGTTTGGAAAAGTAGGAAAGTTTGAAAAAAAGAAGGATGTGTGCCAATATTTGAAAAATTCATGTTAAATATGTTATTTTTTAACAGCATTATAAATTATAAATTAGGTCAATAAATTATATCAAATCAAGATAATCAATCAAATTTATTTAGTGCTCAAAAATTCTTGAGACTAGTAAAGAAAACTTGAACACTGACAATTAAATATTTAAATTTTTTATCTTAAATTCTATTTAAAAGTAAGTAGATAATATAAAAACAAGTTAGTAGTTTTTCTTACTTAATGACAATCTTCAAAACAATTCCTCCTTAAAAGTAACTAAATAATATAAAAACAAGTTAGTAGTTTTTCTTACTTAATGACAATCTCCAAAACAATTCTTCCAAACTAGTTAGTGGCACTACCTCATCTCTAGAGATCTAGAACAAGTTATCTAAACAAAACCAAATTTTAGTATAATCTTAATTAAGTTGAGAAAAATATTTTTTTCAACTATCCTTACTAAGATTGATAATAAAAATCTAAGAAAAAACAGTAAATAAGGAATTTTTAGAACAAATATGAATTTACTTTGTTTGAGAGTCTGGTCGGTTAGAAATAATTCTTAACTTCTCAGCTACTATAGGATGTGATCAAATTCTAAACTAAATAAGATATGAAAAAAGAAAATTAAAAAAAGAAAAGAGTTTGAGAGAACAAGAGAGAAAAGAGAAAGAAAATGGAGATGTTTTTTTTTTTTCAAACTTACCGTGCCTTACACATCAAATGAAAAAAAAAAATATATATTTCATAAGTTTTAGTTAAATGAAAAGTTATTATATTGTTATTTAAAAGTTATAAAGATTATATAGAATTAAAAATAAATATTTTTTATTTATCTAAAATATTATAATTTTTTAAAATAAAAAATTTCTAATTTTCTCTATATTTTCGAAATCGTTTATCAAAACATATAAATTAAAAGCTGAGATAATACATAAATATCTTTTAGTATATTAAATATTGATTTTAAATAAACTTTTCTTTTTTTAAATTTTTATTTGCCTATTTTTCTTGTAACATATATTAAGGTTTATAAATGGGATATGATTTACATATTTATGTGTGTAAAATGTTTTGGAGGTCTCAATTTTCTCTTGCATTATTAATCAAAACCATATGTGATAAAGTCCTTTAATATAATATTTTATTAATTTTTTATATTGTTTGGGATATATAATCTAATTTGATATTTTGACACAACAAGTTTGAAAAATCATGTTTTACTTCAAACTTAAATTGAAACCCAAACTTGACTTCATAACATCAATTAATATAAATGCAAAAGCAATTATATTATAACACTAATAAATATTAAAATTAATATAACGACTAAAATTTAATTTTTTATGTGATTATTCAACCACTAAAAACAACTATGACCATAAACAACTAAAATGAATGCATTTTAAATTAAGATAACTTTTGGTTAAAATATTCGAAACACTATTTATCAAGATAGAAATGTTTTAATACTCTAAAAATAAGATACGTGCATAAAAAATAACATAGATATAGTCTTATTATTTAAGCTAACAAAAAGAATTATAATAACAAAAAAGAAGTCTAAACAATAAACTTACTTTCACCTTCACCTATATGAAATGCATGACTTCAAATCCATTAAATAATGTACAAATTGTCTTTGTCATATCTCATACTTCCAAAAACATTTATTGATTAGTATAAAATGATTCAGTTTTAAACTACATTATTTGGTTTGATTCAAATGTAATTTTTCATTTATTATCAAAATCGAAGTTGATTTTTTAAAAAATCATGAAAATTACTATTTTATACCTTTTATGCATATTTCTTTTTATGATATGTAGATATGCATATTTGTCATTAGTTATTTCATAATACAATTTCCAACTCTTCTTTAATATGATTTGTGAGCTTAATATGATTTGTGAGCTGTAAAAAACTAGATGTATAAGGCATAAAAACAAATAAGATATTGCTTTATAGTGAATCTATATGGACCATATCCATATTTGGACCTTTTATTACATTTTTTTGGACTTTTACAATTTAATATAAAATGTATAAGGTTTAAATAAATATTTTATTCCTAAATTTTTATATTTTAATAAGATTTTTATTATTATCTTATACATGAAAAAAAAATATGCTTTGATTAAAATTGAACTATTATCTTTTTAATTAAATGCTAAGTCTACTGGTCCTTTTTGTTGTATGATTTTTTATGTTAAATATGAAATTTTAGATATATATATATATATATATATATATATATATATATATATATATATATATATATATTAAATATGAAATTCAATCTACATTTATCATGACAACCGTTAACCATGTAAATTTTCATTTATATGTTATCATCTGTTATGTGTTTTCTTTTCTTATATAAATGGTGTCTTTAATTTTTTTTATTTCATTAATAATTTATTTTGTGATTTATTTTTATTTTAATCAAATTTATAAGTAAATATTTTTAATTATTAAATTATTTTTATAATATTTTAATTAGTAATGGTAATAGATAATTATAATTGCCAAGGTAATTATGTATTAATATATTAACATACACTAATTTAAAACTAAGATTTAAGGAATATATATATATATATATATATATATATATATATATATATATATATATATATATATATATAACAACTTTACAACTTTAATGGATTTATATACAAGAAATTTATCCATGCAGCACAAATTCTTTTATGTTTTTGTCTCTTTATTCTTTATATGTTCAATTATTACCTATAATCTAGTATACATTATACATAAGCTCAAATCAAACTATATTTTTTTTATAAAATGAATTAGGTTTTCGCCATTCATGAAAGTTTATTTAATTGAAAAAAAAAATCAAATTTTAAATCTAACACGTTGGTTATTTACGTAAATATTAATGATACATTGTTAATATATTACTATATATTACACTCATATAGTATTCATTTATTATATTTAAATATTAAATATTTTTAGAGTCTGTAAATTTATTTAAAAATTTTATTTATATCTTGTTTAGATGTTGTATTACAAAATAAATTTATAAATAAGTTACCAAAAATTATACATTATATGGGTTTACAACGGTATAAAAAAATGTAGTAAAAATATATTTAATATATATTATGTAATGTTATATTCTGTGGAGAGTGAAAAATTCTCGGTAATGGCAGCGCTAGAAAAGTTTGGAAAAGAAGGATCATCTGTAGCTTTGCATAAAAATTTGTGGATAATATTTCATTCTGTGTATTTGTCTGAAAATGGTCAATGTATTTGTCTGAAAATGGTCAATGAATTATATATTTGGATTTAATTGTTCCTCCTGTTTTGTACTATGTTATTTGTAAAACTAGAATGAAAAAATTTGTTGGTATAGCATCAGACAAGTTGATTTCTGTATCCCAAAAACATTGTAGTTACTGTAATTGTTTTATATATTTCCCACAATCAAAATTTCAGTTCACAATAACAATAATAATGTTAATTAATACTCAATCAATATCATTATGAAATCTGGTTGACAAATTATAAAATCTGGTTGACAAATTACATTTAGTTTATAATGGATAAATACTAAATAATGATAAGAGGGTGGAGTGATGATGAAATATACAAAGAAAAAATATAGATAGAAACTAACCTGCAAATGACTAGCAACATATCCTCTTTTCAAACTAGGAATTTTCATAACTTCAAGAATTTTATTTAACGTGACATCTAAAAGAAAATAATCAAGAAAAGTAACAATACCATCAAAGAAATACAATGAATAAAGAAAAAGAAATTAATTGTTGAAGAACTATACTTTCAATCCCAACTTCTTGTATGACTTTGACAAATACATAATGCAGTTTTAGTGACCATACTAGACGAGTCTTCCTTGTAGAGGATAGATTACTATTTTTTGATTCATGAAGATTATGATAAGATAAGTCAAATTGAGAATTGTCACTTATCTCTCCTATTTTATCATCATATTCCACTTTCAGGTGACCAGTATCTTTTCGCATATTATCTTTACTTATGTATTTCTTAAATACATGTATCTACATATTCTCCAACTGATTATCATGCAAAGATTTAATTCAATAATCACAAGCTCCAAATTTAAGAGTCTTCTTCATGGAAGGTTTACGATTATCTACAGACATTACTGCAAATTATTCTTTTATCAGTAAAAAAGTTCAAACAAAACTTGAAAACTTCGTTAAAAGTATATAATTACATTACATACTAATAAGAGGAACATTAATTTATTCTTTGTAGAGAAATTGTAGAAATTCATAGCCATCAATAATTGGCATATAAAGATTCATGAGTATCAAATCAATACGTCTTTTATTTTGCAGTATAACATTCGCAACAAATACAGTTTCAGAACATGTTATAACTACACAAAGTTAAAATAAGCATAAACATAAATGAATCTTTATCTTATGAAATAATTGTTAATAAAATATTATGTATATATCTAACCTTGATTACCATACTGATTGTACTTTTTCTTGATGAAGTCGAAAACTTCTTTAGTGTCAATGACAAGGACACAAAGAGTGTATAGGCATTCATCAAGTTCGGCCATGTGGTTATCCAGTGACACGGAGAAGGAAAAAAAAAGTGAAAGAAAGAAATATATCTTAATTAAATTTTCAAAGAATATATTTATCAAAATATCAACTTCTATCTTTATAAAAAAAAATCAAATTTATCTTTATAAAAAATAAAAATTTATGTTTATCAAGAATAAAACTTTATCTCTATTACATTTTAACTCTATCAAAAAATCAATTTTTATCTGTATCAAATATTATTTTACCTCTCCTATTAATTATTTAGATGTTTTTTAAAAAATATACTTTTAATTCAAATAACAATTTCATAATTTAGTATAAATTTTTCTTCCTATTAATTATTTAGATGTTTTTTAAAAAATATAACTTTTAATTCAAATAACAATTTCATAATTTAGTATAATTTTTTCTTCCAATTTCAATTTTAATATAACGATACATTTATAAAATTATTATAACTTATTCTGCAAAGCTTAAATTTCTTCTAAAAATATAAAATAAATAATTTAAAATACTTATAAAATATTTAATCTTATATATTATTTTTTTAAAATTTGAATTCAGCATTTTTATATTATTTTTTATTTAAATTGTAGAAGGGTTGAGAATCGGCGGTGTGTATAAGGGTTGAGATGCCGCGACCCAAATCGGAATGCCGCGGTGGTCGTTTGGGTACTTTCGGGAATCGAAGGCATTGTGATAGAAAGAAAGGGGTAGGATCAATACTTGAATTATTTGTCTGTGTTTCTTATAATTATTTGATTCAGTGGAGGACCGATTGAATGCAATGCAAATACGAAAATGAAGCAAACAAAATAAAGAAATACAGTATAAAAAGATACATGAGTACACACAAATCACCAATCTTGGTTCGTTCTTTCTCTTCTTGCTTCCCAAGATTTTCAATTGCGCTTCTTGAATTTTCCAATTGCTAGTGTCTTTCTAACGAGAATGAGAATAATTCCTGTGTGGAAATTTATTAATTGCAGCAGAAAATTTGAGCCATGGCCAAATAGAGAAAAACGGGTTAGGGGTTGGCCCAGTTCCCTTTTTCCTTAAAAAAAAATATAAAACTTCTCTCCTTTTTTTTTTTTACATAAGAAATAAAATTCAACAATCATAATTTTATTAGTCAACAAAAATCATAATAAATATTTCAAATTTTCTTTTATAAGAAATTTTAAAATATTCAATAATAAATATAAAAAAAATGTCATTTTCTTAGAGCTTTTTAAAACAAAACATATACTTGGAATAGACTATATTGATAACCAATAAAATAATACAGCATAATTACGCAATGTAGACGTTTATAGGTACATAAAAGATCAGAGGCGTCCTCATCAAATAAATTTTAAAGGCCAGCATAATGTCTTCACATATGGTTGTCAAGAATTTCAAGATATGACAAAAAGGCAAATACTACAGAGCCATACCCTTCTACAACATGATTGCACAATTTCATTTGGGGTTCCTAAGAACAATAATGACAGAATCTCCACGGAGGAACATTTTGCTGATGAATCTATCCTTGTTCACTGGCTGGGCCTTTTTTTTTCCTTTACCAGTCTTAGGCACCTGATTGTACATAGATTGATTAGGTTGTGTAACAAATGCAAGGTAAGTTTATTTAAAGAAAAAACATACCTCGGTCCACATCTCCCTGACATTTTCAAGAACCATGTTGCAGTGCCTATCAAAAGCTCTTACACGACCCAGAAGCTTTTTGTTGTTCCGACAATTTATCAATACCTTCATAAGTAAAGTTGAGTTATAAAGATTATACCTCTAGGGCTGCCTCAGAAAATAGTATATAATATTTAAAATAAACATTAACCTGGGTATTATTTTTAACACTCATCATTAGTACAGATAGTGGTCCAGTGTTGAACTCCTCTTCCTCATTCTTACCCGCAGTCTGTAAAAAAAAGGTATGTTAGCCTGGCGAAGACAGTAACGCATAGCTAGTCTAGAACCCCTAGAGAAAAATTAAAAACAATAAACACTACATCATGAAAGCCAATTTCATGCAAAAAGAGAAGAAACAGGCAACAATTTTAGCACAAGACATTGTTTGATCCATATTATCATCACAAGTAATGAAATAGCAAGGAAACGTGGCTATTAAAGACATTTAACTTATCATTATCAAACAAATTTGAAAGGTTATCATGAGCTAATAAAATAAAACCCCTTTGCGTAGCTAGACTGGTTAGTGGTTCCAAATGAGAAATAACATCACAGGTATTCAATTCTCGTAAACATAATTAGTCAAAAAATACAATCAAAGCAAAAAAAATTCCTTGCAGAGAAATTTAGGGAACAAAACAACTTAAGGTTTCAAGGATCATACAAGCATATAGCCAAACAAGAATGATGGTTAAAAGAACTTACATCTTCCTCCATTGGCCGGCTTGAGAAGAACAGAAAAAAGGAAAAGAAAACAAAAATTGTTAGCAATTGAAAAAAAATGTAAAAAATATCATAGTAACAATAATGATAATTAGAGAACCATTACCTCATTTTGGAAGGAATGGCAGTTCAGAAACTCTTCAAATGAACTCAAAACTAAATAAGACAAAAAATATTAAATAAGATGACTAATTAAAACGGTAACATACATAAATAAATAGCAGAGGATAAGAAATAGTGTAACGGAATAACAATAAAAAACATTAGCAAGCCTCTTCAGTTCAGGTCTCCATTGGTTTTCTTCATGGACAACTCAGGAAGTATATTTTTATGATCATCCTCAGAGACTAATTTGGTTGATTTCAACTTTCAAAGCAGAATTACTGGACTAAACAGGCATAAGTAAAAGGAGCTATTATACATTAATTGAGCAAACAAAAAACTATTCTATACAACATAACTGGAAAATCCAAATACTGAATTGAGAACATATATTAGACAACAAACATTAGAAAGCCTCTTCAATTCAGGTCTTCATCATCCGATTGTTTTAAAATATGGGACAAAAGACTCAAAGATTACAGGATATGCAACATACGTACAAGAAAATATGCGGTCCTTAAATGAAACTGGGAGAAAAACAATTGTGTTCTGCTACCAGGTTTAATTAAAAACAACTGCATAAAGTGCACAAAAAGACAGTTCACCCTCAACGGGTCTGATAGGGAATATTAAGAAAAACATTACAAAACCTCCTCAGTTCAGGTCTCCATACATTTTCCGCATAGAAAGCTCAGTAGAACGAAAGTTATACTTTTCATCATCCTCAGAGGCCAATTACATGATTTCAACATTCAACGCACACACACTTCAAATTGCACGACATACGATGTGTATTCAAGTAAAAGGGTTGATTCATAAATAATACTTGTGAGCAAAAAACAAACTAAATTCTACTATCAGGTTTGATTAAAACAACTGGATGTTGTGAACAGAAGACAGATCATCCTCGACAGGTCAGAGAGGGAATATGAAGTCATACACTAAGAAAGTCTCTTCAGTTCAGCTCTCCATATAAATATTCCGCATGGAAAACTCGGAAGAAAGAATGTTATTTTTTCTCATCATCCTCAGGGAAACTTTTACTAGCTTAGCCATGACAGGAAAGGTCGTATAAGTCAATCGACATCAAATTAAGATAACAAAATAAAACAAAAAATGCAAACACCAGAACCATGGTGCTTCGAGTGAAAATTAGAGCACAAACCTTGAAATAATTGACAAATGATTTTTGGAAACCCTAGAAGCTACGGCAGATAAATGTCTAAAAAAATAAAAAAAGATGAAACAAATAGAACGATGAAACACAAACGGTTAGAAAAAGGATAATTTCAGCTGAATAAGACCCTCAACAAAGAAAGAAGCATGTCCAGAATCAATTGCAGAAATACACATAGTAGAACGAATAAACCAAGAGTAGAAGCAAAAGCAGCATACCTTGATTCAGAGGACGAGTAAGATCTGAATGTTAAAGTGAGGAGTGAAGGAGCAGACTCAATTGATAAACCCTAACTTTATTCCCTCCATTTTAGGGGAGGGTTTCAGTTCAAAACAAACACAGCTGTATAAGTCCATTTTCTTTCGGCCCGCTCGAACTCGAACTGGATAAGTCTTTTTAGAAGGTTACTATTTACACTTCCTTTTATACTAACGCACCCACCCCCTTTTTCTTTTGTTCCCCCGCTGTCCTACTAAACACACTCCCCTCGTTCTTTGGTGTTGGCAAAAGGGTTGAAGAAGGATCACGTGTTTGTCGTTGTTCAGAGACATGGCAACTCATTTGGAAGCTCGACGACGTCGTTCCCACCACACTCAAACTCTTCGTTATCGTAACTTACCGGCGCGGAGGTTGTGTATGTGTTTATGGCGTACATTATTCGTGTATGAGGGCACGTTGCTTCCACGTTTCACCTTTCGAGCTTTGTCCATTTCTCCAAAGAAAAATAACAAAGATGTTTTCGGTAAACTATTTCTTTCAGATTATACATTAAATTCATGCATAAAATTGATAATTGGAATTTTCATTAAGTTTTCTTCTATGTTTTCATCTCTTACATGAAAATCATAATGTTTACTAGACAATTTTTATTTTTATTTTTTTAATTATTGTTTTATTTTTATATTTTTTGAATTATTAATTGAATGTTCTATTTGTTTATTATTTTATTATTATTTAATTATTTGTTTTGTTTTCAATGAAGTATCTTTTATTAAAATTATAACTATTTTAAATTATAATGAAGTTACATTTGAAATTTAATTCGGATAAAATTTATTGGACTATAAAAATTTAAAATAAATTTATAATTATAAAAATATGTAATTGCCCAATATTAAGATATAATTAAACAACTCATTATGCTTTTCTTTGTTATTTTACAACATATAGTTAGTTTATTAAACATTGTTAATTTAGTTTCTTAATTTTTACTTTTCAACTAGTTTTGTTAGCTAATTTTACCAAACATAACCTAATATTCATTTGTAAGTATAATCTATAATTTATCACAATTAATAAAAAAATGTATTTTTAACTGTTTTTTATAATGATTTTTATAATAATTAATAAAGGAATTCATTTTATAACTATATATACACATTTTTTTTAAGATTTTACTCTCAATATTTTATTAATTAATTTTTATTATAATAATTAAATGTTTTAATTATTTTAACTTTTCATCATGGCTACATTCTTTCTTTCTTTCTTTTTTTTATTTGCATACAGATAATAATAAATGAGAGAGAAGGTTAAGTAGTTGAGAGTGTTAGTTATTACGTTGGGTGAAATCTGTGTAACACTCAGAATCCATGAGAACTAAAAAAAAAAAAAAAACACACTCCCCCTTCATGCTAAAGATTTGGTGTCAAATGCCACATACAAAAAATGAAAACTGGAAGTAATGCCACTTTAATACTGTGCTAAACAAAGAAAAGTATCTCTCAACTCAACTGCAATCGACGTGACTGTAATGTCATGTCAAATTCCAGCCTAATTGCCAAGCCAAAAAATCAAAAGTTGTTTGGGGTCCATCAATGCTACTAAATCTCAAATAAAGCACCAAATTAAAAACACTAGGGAGAAATGCTACACCAACTTTCTAACATTCCCTAAGTTTGGTTAAATTTATTGAAAAGCATAAGTGTTAGTTAATCCTAATTTTATTTTATGAAGCCTATATTGTAAGAATTTGGCGTTCTGTATTAGATATTAAGTTTTTTAGAACATTACGGAAAACAGTTTCCCTGGGAATTGATCAAATTTCTGACTAGAAAAAAAATAAGGGTGGTATAAACGAATTACACTCAGATATACATATAGATATACACACAACAGCATTCTTTCTTCCTTTCTTGAATTTACTGGTGAGAAAATTCAACGGTGGAAAACTTCTCGACCTTATTGGGGGAAAACAAGTAAGAAGACCTAACGTGCTATTTCCGGGATGCACATGGTTGGCTTTCTTTAGTCCAGTGAAAATGCTCCATCGCAATACCTGCCATGCTCAACCAAGAAAGAAATATTACAATTCGTGTTTTCAGCCCGTTTTGGGAAGCTCAGATATGCCAAGTTTGGTTTAGTAGGATTTTGTTGGTATCATCAAACTACTCATAATCTGCAGATGAATATCTAACAGAAAGTCAAAAATTGCCGTTTTCAAAAGGATTTTCAAAAATTCTGTTAGGGTCACACTTCCTTTTAAGAGACGTTTAGTTTGAGAAAATTTTTACTTTTTTTATATCAAGTTTGAATATGAAAGAAAAAAAAACATTATAAAATGTTATTTTCACCGTTTTCTATATGAAACTTTGAAAACAGTCACATTTTTGTAAATAAAAGTGAAAATGTAAACATAGAATGCAACAAAAAAAAAATGTTTTCTCAATGAGGATAGCAATTTGAACATAGTAAGTAGACTATTAACCACACTAAAGATAGGAAAGCAATGACATACTTGTCGCTAAACTTCTCAACAGCATCTGAGGCATATAGAAGTGTTTCATTAGCTTTCTCTAGAACCATATAAAGCTCCTTCCCTCTTGTGACTCGAGAAATAACCCATGCATTATTTTTTGTTCTAATGCACATCTCTAAATCTTTTTCAAAATTACAGCCATCCAGTTTCGCTCTACTCTTTTCCAACTCCACCTCTTGCCTAAGCTTATTCATGGCTAGCAAGGACTCCTGCACAAAGCACAAAAACGAACTAAAGCTTAAAATTTTTGCAAGTCAGTCTGCTCACTGGCAATGAGAGCTCTGGTGACATGACCACTATGGTGCCGAACACAAAAAAGTGTCGTCAGGAGGCATGAATAACAAGTTATATCTTTCACTTTATAAAACTAATATCACATTGATTAAAAAGAATTCGTAAAGGAAATCAGAACACAGTCACATGCCAATACACACCTTTGTTAAAGTTGTTACTTTTGTTGCTGGAGAAGCCCTGGATATATTTCTATCACCATCTACTATTAAGTATCGGTACCCACTAACGTGATATGCATTCTCACCACCCCATCCTTTGGATAGCTTCTCTTCAACTTTCAATATCTTAAGTGATGCCTGATGTATTCAGCCAAAAAGGAAAAAAATTATGATCACAGAAAAAGATAACATTTGTTAAACATCTCAGTTCAATTTCATGTGCTTTCCAACTGAAGAAGCTGCACAGTGCATTGTTAAACAGAGATTATCAGATCATCAAACAGATCAAAGTGAGTCCTGTTCAGTGATGAATATTTAGCAACAGATAAGAAAAGAGCATTCAAAAATATTAAAGACTAGTGATTGTCTTAAAATAGCCATATAAGTATTCTGCTTGATGAGCACATGATAATACATGTCTCAACGCCATATTACTAGAGTGAGGCACCAGAAATTTTGGTATTCAATTAATGATTAGTACAAGAAAAACAAGTACATACAATTTCTTTTCAGAAGATGTATGTTACCACCCTTACATACTTAGTCAACAATATCAACATCCATTTATATATATTCCTGTTCTTCATAGCTTCTCTAGTCACATGAAACCCTTATAACAGGAGTCATTAATCCAAAAAAACACAAAAAGACTATTATTATTCTAAGGATCTATGCGCACTTATTAACAACTTTCCTGAATTACATGCCTTCATATATAATATCTGATATCATAATAACCATTGACATAAAGCTATAGAAAAAGTAAAACAGAGAAAACAACACAGTCCCGCTAGAATAAACTAGCACAATAATATATATATATATATATATATATATATATATATATATATATATATATATATAACCCTAAGTAAACTACGAAGAGAATTCAATGATCTAGTGACCAAAAAAACTTTCATAGTATTAAAAGGCTATGCTTGGATTGAGAGGATCGTGTCAGAAGGGAATGAAAAGTAACGTTGTCCACTCTCCTATGTTTGGGAATTCTTTTCAGTAAAAGGTAAGAGAATGAAAGTAGTACACAGTATTTGCATGGGACATGTCTAGGAAAAAGAGGTCCTGCCAATGAATTGTACCATAAAACACTAGAATGTTGTTGAGTGTCAGTTCATATTATGTGCAAAAGCTTAACAGAAATTAGGAAAGAAAAAATTAACCCTATTAGAAGACTAACATGTTCAATAATTTGCAGCCTCAGTTCTGAAACACCTCGCTCCCCATTAGGTACAGCTGATACAGGAATCATAAGCATCAAAGTAAGGCTTCTATGCTGGTAAACACAGAGATACATTTTCTCTCCTGTCTGTTGAAGCCAAACTGTGGGAGTGGCAAACACCCACGTACCAACTTCTGCACCCCATAAATCAGTGACAAGATAACCATCTTTTCCTTTAGACCATTTGTCACTCTGTAAGGGCCTCACAACATGATAGTGGTTATCTTCTCCAGAGGATATATCAGATGTGCCATAAAAACTTTCAGACATAGAATTTGGATGGGCCATGTTAGACTCAGTGGCAACATTGGATGCAGTACTTCCTTTCCTTATGTAGGACCAGGAACTTGATCCAGAAGATAGAGCATGGGGAGTCAACCTTAGCACCGCATATGTGAATAAATTTATGGTGTCATCCTGATAACATAGTCAAGGATAATTACGTAACTTAATGAATGACCAATCATTCTGCCCAATCAAGTTCAGTAAAAAAAAGTTGTACTTATAAACCATACAGGAGATAGAGTTGTGGACACTAGCAGGTCTTGAAATAAAATCAAAGAGTAGCAAAGAGTGTTCCCAGCAGAAGATTCAAGCACCCTGACAAGGGACTGCAAAAACAAGATAGAACAACATCAACAAACATTCAAAACTTCCTTTTTCATCAAAACCAGCTGCAGATAGTCAATAGCTTAAGTGGCCACCAGATCCTAAGGGTATAATGACAACGTATAAACATTCATAACTCGTGAAAAGTTAAAAACACTTACGTACCACAAACATATACATCAAATATAAATATGCAAGTATGTTTCATCTTAATCGACCAGTCATCGATGGGTAATTGTTTATCATGAACTCAACTAATCTCATTGTTGTATCACATAATACTATTTTGACATCATGAATACATTAAAATTTAGATAAATCGGGCATTAATAGGTATTTAGTATAATATAATAATCAACATTAACTTCTAATTTTTTAAAATATATTATAAATTAAAAATAAGTGATGACATGAAGCATCGCCCTTTTTTTATGTCTAACTTTATAAACTTAATCCACTCTGAGAACATTATAAAAATGCTAACACTTACAACTGATGCACTAAAGCACATATATATGAATCACAAATGATAACAGGAGCAGTAAAGTAAGTAATTTCATCTTTTTCATTTCATATTTACTTAAAACTGTTACTATTTATTAACAAGCACTGGTTATGATTTTGCAGGCTAACTAGGAAGTTAACGAAAAGATAAAAGGGTAAGAGGAACAAAAAGAATTACATAATAACAAAACTTATGCACTAACAATTTTGTTCTTTGTACAACTCAATCCTATGTTTTTAAGAATTGCTGTGATCCGGAAACAGCATTGCTAAGTTAAATCAGACAAAAAGACACCAACTCAGACTCTGCCATATGTGTTTCTGTGTAGTTGACTATAGTATAAAACTAAAACAACATATTTTTCCCTCTTCCAACTGAAAATCCAAATTCCAAAGAAGCTTGTAATACTAAACTCAAATGTGTCATTCCCAAAGCACGATAGCATAATAAAAGCATGCAATATATATGTATATGCAAACAGACTCTACAAACAACCAGGAAAATTAAGATTAGAAAGAGCAAAGCAGAGAGACAGAGAGGAAAATTACAATATATAATACACAAATCACCGGCACACCTAAGGCCAAGGCAATAGCAACACGTGAAATAACTATCAAAAACATGCAACTCAAAAGCTCTGAAGCTCTACTGCCCCCAGATTTAGAGAATTTTTGTAGTTTTTCAAACCACAACTTTAAACATAACTAACCTGAACCTCAATAGCAGCCTCCCGACCAATTGTCAGCATCTGCACAGTTCCGCGTTCCTTAAAGCAATCACGGAAGGATGGCAAAAGAAGCTTTTTCCCCGCAAGAAAATCTGCCTCAAAGAGAAAATTCATAATTAAGGTTTGAGAGACAGCTACTTCAGCATCAGTCAGGTAGCACAGAGCCAAAGGAAACCATTGGATACAGCAACTTCACCATTACCACAGCAGCAATCATCCCACGGAGACCGCTTTTTACATGCTGACAATTATGACTTACAATGAAATATTTTGAATCATAACTCTAATGAAAATATAATGATTTATCAATTTCATAGGCAAGCAACTGTTTGATGACTTACCCCTCAAATAATCCATGACAAAGGAATATAAATGTCGTCTTGTTAGTCCTCCACCAGGTTCTTTCTCCAGCATTGCTCTAACAGATCCATGAAACATGACAAAAAGTGAGTGAATTTCCTTGAGAACTTTTCTTAATGCATCATCTCTCCAGATAGGCTCTGAGTCATTGCTTTTCTCCACCAACTACAAGGTAACAACCTCATATTACTGCAAATTGCACATAAGTAAAGCAAATTGTGGCAAATGACAACATCTGCACTTCAGTAACCTAGTCCTCAGAAAATTGAATTCCCTCCAGTTAAATATTTAACGGATGAAACAAAAATGTAATGAATGAAATAGTCCTAAAAGGTATAAATTTAATTGAAATGCACTGACAAGGGAAAGGATTTTTATACTTTCATTCAACCACACCATATATGATAAATTTGTCAATTTTTATAATAATGAACTTAAAAGTCATTCCAAAGGTGAATTATAAATGGATGAAAGTGTAAAAAATTTACATTAATATGACAGTTAAACTCAAGGTATAGATAATGAAGGACTCCATCAGAATGGAGCAATATCCCACTATTTGTACTGATAAAATGGTTAATTTGGGATTGCGTTTTGATCTAATGATGACAAGTTTATGTAGCTAGCTTCACAGGAAGCAATTACTATTTCGTATGTACAGTGTAGCAACAGAAGTAAGCAAGCCAGAATAAACCTCAAATCAGTGAGTGATTTGAAGAGACCTGGATGTGACCTCTGTTGCGACCTAAAGCATTAATAACAAAAGATGTCCCACTAAGTTTCAAAACTATTATCTCTTGAGTATTGTAGTAAAACGCAAAAAAATCCATTTCTTGGTGTATAAAATTATTAACATATATTTATTCATTTGGGCAATGCATTGGATTGCATGCTTTTACTCACTAATGCAGATATATCTATTGTTAAGTAGCTATTTTTAGTAGTTAGTTAATTAGTTAGCTGGTGACAGCTAACAACTAGTTAACTAATAGTTAGCCTGGGCATGAAGTAAGGCACTTCTCACTTTTGATAGACATTTGTAATTTTTCTATATCAAGAAATCGAGGTTCTTTCTATTACAGAGCTTCCTGCAATTCAAGATTCTTTGAGCTCGTTAGTTCCTAGTATCTTTGTGTTCTATTAACTACCATATCAACTATTTGACAGTATAAATAATTATTCTACCCTTTAGGGATAAGGCTTGTGCTAGGCTACTGAGTTAGAGTCTTCTACTCAAGCGAATGAACAGAATACATACACACATGCATGCATACATATATACATGCATACATACATATAAACATTCTCTAATTCCAACAATGTGAATGAAAAAAAAAAAAAAAAAGAGGAAAAATAAAAAACGGACCATGACCATCCAGATATCAGGTTCGGCCTCGTGGAAAACATGAGAATGGCGCTCAGCTTCGATGACCTCGCAAGCAGCCTCGGGAGAGAAGATTCTGCAAATTGAGCGGAAAAATGAACGAATCAATGAATCATCAATCAATTAACCTCTTGAATAATTTGAAAAGGAAATAGATAGAGAGATTGATAGATAACCTAACCTCGTGAAAGTTATGAGTCCTTCACTGAGGCCAATGACGGAAAGTTGCTTGGAGAAGGGCAAATCCGCAGGGAAGAAGAAGAGAATCTTATCAAGCTCTTGGCCCTCATTTTGCCCTCTCCTCAGATCAAAAATGCACAATTGTATCGATTCGTTCGAAGACACACCCATCGCTAACGCAATTCAGTGTCCTCCGAGAACCTCGCTTTCTCCTTCTTCACCCTTCCCTCAAATCAACAACTAAGACTTAACTCAACTGAATCAACCACTATCACTGCGTCTTCAACAATGAATGAATCTCTCTGTATTCTGTTCTAGGTCCAAATTTTCTCACAATTTTCTTACTTGTTTGTTGTAACTGCAATTCAATGCCTCTCTATGTAATGTAAGAAGAAGGTGTGCACTTAAATAATATTATTAAAAAAAAAGTAATGTTTGCATAAAAAAAAACAATTATTTTACCAAAATAAATTAAGTCCAATTATATGTTTAATTGAAAAATATAACACAAGAAAAATCTTACCTATAAAAAATTATGTATTTTCTCAACATTTTTTTTTTTTTTTGACACCATATTACATAAACATATGCTACAGGAATGGGTAACTGATTTATTAAATCCACAGACTTTGCAGATAACAGCCTTATTGTAAGAGTTTATGATAGTTAGAAAACTTGAGTTTGGTCCGCGAATAGATTTAATATATAGATTTTTGTAAGTATTTTATATGGAACTACTTTTTAATTTTAATTCAAAGTGTTTGAATTTTAATGTGTGTGAATTTGTTTAAGTTAATTTTCAATTCCAACTACAGAACTATTGGCTTAATGGCAAGAATACTTGTTGCATAGTTTTACTTGTTAATTTATTTCTATTATTGCTTTAAAGAAATTATTTCTGTTAATATTGGAATGTTTCCAATATATTTAATTATTCTATAAATTAAAATATATTCTTTTGGCAGTAGGTTTAGGTTAGAATAGTTGTGAAAAATTAAAATCATTTAAATCAATATAGAATTATTTTCCGAATTACTCAATGTTTCCAATTTTTTTATCTTAATATACTTATTCCATGAATAAATAAAATTGACTAAAAATGAAACTTTCACATTAGTATTGTATGAAAGGAAAATTATTTCTATTATACTTATGAAAAAAAATTATGGTTATGAAAATCACATTGTTATTTTTAAAAATTTGTTAAAAATATAAAATTAAAAGATATGATCGTTAAATATAATACAAACTATAAAAACGATTTTC